>Ga0180442_100131_pt1 | contig 39670 bp, 19 predicted proteins | sample ChrtobMetP5_16mM_FD_119746 | JGI IMG/M metagenome (GOLD analysis project Ga0180442, IMG submission 119746) | Chrysochromulina tobin associated microbial communities from unialgal haptophyte culture, Seattle, Washington, USA - P5_16mM MetaG | ecosystem: Host-associated > Algae > Haptophytes >... | reverse complement strand
CGAGCTCTACTCGCGCATCGACCACAAGTTCGACCTCATGTACGCCAAGCGCGCCTTCGTCCACTGGTACGTCGGTGAGGGCATGGAGGAGGGCGAGTTCTCCGAGGCCCGCGAGGACCTCGCTGCCCTCGAGAAGGACTACGAGGAGGTCGGCGCCGAGTCGGCTGAGGGCGAGGGTGAGGAGGAGGGCGAGGAGTACTAAACTCCCCACCCCCCTCGCGGCGCGCGCGCGTAAGGCGAGAAGCTCCCTTGACGTGCGCGTCGTCTCCCGCAGCCCGCCCGCCTTCAGACGGCCTCTATTCTTAGTCCAGAAGGCAGGCGGCTCGGGTTGTGCAAAGTGAGAGAAGAAGATGGGAGACGGTCAGTCAGCGCGACTTCTACCTCACGATGTGTAAGTTGATGTCCGATTTATCGTATGCCACGACGTCAATCATCTTAAGATTAAGAAAACCCCAAGAAAGCACGACCTCTCTTAACCTCTCTGCGTTAGCCGACGGCGTTGCCGGACGCGTATTTCAATTCGGGCCGACCCCGCGTCCGGTTGCGCGCGCTGCGCGGCGCCCGATGACGCGACCGGATGAGCGATGCATGACGTCGATGCATGTTCCGCGGATTCCGCTACGTGAATTATTTCATAATTTATTAGGGGGCCTCGACCGCCGACCGGCCGGGCGGAGGATTGATCCAAACGCTCGAGCCGGGAGACTCGGGTACCCGACGACGCGGTATACGGGTATACCGTACGGGTACCGCGTGGATCACTGGGTACTGAACCGGGACCGATCCGCGTCCGTCGACCGGCCGCCGGCCGCGCGCGCCGCGCCGCCCACACCGGAAAGGAGCGCCACACGACAGACACCAATCACCAATCACCTTAACAATCACCATCTGCGGACCGCGGGTCGCCGGGTGCGTCCGATCGTCACGTCAGTTTGAGTGTCACCCTCTCACCGCAGCGGCTCCCGGCTGAGCTCGCTCGCCTTACTTGACTGCAACTATGTCATACTGGCCGGTGGAGGTGATGAGTTTGGTCGCTGGTGCTGGTCTCTCTCCTGCTCCGACGCGAGCGGAGAGCGGAGACCGACCGGACACTTGGAGACTAATCGAGACGAGGAGCAAGAGGTGAAAGCGGCGTCAGTACGGCAGATGCCTCGCGGGCGTGGGTGGGTGTCAGGGCCGTGGTGGTTAGAGTCACGACCCGACTTGCGCCGCCTCCTTGAGACAGCCAGCCTGTCCGAATCCAGGGCAGCCGCGATAGAGCCAACCGTCGTCGAGGCGAGCACTCTCGGCCTCCTCAAGTACGGCAGCCGTCGGCACGTGCCGCCAGCACCGCGGGCACTTGGGAGCCGTCGTCTTGCGTACCCAGATTCGGAGAGCGTGCTCGTGTTGCAGCGGCACCTGAGCCTTGAGCATGCCGTCGTAGCTGCACACGAGCTCGTGGACGTCGACCACAGCACTCGCGGCCGACTCGCCACTGGTGAGTGCAGTCAGTCTCGTTGCGCTCACGCCGAGGAGGTCGTTGAGCTCCGGCCCGAGATACTCGAGTGCCGCGTGCAACTCACTACCCGGCGCCGTTTGGAGCTCGACGAGCGCTTCGCCGCCGCCAGCGATACGCTTGTCGACGCGCGCCTCGTGCAGCACGAGGGTGACCTGCTCCTCCACGAGCCTGGCCAACGCCCACTGGCGCGCAAGCTTCGGCTGATGCCACGCTGCTGGCGGCTCACCCCACGTTCGGTCGATGGGGGGGGGCGGGCGTGGCTGCGCGCGGTGCTCGTGCACTTCTTCCACCAGGAAGGGAGCGATCGGACCGATGCTGAGAAGGATGGTATCGAGGGAGGCATGGAGGACTGTCTGCACCGCCCGGCGCGAGGCGCCCTCTGCGTGCCCGCAGTACAACCGGTCCTTGGTCGCGTGAAAGTACTCGGCGGACAGGCGCTCGGTCGCGAGCGCGAGCGTGGCGGCGACGACGCGGTTGAGCTCGTACGCGTCGTAGCTCGCCTGCACCACGCGCGTATGCTCCGCTAGAGTGTGCAGCATGTGCCGGTCGCCCAGCCGCAGCTGCTCGAGCGGCAGCGCATCAACGCTCTCATCAAAGTCGTACAGGTTGCCCAGGCAGAAGCGGCACGCATTGCGCAGGCGCCGGTAAATGTCGCGAGAGCGCTCGAGCACCGCGTCGCCGAGAGCCACGTCACCTTTCCAATCCGCCGTGGCCACCCATAGCCGCAGCACGTCCACGCCGTACGGAGCGCGATCGTCACGGGCCTTGCGCGCCTCCTTCTGCAGCTTCTTATGATTCGGCGCCGCGCCCTCCGCCCGTGGCGCGGCCGCCGTGGCCTCGACTGGCAGCTTAGCCTTGAGGGCCACCAGCGCTGCCACCGCTGCGTCCACCTCCGCCTTCTTCGACGTGCCGCCCTTGGCCGCCACCTTGAGCTCACGCACGAGGATGCCCTGCGCGCCGATCTGTGCCTCCAGCGCGGAGAGCGCCGCCGCGTCGAGCGCCGCGTCGAGCGCCGGTGGAGCACGCGACTTGGCGCCGTCCTGGGCGCCCGTCGCCGCCGCGCTCGCCGTAGTAGTAGTCGCCGCGGGAGCGTCGTCGCCGTCGGCGCCTTTGCTGTAGGCGGGCGCATCGATGCTTGAGGGGCCGAGGAGCTGACTCGGCATGATGACGTTTCCAATTGACTTGGACATCTTGGCGCCATGCTCGTCCACTACAAAGCCATGGGTGATGATCATGCGGTAGGGGGCGCCACCTCCCTCGTGTGAGCCCACATGTGTGAGCAGCGACGACTGGAACCAGCCACGGTGCTGGTCGCTGCCCTCCAGGTACAGATCGGCGAGCGGCCCGCCGCCTGCACCGCCGCCTGCACCGCCGCCTGCACCGCCGCCGCCTGCACCGCCGCCGCTGCCGCCGCTGCCGCCATCCCTGCTGCCGGCGCCGTCGCCGCCGCTGCTCGGGACGGCGCTGCTCGGGACTCCGGCCGCACCGCCGCCACCGCGGTCCTTGGCCAAAACGGCGCTCCACGAGGAGCCCGAGTCAAACCAGACATCCATCGTGTCGGTGCCGCGCATCCAGAAGCTAGCCTCGTGCGCGCGCCGTGGTGGCAGCAGCTCCTCGACGGGCAGTGTCCACCAGCAGTCCGAGCCATGGAGTCCGATGAGCTGCTGCACGTGAGCAAGCACCTCGTCGTCCAGCAGCGCCTCTCCCGTGTCGACGTGGTAGAAGACGGGTAGGGGCACACCCCAGCTGCGCTGGCGCGAAAGGCACCACTCGGTGCGCCCGCGCACAAAGGCCTCGAGGCGCGCGCGCCCGGCGCTCGGCAGCATCTGGACATCATCCAGCGCAGCCAGCGCGCTCTCACGCAGCCGCCCGAGGTCGATGAACCACTGAGGCGTCGTGCGGAAGATGACCGGTGTTTTGGAGCGCCAATCATATGGATACCGATGCAGGTAGCGCTCCACATGCACGAGTGCGCCGCGCGCCGTGAGCGCCTCGAGCACCTTCGCGTTGCCCTCCTTGAGCACATGCAGGCCCACAAAGGGAACCGCCTCGTCAGTGTCGCGCGTGAAGCGGCCATGCTCGTCGACGGGGCATGCGCTTGCGAGTCCGTGTGCCTGCCCGACCGCAAAGTCCTCTGGGCCGTGCCCGGGCGCCGTGTGCACGAGACCCGTGCCCGCCGTGTCCGTTACGTGCTCGCCAAAGAGCACTGGCACGCGGCGGCCCGAGAGCGGGTGCAAGCACCAGAGGCCGCGCAGCGCGTTCCCCTCGAGAGTGTGGCACACATGTAGCTCGCGACCGAGCGCAGCGCCCAGCGCACCTACACGTGCCTCCGCCACCAGCAGCAGCGACGTCGGAGCGGGAGCGACAGCGGCAGTGGCCGCGCCGCCCGCGCCGCCCGCGCCGCCCACGCCGCCCGCGCCGCCCACGCCGCTTTCGCCGAGCGTCACAGTCATCTCTCCGACGCGCACGAGCGCATAGACGAGGTCTTCGCGCGCACAGATGGCTTGGTTGGCGGGCAACGTCCACGGCGTTGTCGTCCAGACCACGAGCGCGGGCAGCGCGTCCGCCGCACTGGCCATCATGAGTGAATATGGCAGATCTCCATCACGAGCCAGCGAGAAGGCCACGTACGCCGCGGATGACTCATGCGCGTCGACGTAGTCGAGCTCGGCCTCGGCGAGGGCTGTGCGTGAGGCGGGCGACCAGTGCACAGGCCGCACGCCACGGAACAGCAGCCCGCGGCGCAGCATGGCACGCAGCACGCCGAGCTGCGCCGCCTCATACCGCGGCTGCATGGTCGTGTATGGCGCGTGCCAGTCGGCCATGACGCCCCAACGCACAAAGGACTGGCGCTGCTCGGCGATGGTCTGGCGGGCGCATTCAGCCGCCTGCTCTCGCACGCGCAGTGGCGGCAGCTCGTGCGCTGCCTCGGCGCCTGCTAGCTGCAGCGCTCGCAGCTCAATGGGCAGCCCGTGGCAGTCCCAGCCGGGCGTAAACTCGATACGATAGCCACGCAGGAGCTTCCAGCGATTGATCATATCCTTGAGTGCCTTGTTGAGGAAATGGCCCATGTGCAGCTCGCCGTTGGCATACGGTGGGCCATCGTGCAGCACAAACGGTGGCGCTGAGGCTCGGGCGTCCGCCTGCCGCGAAAAGTGCTCGTGCGCGAGGCGTGGCACGAGCCGATGCTCGGTGAGCACCAGGTTGGCGTGCAGTGCAAACTCGGTACGTGGCAAATTGAGCGTGGCCTTCAGGTCAGGCTTGGAGGCGAGGCGGCGGATTGAGGCTCTGTGTGCGAGCCGCATGCGGCCCCGAGGATGTTCGACGAAATCGGCGCGCCTATTCAAATCCCAACAGAAGCCGATCCCGACCCGAGTGAAGGTGCCGTATGAAGCGCTATTAACGCGATCTTTGTGCCTTGAAGATTCTTTTGCGAAGTTTCCAGGCAATTCCTCCCTGAGCACGATGGCAGCCACGCTGCTCCTTCTCGCCGGGTTCGAGGCGAGCGTCAGCTACCATCGCTCCGTTCCGAGCACGGCAATTCCCAGCCGTCACCGCCCACCAGTTGCCTTGTCTCCCTTTGAGAGTGTCTTTGAGCTCCTCGTCAACCTGCCAGACCCTGAGCACCTGCCGACCCTCAACGAGGTCAGGGCGTCGATGGCGCCAACCTTCGAACTTGTTCGCAACGCGGAGCTCAGCCTGCCGCCGCTGCCGTCACTCAGCATGCCTCCCTTGGACTCGCTCTCCTCCGATCTGGCCTCGCTCTCCTCCGATCTGGCCTCGCTTCCGAGTGTGGCACAGGAGCTGCTTCCACTGCTCGAGGCACGCCAAGACGAACTGATGCGGCAGCTCGAGGTCGTCGAGGCGCTCCTTGAGCAGGCGCAGCCGCCGCCCTTGGCCGGCCTCGTGGCCGCGCTCTCCGATCGTGATTGGCTCGGGCCAGCCGCAGTCGCGCTCGGCTTGAGCAGCTCTCGCGTCCTCGATTGGCGCGGCTCGAAGCCCGTGCCGCAGACACCGTACCCGAGCGGCCGTTACGACCCGGCGACAGGCGCGGCATACGCCGCCGCGCGCCCGCTGCTTGTGGTGGATACGCTGCTCAAGAGTCTCGTGCCCGCGTCGGGCTGGGGGCTGTCGCTGCTTATCGACTGGCTGCGCGGGCCAGAGACGCTCAAGCTCAACGCGCGCGTGCGTGCCGAGCAGCTCGTGACGGCGCTGACAGCGATGGGGCCGACGTTCATCAAGGTAGGCCAGGCGCTCTCAATCCGCGCCGACCTGCTGCCGCCCGCGTACATCACGGCCCTCACGGGACTGCAGGACCGCGTGCCAGCCTTTCCGTCGGCCCAGGCGCGCGCCACCATGGCCACGGAGTGGGGGCTTCGCGAGGCCAGCCAGGTGGACGCGCTCTTCGAGCGGCTCTCAGCCGAACCCGTCGCGGCCGCATCGCTCGGCCAGGTGTACAAGGGCACATTGCGCGCCCAGGGTGACCAGCCCGCCATCGAGGTAGCTGTCAAGGTCCAGCGTCCCGACATGGCTGAGCGCATCGCTGTCGACCTGGTACTGCTGCGGGCGCTCGCCGGCCTCACGAAGCGCGCGCGGAACATGAACTCGGACCTCGTGGGTCTCGTGGACGACTGGGGGCGCGGTTTCGTCGACGAGCTCGACTACGTCAAGGAGGCCGACAATACGATCGCCTTCCTCGCCTCGCTCCAAGACACTCCCCTAAAGGATGTGGTCACCGCTCCCACGATCGTCGGGCGGCTCTCCACGTCCAAGGTGATCGTGACGCAATGGGTAGACGGCGAACGCCTTGAGAAGTCGCAGGCGAACGACGTCTCCAAGCTGTGCGGCGTCGCGCTCAACACGTACCTCACTATGCTCCTCGGCACCGGCCTCCTCCACTGCGACCCGCACCCTGGCAACTTGCTCAGGACCACCGACGGGCGGCTGTGTATCCTTGACTGGGGTCTCGTCACGCAGGTGTCCGAGGGGCTGCAGTTCGACTTTCTGGAGCATGTGGCCCACTTGACCGCCGCTGACTACGCGCGCGTGCCGAACGACCTCGTGGCGCTCGGCTTTGTGCCGGCTGGCATGGAGGCCGAGATCCAATCTGAGGGAGTCGTGGATACGCTCACGAGCATCTATTCCATGTGGGCCGGCGGCGGCGGCGTCGCCAAGATCGACGTGAACGAGGTGTCGAGCCGGCTCCAGAAGCTGGTCGAGGAGAAGGGCAACATGTTCCAGATCCCGCCCTACTTTGCCTACATCCTGCGCGCCTTTTCGGTGCTCGAGGGCATCGCGCTCATCAACGACCCCGACTATTCCATTCTCAAGGAGTGCCTGCCGTACATTTCGCAGCGCGTCCTCACGGACTCGTCGCCACGCGCGACGCGCGCCCTCCGCTCCTTTGTGTACGCGAACACGGAGGCGGCCGACGGCGCGGCCTCCCCCGTGCCCGACGCGCCCAAGCTTGCAAAGCTCGCCGCGGGCTTCTCCTCCTTCTCGGCTTCGTCAGGCGGCTTGTCCCTCGACAGCGAGGCTCAGCTCAAACGGCTCGCCGCTCAGGTGGTCGACCTGCTGCTCTCACGCAAGGGATCGCCGCTGCAGGAGCTGCTGCTCGATGAGGTCGCGCGCCTCGCCGACGCCAACGCGCGCGCCGCGCTCATGCGACTGCCCGTGCTCCCCGCGCCGCTGCTCTCGGCGCTCGACCCGACTGGCGTTCTGCGCGCCTCCTCGCCACTGCTCTCCAAGTACGATGAGGACGACAGAGTGCTGGCGGCGGCCTCGGCGCTCGCGACGCCCATCGTCGAGGCGCTACCCTCCACGTCAGACCAGTGGGGCACCCTGCTGCGCGACGTCGCCTCAACGGAGGGTGAGCCGGGCTCTGGTCGAGGCGAGCTCGTGCGTTACGTGGCCGCGCGCCTGTGGGAGAGGCGTGCCGACTGGCCCGTACTTGCCTCGCGTCTCGCCGCGCGCATCGTGCTGCGCGGAATCGACCGCGTCGACGCGCTCGCCGCCTCGACCACGGCCAACACGGACTCCGCGCCCGCGTCGCAGGCCCAGTTTGCCGCCGCGCTCGTCAAGGGCGGTCTCGCGGCCGCTTCGGCCGTGCTGCTCGCAGTCGCACCTGCGGAGGTGGTGGCTGAGAGTGAGAAGCGCGGCGTCGTTACGCCGACGGCGGCGGGAGCGAAGATCTCGTCGAGATGAACCGAGGTGTTGATCTCGTCGAGATGAGGATTCGATTGAGCTTTGAGGTCGGGTGATGTCACAGTACACAGATCAGTCACGTGTATCCCCGTTCGCCGTTGCTGTTTCGTGTCGGACCGCGACTGCGCGACATGATCGCTCATGCCTCATCGGAGCCCCCGGGAAACCCCGCTTTTTTCAAGAGATCGATGATCACCTCACAACGGTTCACCGTCTTGCACACGTTCTTGGTCCAGCTTTCTTGCGCGCGCGCCCGCGCGCGGTCTCGCGGAATCACCGTTGTTCCGACCGCGACCGGCGGCCGGCGGTTGTGAAACCCGCCGAGCGCCGCGTCTACGCTGTGCGCACACGCGCACCCCCACACTGACGACACACCGTACACACAGACAGACGCACGCGAAACGTCTACTATAAGCGACCAGCGAGTTCGGGCACGGCGCGTACGACCTACGTTTCAACGTGGGGCGTACGTGTGGCGCGACGACTGGGCCGCTATGGCTTCGATGGCCGTCTACTCTCTCCGTGCTCGCCACACACACACACCTAACCCTAACCCTTCGCGCCGCACTCCGCACGTCACTGCCTGGCGCAACCCCCAGAAGTCAAGCATAACCCTGGTCGGGCAGGTCCGGGGCACGCATCGACAAGTGTGGCTTGGGCACACCTTCGATTCCCCTGCACACTCTTGCACACCTGTTGTTTGCCGACGAGCTGTTGATACGCTGGCCGGTTGGGCTGCATCTGGCTCATGCGCCCCGATCAAAGACCTGTTCGAACGTGGGCATACGAGCTGACCAGCTGCTGAACGCTGGCCGGTTGGGTATCACCTGATTCATGCGCTCCGGCTCCACCCCGAACCAGCGGGCGATGGGCTCCCAGATTGCCTCCCACGGCAGCGAGGGGAGCATCTGGCCAGTGGACGAGATCGATTGGGGGCCGTTGGCACGCAGCTCGGGGTAAGAGCCGTGGATTCTGGTGCCGTTGACGGAGCCGCCGATGAGGAAGTGGTTAGCACCCCATGCGTGATCGGTGCCGCGACCGTTGGACGTCATCGTCCTCCCAAACTCGGAGAGCGTCTGCAGCGCCACATTCTGCCACACACCGAGAGCCTTCATTTCGGCCACGAAGGTGGCGAGGGCGCCGTCAATCGCGCCATAATTGTTGATGAGCTGGTTGATGACCTCCGAGTGCGTGTCGAAGCCCCCGAGGCTGATGTAGAAAACATCACGCTCCGCCTCGAACGCTTCGCGCGATTGGATGACCTTTGCCACCTGCTGCAGCTGCAAGACAAGGTTGGCACAGCCGCCACAGGTGTACCGCGCCCTAGTCGCCGCCCAGTCTTGGGTGAGCGTGGCGTTCCGGAGCAGCTCCGTCACGCGCGCCGACTCGCGCATGGACGCGCGCACCATCTCATTGTGCGTCTGCCCGAACACGGAGGCGACTTCCTTGCCGGAGAGACGGAACATCGCGTCGAGGAGTCGCTCCTTCTCTTTGGTATTCAACGCGACATCGGACGTTTTAGAGCTCTTGTACTGAAGCATACCCTCGGTCGCGGAGAGCAGGATGGGCTCGACCGGCCCACCGCCGAACATGGCGCGCGATCGCGTGATCGAGTAGGCCGCGCCCTTGAGAGGCGTCGCCCCTGTGGCCTCTGCTTGATCGTGGAGCGCTTTGAACATGCGTCCGACGACTCCTCCCGGGCTGGTGTGCTGCGGCCACACCGTCTGCGCGCCTGCGGTCTGCGTGTTATGCGCGAAGAGCTGCGGCGGGCTCACTTTCAATTTGTTGACGTACTCCGTCTTGGTCATCGGCACGATGAGTGAACCCACGTTGGCCGTGAAGGACGCGTCGCCCTCGTTGAAGAGCCGCTGCAGCGTCGGCATGTTCGGATGCACGCCAAAGGTGTTGCACGGCTGCGAGCCCGGCGGCACGTTGATCGGGAGTACTGTTGCAAGGTTGTACCCCGCATTTGTGCGCGTGTTCACGTACTGCGTGGTCAGATTGCGCGCGTCGCAGTTCGAGTGAGGCATGAGCAGGTTGAACGTGTCGGCGCCGCCATCGAAGTAGAAGATGACGAGCGCCTTGTACGGCCGTTGGAGCGATGGCTGGTCCATCATATTGGTCGCGAGCACTTCGCGCGGGAGCGGCTCGTTGCTGGTGGCGAACGCCGCGCTCGCCGTGATCAGCGTTTGTGCGATACGCGTCGCGTAGCTGGCGATCGTGCGCTGCTGCTCCGCTGCCAGTGCCACTGACGCCGGCGTGGGCGACGGTGCGGGCGGCGAGGGCGAGGGCGGAGGCGGCGATGGTGATGGTGGCGGCGGCGATGGTGGTAGCGGCGGCGGCAGATGTGGCGGTCGTGGAGGTGGTGGCCTGGGCGGAGGCGATGGTGATGGTGGCGGCGGCGATGGTGGCGGTGGCGGTGGCAGCGATGGTGGTCGTGGAGGTGGCCTGGCAGTGCCTGGGGGAAACGGTGGCGGTGGCGATGGTGATGGTGGCGGCGGCGATGGTGATGGTGGCGGCGGCGATGGTGGTGGTGGTCGCAATGGTGATGGTGGCGGCGGCGATGGTGATGGCGGCGGCGGCGATGGTTGTGGTGATGGCGGCGGTGGCGGTGACGCGAGCGCGGACGTGTTGACAGCCGTGCACGGAACAAAGCGAGACACACGACCACTGGTGGTCTCGGCGAAGTTGAAGGTCCGGTCGTGTGCATCCGTGTCCCAAACTTCGCAAGGGCCGTTGAGGAAGCTATTGAATGAAGAGTTGATGCCCTGCCTCCCATCGGCGTTGGCCTGCCAAATGCTGCTGCCCCTGCGGTTATAGAGTTGAAGCCGGCTGCCAGCGCCGTTTGCATTGTACTGAAGTTTGTAGCCGCGCTCACGCCCTTCGTGCACGGAGAATACCTCGCGGCCATCCGCGCCAATGTGCATCGGTACACCATCATAGCCGAAGCAAATCATCTCACCGCGCCAGTTGATCAGACGCTCGCCGGCATACAAGCTCTGGCCGAGAATGAGCCGTCCACGCAGCGACGCCGTTCGGTCGATCGGGCACGAGGAGCGGTTGCGGTAGTACTCGTACTCGCTCGTGATGACGGCGCGAGCGTGCTCGTCGAGCCGGCCTGCGGTGAGCATCAGGCTCAGCTCGTCAACCACGCTGGCCGCGCTCGACGCATTGGAAGGGCGCCAGCTGAGGTAGCCGCGCGAGCCCTGCCACGAGCCCCACTCCGTGGGATACGAGGTAGAGGTGGAAACCGAGCCGAAGCCGCCGCTAGCCGCATTGAGGCCGTCAAGGAAGAGCATAGCCATGGCTTGCTGGAAGCCGATGACGAACGGCAGCACGCCCAGCTGCGCCTCAGGTGAGACCAGGCCGACGTTCCCGATGGCGCCCGGGGGCTGATACTCTGGCAGGTAGAAGTTGAACACCGAGGGCGAACGGTACGGTTGCTGGCCGATCAGGTTGATCAGATTCGCGCTGAGTTGCACCTCGGCGTGCGCGCGTGACACGTACTCCATCGCTCTCATGACGTGCAACAGCTTGAGGAGCGGCTCGCGCAGGCCGCCATGTGTCGGGTCGGCCGTGAGAACGAGCGAGCGCGCCTCGGCGTCGAGAACGATGGCCGCCACCATGGCACCCAAGTCACCATACTCGCCCGAGTAGGTCACGTTGCCATACGAGCCCGTGCGGAATGCGGCGCTCACGGCGGCCACATAGCGTGGCGATGGATTGCTCGAGACGAGCCGTTGGATCAAGCGGTAGCCCACGAACGGGGCGACACTCTGATGGAAGAACAGATGGTCGAGCAGCGCCTCGGTCTCGTACAGGGCGTCACGCTGCGTCGGGTCGTTGAGCGACATGTGCGTAGGCGGATTGCGGAAGCTGAATTGGCTGGCCGAGCCATTGTGCGCGATGGACACCGACGACGCCTTGTTGGCCAGGTAGAGGGTGCGCGGCGAGCCGGTAGTGGCGTTGACGACAATGGCAAAGATGGCCGTCTGGTCGAGCTGCGGTTGCGTCGCGGTGCCGCGCGTGTAGAGCTGGAAGCCCGCGGCGGCACACGCTGGGGAGGTGCACTGCTGGTACGTGCCCGCGTCAAAGTGGCTCGGATCCGGCGCTCCGATGCGAAGACTCTCCTCGACCACCGCCTTGCTGGGGAGCGCTTGCGGGTTGGTGAAGACGGCTTGCGTGCCCACGACCACGTTGCACACGCACGTGTCGCCTGAAGCGCCCGGCGTGACCGTGCACGTGTCGGCGCAGCCCGAGGCCGGGGTCGGGAAGCCGCCAGCCCAGCGCACCCGGAACCAGTTCTGCTGCGTGTCCGCAAAACGTGTGGACTTGCCACCGGGGTGCCTGACGGCCACGCGCCCGTTAGAGTTCACCTGAACCTGCAGCCGGCACCGTTCCTCCGTCCACCAGTAGTCTAGCGCGAAGGCGTTGTTCGAGGAGATGGACCCCGTCCTCCGGCAGCCTCGGCCTGCGGATGGACGCATTTCACACTCTTTGCGCTTGCGCGAGCACAGCGTGGGGCTCGCTTGGCTGTAATTGGCAAGTGGGACCGTGGGCGTAACGCTGCACACTGACTTGTATGTGCGTGATGTTATGGAGGTCGGGTTCGGGTTCGGGTTGAAGTGCACCGTGGCCGAGGTTGTGTCGACGTGGCATCCGAACGGACGCGATGTTGAGCTCGTGACGGCAACTCGAATTGCTCCAGAAGGATCTGGCACGTTGAACCATGGCTCTGCACCATTGTCCATGGCGGCGACCGCGGCCGCCCAGCACTCGCTCTGGTTGGCGGGACGGCTGTCAGCGGGACACCGTGGCACTGCTTCGGCGAGGGTGCCGCGATAGTCATACGGATACAGTGTCCAGGCCATCGGCGGCGACGGTGGCGTACGCGCCGGCGAGGGTGGCGGCGGCATTCCTGTGCGGTTGACGCATGTGCCGCGGACCCACGAACAGCATTCGAAATACCACGGAAGTGGGGGCGAAGTGCTGCGAGGCCCGCTCACTGCTACAGTAGCCGCCCGCCCGGCGCAGTACTGCGCCGAGGGAGCCCCAGAGCTCCACACGGCGCCTGCGCAGCCCGTCACGTTTGCGAGGGAACGGTTGGCAGCGGCGCTGATCGACACGGGCTGGACCGCGCAGTTGATGGTGGCAAGGGGGGGCAGCGGCGGGTATGATGGCGGTGGCAGGCGCGGCGGCGGCGGCAGGGGCGAGGGCGGCGGCGGCGAGAATTCGTTCTGGGCTGCCCAGTGCGCGTCGCACTTCATCTTGGCCGATGCGAGGGTCGTGCGCTCCTCCGCGTACGAGCACGGGTACTCATAGCAGGCCAACGAGCGCGGCGTGCAGCAAGCCGCTCGGGCCGAGGGTAGGCGCGGGTCGACGCACAGCTTCTCGTCGCCAAGCTCGAGAAACGCTGAAGCTCTCTCAAGCGCATTCTCGATGAAAACGCCGCTGCCGTCTTCGTGAAAGGCTAGCATCACGCACTCCAGCTGCACGTACTCGTAGTAATACGCCTGGTCGCCAACGACGATCGCCACGGTGCGCAACGTGTCCACCTCGCATTCGGACCCGGAGCATGGGATATTCGCCCCGAGCACGACGGTACTTTGGAAGCGGCACGCGGAGGGCGCGAGCGGGGCCGAACTGCACAGGGCGGCGTAGAGCGACGAAGTGTTGGCGTCGAGATAAAAGATGGGCGCGTTGGCCTCGCCCGCCCCCGAAGGGCTTCGCCCCGGCGGCCCCTGCGTAGGGGTGGTTCCCCGAGCCGAAAAGCCACTGTCGGCAGTATCCCAGTCGATACCGGGCATCAAGTCGGGATTCCGCTTGGGGCCAAGGTAGCGATAGCGAGCCCCCTTGCGAAGGAAGGCCCGCGGCGCGAGGTCCGTGCAGAGGGGGAGGGCGTCGCCCAGGTGCCCCTTGTACAGATTCATCTTCGGGAACTTGTCGCGCCAGTGCGGCTCAATTTCCATTGGGTCGATCCAATTATCCGTCCCACCTGCAGTGACAAACTGAATTTGCTCGAGGTTGCCGCGGGACCGGCGTCGGGTGAAGCCCGTCCACGCCGTGGCCTGCGAGACGATATCGTCGTTGGTGTATGTGGGCACCGGTAGGCCCGCCGCATCGAGGGTCTTCGTGCCGTCTTCGTTGAGCACCCAGAGCCCCACCGAGAAGAGCTGCATGATCTCGCGCGCATAGTTCTCGTCGGGCACCGTCCCCGGGTTTTGGGCGGCGAACGCCTTGTTCTGAAGGAAGGTGAGGTAGTACGACATGGCCGGTGAGTATGAGGTCTCGCGCAGCACGTCGCGGTACGAGCCGAAGGCGTTGCGCACAAAGATGTCGTAGAAGTTGACCCAGGCCTCGGTATGCCCGTACCTGAGGCTGTCGCCGCCCTCGCCAATCACGACGATCTGCGAGAGCGCCCACGCGACACGCTGGCGCAGCTGGTCGGGTGCCGTCAACGCGAGCATCGTGTACACATCCTGCTTCTGCGCGGCACTACCACCGTTCCTCCGGTCGAGCATCTGGACCTCCGGGTTGAGATAGGACGGGGCTTCGTCGTACTCCATGTGGCCAAAGTAGTAGGGTTGGCCGAGCTTGGGATCTCCGGCCACCTCGCCCGGCGAGCCGCAGGTTTCGATGCCCGGGAAGCTCGGGTTGAGCTGCGATCCGACGCCCAACGCAAGCGCGAGGGTCTGCGTGCGCAACTCCCGCGGTAACGAATCCCATTTCATCGTGTCGCCGAGCCGGCCGATGTACTTGTTGACACTGCTCCCGCTGTTGACCCTCCACCGATTGCCGTGGGACGCGGGATACCGAAGGACCACTTGACCATTCTTGGCAAAGCGCTGGATCGGGTAGAACTGAACTCTCTCAATGTTTCCTGGGTGATTTGATGCCGTGGAAAACCACGTGAAGTCGTACACGTTGAGGTTGTGCATGTATGTGTGCTGCCAGCACGTGCCGTTCACCTGCACCTTGGCCCCGATGGCGTTCGGGGCGGGGGTGCCCGTGCACGTAACCTTACGCAGGTCCTTGACGCGCAGGTTCCCGTCCGTGGAGGTATTGAGGGCCGTGAAGAGAAGCCCAAGCGTCACGTTGTCGAGCGCCGTCGCGCCGCCATTGACGTCGCACGGACCACCGAGGTTTCGCCAGCGGTGATCGCCACTGCACGGGTGAATTGACGGATGGTCGGGCATCGTGTGCGTGAGCGCGTCGATTGCATAGACGAACCGGTCAGTGGAACGATAAAACTCGCGGAGGGTCGTCTCGTTGAGCATGAACGAATCGGGGTTGCCGAAGACCACCGGTGTGCAACCGTGCGTGCGGATGCACGTGTGCTCGTTGAGGAAAGTCTTCTGGGTATTGGAGCACATGGTTGCCGAGGGGTGCCCGAGGGCATTGAGCGGGATCGCACTGAAGTTGAAGGGCCTGTCGAGATCATTGTTGAGCGTGACGATGCGCGGGTCGTACATGTAATGGATTCCATCACGCTTGAGAAACGTCGAAGGACGAACCTGCTGTGCGAGGCTCAGAGGGCAGGGCACATGCAGCTGCGTGAGCAGGAGCACGTTGTCATTGAACGCCGTGGCCGGCCGCAGCTGTTCCATGCTTGCTTGCGACGCATCCCACTCGACCGTAGCGACCACCTCACCTAACGAGTCGTGCTGGGGAGGCGCGAGCTCGTCGAAGAACATGAAAACGTTGTACAGGTCGATGCGGTCGTTTGCGATCACAGAGTCAGCGCACGACGAGCCCATGACGATGCGGCCAAAGCGCCACTCATCCACCTTGCAGATGGTGTAATTCTTGGTGAAGAGGGCATCGTTCACAAGCCTCGAGCTACCAGAAGGGGCTGTGCCACTTAAAGTCATCATGTTAGCGAGATTCACCTCCGAGCGTAGGACGCCCTTGACGTAGATCGCAGTCACGTTACTGCCGTTCGATCCGATGCGCCTCGAGAAAGAGATCGATTTCTGCACGTCGTCGCTCCGGATGGCCATGCGATTCCAGCGCGCACCCACCTCGCACGCACCGCGCGGGCGCCCGACCTCGGTCGTCAATTCGATCCGCGGATTGGAGCGTCGCCGGAAGTAGGTACGATGCAGGCTAGCCGGCAAGGCCATTTGGTCTCGGATCCATTGGCGCATTGCAGGCGGCGCCGGCGCCGGCGCAGCGCCGGCTGACAGGAGATGGGGCTGCTGGGGCGTCATCTGCGCACTGAGGTTGGCGATGGTAGCGCGCGTCGGCCCAAACGACGCTTGAGTCAAGAAGTGCGACGCGGCGCGATCAAAGTACTGACTCTGGGTGAGCGCGCCATATTTGGTAGCGAGGTCGGCGACTGCGTAATGGTACTGGAAGCCTGGGTCATTCGGGATGAGCACGTTGCACGAACTGGCCGTACAGCTTTGCACCTGCACGAGAGGCATGCCAGGCTCGCGAGGCAGCACCACCTCCCACGCCATACCCTGGTACGAGCGAGCGCACGGCACGGGCCATTTGAGGCTGACGGGCAGGTGCGCCGTCTCGGCTTTGACGAGTGTCGCGAGGGCCCATGCGCCCGCGCGCGGCAGGGTGTGCGTGCCCGGACCGAGCAAAGGGGGCGGAGCGGGGGGGGGCGTGGCCGGCGGTGCCGGCGGGGAGGGCGGCGGTGCCGGCGGGGTAGTGGTCATGGCGTAGTGGTTGATGCCAACTTGGGACTCGAGGCCATCGCCGAGCGAACCGATCACAGAGCACCGCATGCACCACGAGGGGGATGAGTTTTGGTAGCTGAAGGCCGCACACCCAGGGGTAGCACCGCATTCGCGAGCACACTGATCAATACTGATGCCCCGGATTTCGTTGCCCAGGCGGACGGCGACAGTGATGTCCCAGACTGACCTAGCGCACCTCCTGTTGGCAGCAGCCAGATAGTACGGAGGGATGGGTGGCACCGCCGGTGGCATCGGCGGCGACGAGGGCGGCGGCGGCGGCGACGGCTGGGGCGAAGGCGGCGGTGGTCGTTGGGGGGCGTTGAAGGGCACTCGCGGGGGGGGCGAGGGCGGCGGGGTCAGAGGCGGAGGCGGCAAGGGCGAGGGCGGCGGCGGGGGCGGCGAGGGCGGCGAGGGCGAGGGTGGTGGCGGCCGCCCGGGCTGCGGCGGGGGTCGGAGCGGCGAGGGGGGCGGCGGCGGCTCCGGCGGGCAGAGGCGGTCACGGAAATATCCGACGCGCGGGGCGCCTCCATTGAGCATGGAGTTGTCGTCCTCCGGGTTTTGGGAGTTAGCGTGGCTGTTGGACCTTGAAATCCAGTTGTGGCGCACTGTGCCGCAGAGCGGCGCGGCCGTGATGTAGGAGCCGCCGGGATGTGACCAGGAACGTAAGTCCCACACAGGAACATTGTTGCATTGAGACCCTGGGTTGTAGCGGTAGAGAGCCATGCAGCAGGCGCCCACACCCGTGCACGCCGCGATGTTAGCAAAGGGGTGCGGCGGTGGCGAGGGCGGCGGCGGCAGCGGTGGCGAGGGCGAGGGCGAGGGCGGCGGCGAGGGCGAGGGCGGCGGGGGCGAGGGCGGCGCGCCGGGAGGCGGTGCCGGCGGGTAGAAGACTCGGGGAGGCGACGCGACCACGGCGCTGGGCGGCACGCCAAGCGTGGTCGCAGCCGCGGTGGTGACTGCGGTCGCGAGGGCACTCGTGCTGCCGGCGGTGGCGCCGGTGGTAGTGGCATCCGGTGTGGCCGTGGTGATGGCCACTGTGACATCCGGTTTTGCCTCGACGACGTTGCCGATGGCGGACGGGGCGACACGGGCGGCCGCAGCGAGCGCACTTGGTCCACCGGGGAGGAGTCGGTCGCCAATGACAGCATCGGGCGCCAGCACGCGTCTGAGCCGCAGCTGCGCCCGCCCATTGAGAGACTGCAGTCTTCTACCCGCAGAGACTCCGCCCGAGGTCATGGCCAGCGTCACCCCGCACGCGTCGGAGCCCGTCGCGCTGCCGCACATGAGCTGCGAGGCCGCGCTCGCCAACGCCGCGCCGGTGACGACGGTCGAGTCCACGGTGACGTTGACATCGGAGCTTTGCGTGACGACAAAGGAGGTGAGCGCCGTCTGGCCGAGGGCGCTCGAGATGGAGGCGGAGAGTGCAGCCACGGAAGGCCGCACCGAAGAGGACCCCACGTCGATGGTCAGCATCGTGTACGTGGCATACGCGCGGGGGGGGAACGGCGGCGGCGAGTACGGTGGGGGTGGAGACGTCGTCGAGAAGATTTCACCAAGAAGCTCGCTCGCCGAGAGGAGCCCAATGGCCACCCCCACCGCCACAGCGACGATGGCGACAATCCCAACCGCCACGGCCATCATCAAACAGCGCACTTTCTTACGGTGCTGCTTTACGCCCTTCTTCTCCGTGGTAACTGGCTGGGTAACAGTCCCAGGGAACATCATGGTCCTGTTTGGGGAGGCGAGCGGCGACGGGTCAGACCGTCGCCCCGGTGACATAGACCCCACCGACGGCAGCCGCGTCGAGGCAGGGTTCGCCTTTTCTCCGGGGTTGGAATCGCTGGTTGTAGGGTCGGTGCGAGCGCGGGACGAATTGTTCAAAGAAAAGTTGTTCAGCTCGTACGCGTTCGAGAAGCTCGCCAGCCTGTCGGACCCCTTTTTCTTCGGGGGGGCAGCAGTCGACATCAAGCAAGAGCGACTAGCAAGAAGAAGCCTTCTTTGTGCTTTGCCCTGCAGCCCACCAGGCGCAACGCAAAACCAGAGGAAAATGCCAGGAAATCGGCGGTCCCGAGGCGCCGCGGCGTACCAAATAAGCTTCCACGGCAAACCCCAACACAACCCACACCGCGAACTACAACCCCACACAGTGAGGATGGTGGGGTTTTGACGAAATGAGACTGTGTGAACTGAAACTCGCGGTCCCTTTGAACCCGCTGTGCTCTCTCAAGGGGCGCAGTTGCATTGAACATGGCGACCGTGCCGCAGAGTCCACGCACAGTCTCCTTTTCCGCCTCCAACATTATGAAGACGCCCACCATCTCATCGGCGAGCAAGTCGCGCATCGCCGCGAAAACCCCCACGTCCGGCGGCGGCGCCGCAAGCCCAAAGGAGTGGACCCTGGATTCGTTTGAGGTGGGTAGAGCTCTCGGCAAGGGCAAGTACGGCAACGTGTACCTCGCGCGCGAGAAAGAGTCTGGGGTGGTTGTCGCGCTCAAGGTCATCTTCAAGAAGCAAGTCGACCGGCACGCTATCTACGACCAGCTCAGGGATGAGGTGGAGATCCAGTCGCGGCTGCGCCATCCAGGCGTGCTGCGCCTGTACGGCTACTTCCACGACGATAAGCGCGTGTACCTGGTGCTCGAGCTTGCCACGGGCGGTGAGCTGTACAAGCGGCTGCAAGCAGAGGAGCGCTTCTCGGAGGCCCAGACGGCGCGATGGATTGCGCAGATTGCGGACGCGCTGCGCGTGGTGCACGAGAACAAGGTGATCCACCGCGACATCAAGCCCGAGAACCTGCTACTGGACGCGGAGGATAACCTGAAGATCGCCGACTTTGGCTGGTCGACGATCGCCAAGCACAAGCGCAAGACCTTTTGCGGCACACTCGACTACCTGGCGCCCGAGATGCTCAGCGACGGCGTGTACGACAACCGCGTCGACGTTTGGGCGCTCGGCGTGCTCTGCTATGAGTGCCTCACGGGGCGCGCCCCCTTTGAGACGAGCGACTCGGTGGACGAGACGCACCGGAACATCATCAACATGACGCCGCGCTACCCCGACGACGTACACGTCTCGGACGAGGCGAAGAACCTCATCGCCGCACTGCTCCAAAAGTTGCCCGCGGACCGAATGACGCTCGAGCAGGTGCTCACGCACCCGTTCGTCGCCAAGCACGCTGCCCGCGAACGCATGCTGGACGCCGCCGCCCAGTGAGCTTCCCTGCAGAAGAGCACCCCCGGTGCTGCCTTGCACACTCCGGCTCGAGGGCGCTCAGGTGGCAGATTGAACGGTAGGTCATGTGGCCTCGGCCTTTACCAGGCTCGCGCCTTCGGATTGCGTGTTCTCGAGCGCGAGGATGATCCAGAAAGAGGCCGCGCGCGACAGTCTCGCGGTGGTTTGGTGTGATCTAGATGTGTAGTGGATCCCAGCCGAAGGACGCGTGCGGTGCGTTCTCTCCGTCCCGCGGTGTGCCGTTCGCGTCGGGCGGCTCCGCCCCTCCGCTCGCGCGGCGGCGCGCGCCTTGTGGTTGCGCTTCGCTTCGAGATGAGTTTTTATCTTTCAACATAGCGTCCCCTATAGTAGTGGTCCATCCGCACGCTCGGTACACGGCGTACGGTCCGCAGGACGCACGCGTCCGGAAATCGCGGATCCGGCAGCGCCACGACGTACGTCGTAGCTCGTACGGGACTACCGGGACTACCGCCCGTCCTCGGGACGGCTGCCTCGCGGGCCGGGCGAGTTCCCGAACATCGGCCGGGTACACGCGCGACGAGGAACAGTGAAGCCGCCTCGGTGTGCGGGCGGTCGTTGTCGGTCCAGGTGTAAAGGTGTGAGGAAGGCAAGCCCAAGCGCGGCTAGCGTCGCGCTTGCGGGCGCGGTCCCGCTGACAGCTCAGAACCACCATTAAATTCAGGCAGCTCTGTATAGTGCCAAAGCGCAATGACATTGCGCACAAGCCGATGTCGACCCTGACAGCCCGGTTTAGCTGTGCTTCGGGGGCGGGATGTCCTCGGGGATGGCCTGCAGAGGCAGAGCGTGAGGCAGCAGGCTACTGGGTTCTTCCACGCGCTTGGGCGAACGTGGCCCCTCGCTCGCAGGTGGACCCTCCGGTGGACGCCCCTTGGGCTTTCGATTGGGCTTGAGCGACCTCCAGAGTTGCTGCCTCCGGAACGTGAGACGGCGCAGAGCGCCCCTCACGGCGAGGCCAGCGACAGTGTCGTCCGCTTCGTCGACAAGCTCCATCGACGGCAGCGGCAGTGCGCCATCTACGTCGACGGCGACGACCATCGATTCCACAGCCGAGTCGTCACTGCCGCGTCGCATCCTAAAGTAACCGCCGTTGGCCCATTGCGGACCCCACGTATTCTGCGCCAACCAGTACTTGGTGCCGTCGAGGACGCCCCAGCCGACGATGAGCACGGCGTGATTCGTCGCCTTGAAATCGGAACGCGTGTCCACCGGCTGCTGTTGCGAGCCCAAGGGCGGATCGACAGCCCGATCGACAGCCTCCGTGAAGCTGGCTATGTGCAGTGACGAAGCAGAGGCATGCAACCCGGAAAGCGTGCGGCTGGCGTGCACCTGACCTGCGGGTCGCTCCCGATCAACGCTCGCGGCCCTAGCGCCGCCGTTGCCTGGCTGCACGATCGGTTCTGCACGACGCTCGACCATGTGGGCGTCGTGATGGGCGTCACCCCAAATGCCTCTCGGCTCCCAGCTCGGCTCGGCATTCACGCGGTGCGCGCTCGCGTTTTTGGCGGCGGCACTGGCCGCCTCAGCGGCTGCCGCAGCTTCGGAGAAGACGCCTGCCCCGTCGTGTGAATACAGCGCACTAGTGGCCTCGAAACCGGCGACCACGGGCCCGTTGGTGTAGATCTCGATCATCATCGCCGCCTCGGAGCAGCTGCCGTACCGACCGCCCACATAACGGTAGTCGGTCGCACGCCAGCGCTGTGCTGGCCCCTGGCAGCGCTCGGTGCAGCGCTGATGACCCTGCGCGGGCTGTGTGGGGAAACACATGTCCGAGACGACGCCAGCGTCGGTGAGATACTTGCCCACCAAGTACGGAAAGCCGCCGCCGCATCCTTGGGAGTACGGCGAGCACTCGAGCACTTCCTGCACCGATAGCCTCGGACGCACGCGCCCGCCCGACTCGATCGCCAACCTCGCCTCGAGCATCGCGATGGTGGCGCTCGCGTAGCACGAACCACACGAGCCCTGCGAGCGCACGGGCGGTACGTAGCTCACCCCGTGCACATCGCGCCAGTCCCAACGCTCTGGCAAGCCGGCGTACCGGTAGACATCTGGCCGATCCTCGCGCAGTGCGCGCACCAGTGCGCCGATGGGCCACATAGAGCTTCGCACGGCCGGTGGCGGCCGACGGGCCGCGCCCATTGGCCCACTGCTGCTGCTGCCGCCTCCGCCGACGCTGCTGCTGCTCAGGCCACTGCTGCTGTCATCGTCGCTGCTGCTGCTGCTGCTGCTGCTGCTGCTGCTGCTGCTGCTGCTGCTGCTGCTGCTGCTGCTGCTGCTGCTGCTGCTTCCTTCGCCGCCGCCGCTGCCGCCGTAGCTGCCGCCACCGCCGCTGCCGCCGCTGCTGCGATAGTCGCTTCTGCCACTGCCGCCGTCGCCGATCCCACTCCTGCTGCTGCTGCCACCGCTAGGGCTAAGCTGCACGCCGTAGTAGCAACCAAATGAGGCCGCGAGCGGCCTCTCCGAGCTCCGATACCAGCCCACCGCAGTGCGGTCGCAACGGCTGGTCCACGTCTGAGTCGCATTCGTGTGCGCCCGCGGAGCCTGCAGCAAGCTGCTGAAGGCAAAGAATGCACGGTTTTTGATCCTTACCTCAAAGCCCTCGTCGTACACCATCGTCCACCACCCGAGCTCGTCGGCGCCCTGACTGCCAGTTGTGCGCGCAAAATCTGGGCTCTCCAGCTCGAGCTCCAGCACGGGCTCGTCGAACGCGACGGATATTGTGCTAAGTGCATGCTCCTGAAGCACGTCGGAAATGGTGCCCGGTGTGTGGTGGCCACAGTCTTGTGGCTTGGCGGTTGGCCGACTGCTGTAAAACCTCCACCGGCCGGCGATTTGCGTGCGCACGCAGTGGACAGGCAGGTCGGCCAGCACTGCCCCTGGTACCCAGGAGCACATCGAGCACCCTCGCCATCAAACCCCACCACCACAACGCGCCTTCGTCCCTCTCAAGTCAAGTCAAGTCAAGTATAGACTTGACTTGACTCCCTCTCCTCCCGGCACTGAGTATCCCGGCTCCCCTCGGTGTTTTCTTACCGGCGGTTCCAGACTCTCCATACAATTGTATACTCCGCGGTGTTTTTGAACCGAACCCTGGGCCACACAGCTTTCACCCTGGGTATGTATAAGTGTATATTCTGGTATCTTCATCTTCATGGGGTGAGGTACCTAACAGTGTATGCCCTATGTATGCCCTGAGCATTCCCTGAGCCTGACAGCGAGGAACTCGTGAAGTGTGGCGAAGCGACGTAAGCACGTAACACGAGGGCGTTTCGTGAAAATGCCATTTGGAAAATTCCGGTGAGCACTCCACACGCGTGCGTGCGGCGTGGCCGGTGTGGCGTGTTCGATGGCCTGTGCCGCTGCGCCGGCCGGGCCGGCGGCGCCGCGGCGATGTCGTAGGTAACGCGTACGGTCTATTTTATCATATATCAAGAGTATGATCGCTTCGGGACTTCGGGAGTGTTTGTTACAGCAACAACAGTAAATGAAGCAACGCGCCGGCCAATAGAACCAGGAGCACGACAGCCGTAAGCGCCATCAGCGCAAGGAGCACGTCGCCACACGCTCCAAGCAACAGGGTGGACGCAGTGCCTTGCCGCTCAGTGCCAAAGATGCCGCTATAAATGACTGTTGGATCGTTGCCGCTCTGAGGTTGCAGTGGCGGCCAGCTTCTCTCGGTGACCAGCGTCGCCTTGTCTTCATCTCCCTCGAATCCTACGTACGTCTCGTACTCGTGCCTTCCCTCGGCGACCAGCCTGGCTGTCCTGCGCATGTCCTCGAGGGCATCCTGCCTCGCTTTCAGCGTCGTCTCATGTTTCTCAAGCCCTGCTGACGTCGACTTGTGTAAGCACAGTACGATGGAGTCTTTCTGAGCCTGCAAGTTTTGTGTGCGTGGTGAGAAGACGCCGGTGCGCGGAGAGAAGAAGGCCCTGCTGTAGCTGCGGGCACTCAGAGCCACGGGGTGTTTGATAGGGCTCGGCGCGGTATCGAAGGCCAGCCGCCGCATAATAGCTTCAGCGTGGAAATACTCATTCTGGTAGTTCGCAAACGAAAGGGGGCTACCGCCCTGAGGTTCCCACCGACCAGAGATCATGCCGCTGGTCTTCGGCTGTGCTGGTCTGTGACTGCGGCGTTGCGACGATACTCGTGGCCGGCTTGTGGGCTGCGGCTCCGAAAGATGTGGTGCGTGTAACCGATCACTGCTTTGGCCTCTTGGCGGCGGCGGCATGCCGTAGATCATGCGCGTGTGCTCCTGCTGACCCCGCGGGTTCGTTGTCGGCCGGATAAAACCTCATGTGCTGTGGGCCCTTCGTCGTGCTTTTTTGGATCGCAAAAGTTTCCTCGGTTTGAGTGATTATGGATCTTTTCCGTCACCAAACGAACAGCCGAACGGGGGCGCTGCACTCTCTAGTACTGAGAACAGAAAGTACCGGTACGTGAGATGTGTGATTCGTGATGTGACTTGACTTGACTTGACTTGACTTGATGTAACGAAACGAAACGGTCATCACAGCATGTGTGCAATCGATGCCGGCCCAGTATCCGGATACCGGTCCCGTGTGTCCCGGCTCCCCCCGGTGTCATTTAACCGTTCAAGTATGAATTACTTCTTTATGGTGAGACCGCGAAACGGGAATCATAAGTTTTGAAGCCCGTCTACATGGCAGAGCTTCTTCCGTGCGTGCCTATTCGTACGCCGAGTCGCGCCCTGCTCCACGATGCTGCCAAGGGCGGCGACACGCTGCAGCTGGATCAAGTGCTCGATGTATTCCCTGCTGCCATCGATCAACTCCAATTTGGCTTCGCGCCCATCCACCTCGCGGCCAAGGGTGGCCACCTCGATGCGATGACGCTCCTGATCGACCGCAGGGCTGATGTAAACGCTCGCGCGGGCAACAATGCCACGCCGCTTCATTGCGCCGCCGAGATGGACCGTCCGGAGGCGATTGCATTGTTGCTCTTGCATGGTGCTGAGTTGCACGCCCTGGCAAATATGAACGACACGCCTCTGCACTACGCCGCGTTGAATGGGCGGCTGGCTGCGACGAGGCTGCTCATAGCCAAAGGCGCCGACGTGCAAGCGAAGAATGCGCTTGGGCTCGCGCCATGGGATGACGCAGTACGCGCTGACAAGGGCCGATGCGCTTGCCAGGACCCGACTGCTCGCGAGTGGACCATGGTGGCTGCCTTCCTGGCACACGTCTCGCTGCTCGCGCCAGAAGTGCGCGAGGCGTTCGCGCAGCGCGCATGCGAGCGGCCGGCGGCGGCCGTGCTGCACGATGCCGCCGAGCTGGGCAACACGTTGGATCTGGCCCGCGTGCTCGAGAGCGGCGCTTGCGACTTGAATGCCAAGGACTACGACGGGTCAACAGCCGTCCATGCAGCGGTGGAGGGCGGGCACGTGGGGGCAGTCTCGTTGCTGCTCGACTGGCGCGCCGACGTGAGTGCGACCAACAACTACCAAGACACGGCCCTGCACCTGGCTGCACGCGATGGTCACCTCTCGATCACACGGCTGCTTGTTGCGAAAGGAGCCAGCGTACATGCCCAAAACCGCTTCCAGATGACGCCGCTCGAGCTTGCGATGCGGCACAAGCGCGCCGGGTGGGAGGCTGTCACCGCCTTCTTGCGAGAGGAGGCGCTCGACATCCATGAGCTGCCGCCCGCCGCGCGTGCCATGCGCAAGATCCGCAAAGCCTTCCACTCGCAACCGCCTCCCAATGGGCTCCGGAAGCTGGAGCCGTGCCTTGCGCCACCGCAGCCGCCGCCACCGGCTTTGCGAGACGTGGCCGCTGAGCCAGTCATCCCGTCCAGCGGAGCAGACTTCAACAAGGGTCGCCGGGCACCCCTGCGATATCGGCCAGCAGCAGCGTCCGCCGAGGCCGAGGCCGAACCGCAACAGTATACGTAAGGCCCCCCTGCGCGCCTGCGGACGTGCGGAGCAACACGAAATCGAACCTCGAACACATTCTCCCAGTTGCGTCCCACGATTCCTGTGGATCGCTGTATAGTGAATTTTGCGCGTGCAACAAGATGGTTAGGAATCATTCTATAGGATACGTCGAAGGATTAGTAAATGGTTCGACCAGGAGCATTCACACCCTTCACACCCTTCACACCAGCGCCTCTTGGAGTTCAGGCCAGCGAAGACGACTGTCCGTCGCAGCGACGAGCTCGGCCAGCACCGTGCCGATGGCCAGCATCGTGCTGCGCTCAGCAGCTTTGGTCGGCTGGCTGATCAAAGCCACTGCTGCAACCGAGGACGCAACGGGCTGAGCAGCACGTTTCGAGCCCTCGACGCTGGTAGAGCCCTCCGCACGCCCTTCTTGGCAAAGAGCCGACGTGAGTGTGAGGCCGAGTGCCTGAGTTCAAACAGGTGCACGCACTACTCCTTTGCCGAGGATGGCGACTGCGCGATTTGCGAGGGCTGTGCACTCATCGACTCAACACGCCACGCTTCGTGGCGGCGCCTCGGTGAGCTTCCGGTCTTTCCTGACAACCATGGTAGGGCGAATCTAACGCATGGGCGCTGGGGCAGCTGCCATTATGACGAGGAGGCGCGGTCGCCAGGCGCGTCGTCGCGCTGCCATTACAAGACAGAGGTGGAGGGTACGCTCTCTGTGGCCGGCAGCGCGTGGGAGTACTACCACTTCCTCATCGACCTGGCACCGCGGCTGCTCTTTGCAATGACGCGCGACCACTGCGAGTCTGCCGTGCTGGCGGCGCCGGGCTGGTTTCCGGGGCACCTACGCGGTACCTTCTCACTCGTACAACGATTGAAAGGTCAACCCCAGCTACCCCCCAAAATGGCGCGTCGCCCGGGCACGAATGCGTCGATGGTGCCCCACGCCGCCATTCTCTTTCCTCGGGATAGTTTGCGCATCGATCTGAAGACGAGCCGCAGAGATCTGTGCGAGGCTCGCGGGAAGCTGATCTCGTTCCAGCCGCTCGTCTTCGATTGGAGCCGCCAGCCGAGCGCTTGGTTCGACGCGCTGCGTCGGCGAGCCTGGGCTGCGGCGGGCATACCTCTGATGCTGGCGCACACAGCCGGCGAGGCTGCCGAGGCCGGCGTGCTCCTCATCCGACGGGACGGCCACAACCGAATCCGTCGCCACCTCGCGCCCTCCTTTTTTGGCAACGCGACCGCCTTCCTCAGAGGACGCGGTGTGCGCTCCTCAGTCGCCGTACTCGAAGCACTGCCGCTGCTCGACCAGGTCAGGCTCTTTGCGTCGCCTGCGGCTCGGCTGGTGATTGGTGTGCACGGGGCGGGCCTATCGAACCTTATATTCAGCCCGCACGGGCACGCAGTGCTCGAGATGTACACCGCGGCGTTTCCCTGCTACCGCAACCTCGCCTTGCGTCGAGGGCTGCACCACGCAGAATTCCGCTTTGGCTTCCACTACACTGGCGAGCTTGACTTCCCAACGGGTGCCCAGCGGACTCTGTTGACCCTCATGCGCTCGCAAGGAGGCTGGACATGACGTGACGCGCACGAGCTGCAACACTATCGGCGTTAGGCACACACACACTTCAAAATATGTGACGTGGTGTGAGGTCAAACTGCTACACTGCAGCTGTGAACGTCCGTATTTCGATTTCCTGTGCGTTAGAACGGACGCACATTCGTTCACACATTCACGTTCACACATTCACGTTCACACAATCGTGTCGTGGAACGAGATGAACTTCTTCTACGCCGCACCCGAGACGCCGCCGGATGAGTTCATCCCGATGACCTCAGGAGTCGTAGCGCGCACCTTCATGCAGCTGATGAGCACGATGCCAGACATCAAAGTACTGGCTCTCTCTGGCGTCTTTTTCATATGCAGCTGGTTGGTGTCCAAAGTGCAATACTTCATGCAGGGCATGCTCTTTGTGCAGATTGTCGTCGGTGGCGCCGACGATGCCGAAAGCACGACAAGCGGCTCCTCACAGCGTGTTCGTCAGGAGGGGTACGAGCTGGCCGAAGCCGTGAAGAAGTATGCAGCCTTTCGTGCGCTGGAAGCGCGATCGCCCATACGGTGGCTTTTTCCGATGCCCGAGCTCCAAGTGTGCACCTCCATCGACGCCTCCACGCTGTGCAACGAGGAGGCGGACGGCTCGTACGAGCTGAACGCGCAGGACGATGGCGTGCCGATCAAGACGGCGACTGTGCTGCCCGCGGACGGCGCCTCCTCAGTCATCTTCGTCGAGGGCGTTCCTTTGTTCCGGTTGCCTCTCGTGTGGGTCCGTGAATCGTCGAGCCCGGCGTCTTTTGTCGACCGCCTCAAGCACGCGCTACCCAAGCAGCTGGTGCAAAGCATGGTGACGATTGCCGCGCGCGTCACCGGCGGGCGCTTTGATGGCCGCGATCAGTACGCCGCTGGCGGCGGCGGTAGACGCTTTGATGGCCACTTTGGTGGCGGGAGCTTTGATGGCCGCGGCTTGGGGCACGATGAGCGTGACGAGCGTAGTGCGGGTGGCCGTCGAGGCAGCGCGGCCGACCTATACCATCTGGGATCGGAGGACGAGTCTTCGTACAGCCAAGGTGCAGTCATCCTCTCTACGTTTGCGTGGAATGAGTCGCTGCTGCCGCGCGTGCTCGAGGATGCGCGCGTGCTGGCGCACAAGCGGCGCGGCCGCTCGTGCGAGGTGCTCAAGCTCACCGAGATTGACGAAGACCTTCTTAGAGACAGTATGTTAGGAAGATCCACACGGCAGTTGGCACCAATCGAGCCAAAACGCGGCGGGCGCCGCTCGTTCGAGCAAAGCTGGCTCTGTTGGGAGACGGTCCATGCGCCGCCGCGAAAACTCGAAACTGTCTTCCTACCGCCGACCGCAGCCTCGCTGCTCGACGATATCGACGACTTCTTGCGCAAGCGTGCATGGTACATGAAGCGTTCATTTTGGTACCAGCGCATCTACTTGCTGTGGGGACCGCCTGGCAACGGCAAGTCGTCCTTCCTGCAGGCACTTGCCGTGCACCACTCGCTCCCGCTCTACGTGCTCCAGCTAAGTGATGGCGACATCACGCGAGAGCTCTGTCGCTCCGCGCTCAAAGCGACCGCCAAAATGCCGTGCGTGGTCGCCATCGAAGACGCTGAGTCGTGCTTCGCGAAGTGCGATGCGAACGCGAAGCGTGATGCGAACGCAAGCGGTGGTTGGGGCGGTAGGGGCGGCGGTAGGGGCGATCGGCACTACAGGCAAATGGAAATGGACCCTCATTCCCATTTGCCGGTCACGGCCAAGGAGTTTGTCGAGCTGCTGACTGCCGAGGACGAGAAGGCGCCTAATGGGCGCATCATCATCTTCACGACCAATACGATCGAGATGCTCGAGCCGGCGCTCAAGCGTCTCATCCGCGAGCAGGGACGCGAGATCGAGTTCCCGAGCACTTCCGAGGCCGTGCGCCAGCGCATGTGGCTCAACTTCTACGGGCCAACGGCCGAGACGTCGTACGGCCAGTTTGAGGTGTCGCTGCGCGAGGTGGCGGGTGACCATGCCTCGATCGGCGTCTCGGTGTTCCAGGGGTTCCTCATGCGTTACCGCGACACGCCCGAGGAGGCGACCAAAGCTGAGCACATCCGCACGAACCTAATCCAGCCTTCCAAGCATGCCAGAGAGGAGGGCGCTGCCGCGGGCACCACAAGCTCGTTGGGCAGCGGCTGGCAGGGGCTCCGCCTGCGGTTGCGAGGCAGCAGGTTAGACTGGCTCAGCAAGGCCTCGCTAACGGCGCGCCGCCTCAGTTCGGGTGGCCTCTCGTCATCGTATGCTCCCGGGCTTGGTTCGTACCCGCCCACGCCCATGGTAAACTTTGAGCGCGACGAGGACGAGCTCGCCGCCGCCGCGATGACGCCGCTACCGCCAATGCGTGGTGACACCGCCGAGTCGCAGCACCCGTACAGCCCGGGATGCAGCCCAGGGCGCAGGAAGGCGGCGTGAGACATCACGGCAGAATCAATGAAGAGAGCGAGATCCGCGTGGACTGCAAGAACCTCCAGCAAGTCGCCATTCGTCACGCGCCCTAGACGCGCGGGAGCCGCCCGGGACGCGGCGCGGGTTGGAACGGGTCGCGACACGGTACCAAGCCTACAAAACGAAAAAGTTTATACCCGACGCATACCCACACACTTACCATGTGACAAACCGCGTCACCACATGCGCACCGCGCAGCCGGACTCGATGCGACAGTCTGGTCAGCTCAGACCTGTTCCGCCCTGTCGATCGCGAGCGGAGAACGAACACACGACACGCGAGGACACGACCTCAAAGACCACGAGCGTGAGACTGCCAGGTGCAGGTGCAGGCTTAAGGTGGTTCGTCGCACCCCTTGATCGTGGCAAGTTAGTGCGAGAAACGGCAGGCTGCGCCTCGCGTGCACTCGCCCTTCTGGAATGCGTAGCAGACGCCGCCGCCACTACCACCGCCATCACCCTTGCCCTTGCCCTTCCCCTTGCCGCCCCCTTTGCCTTTGCCTTTGCCGCCACCGCCGCCCTCTTCGCCGAAGCGCGATTTCTTCGCCGCCGTGCAATCGGCGCAGCGGGTCTTCTTGTTCTCGAAGCCTTTGGACTTGAAAAACTCTTGCTCACCAACAGTGAAGATGAAGTCGCCACCGCAGTCGCGGCATTGCAGAGTCTCGTCCTCTGGGGCCGCTGGCGGGGTGTACTTGTGAACCTTGAAGCCGTCGGTTGCAGCCTCCTCCGCCTCTTCATCGACGTCCTCGAGCGCGGCCTCAGGGACTGCCTCTGCCGCTGCCTTGGCTGCTGCAAGTCGAGGTGACTCGCGCACACCCTCAGCTTTGGCCGCTTTGGCGGACTTCTTAGCTTCCTTGGCCTCCTTCTCCTCCTTGGTGAGCTTAGGCTTCTTGACGATTGGCGAGTCCACCTTGGCAGCGGGCTCGGCCACGACAGTCTTATCTTTCTTCCCCATCGATGTGCAGTCGCGAAGTGGGTGCGACGTCGCCGGTGATAAATCCCCGAGAATCCCTAATTTGGAAATAACGGTCATGCAGAATTAACTCGTCAGTTGTTCGGCGGCTCGAAATAAGGGAACTACCATGAACTACAGTACAGTACCGTACAGGTACCGGGTGCCGGTACTGGTATTCTCCGCGACGTTTTTGCGGGTTCATACGGGTAGGGCAGGGAAAGAGGCGGCGCGCGCACGCGTCAACGAGCGTCGCCCCAATTACGTATGGGTAAGAAGGGCAAAGGCAAGAAAGGCAAAGGCAAGAAAGAGGCGGCCCCTGACCCCAATGTACTGCCGAACGCCATACGCCTTGCGGTACTTGGCGGAGATGTCGGCGCCGTCGAGGCGTGGCTGCTTGGTGGCGGCAAGGTCAATGCCGTCAACCTGTCGCTCGTGCCCGATCGCGGGAAAACGATGCTCATGCTTGCCGCCCGCAGCGGCATTGAATATCTCGTCAACCTATTGCTTATGCGCGGTGCCGCGGTAAATTCTCAGGACCCGAGCGGAACAACAGCGATTATGTTTGCGGCTTCCGGTGGACACGTCTCAGTGATGCGCCGGTTGCTTTGGTTTGGGGCCAATCCGCGGCTTGGCAACTACTCTGGGCAAGGGCCGCTACAGTGGGCAGAGGCGCGAGGCCACGAGTCCTGTGTGGCCATCATCAAGGAGGTGGATCCGGAGTGGTGCAAGCCAGTATGGCTAGATCCGCCACCTCAGGCGCCTCCCGGTCCCGGAATCTGGGCCGGAGTCTTCAGCTCTCCAAGTAGGCCGGGGTCTGCGCACTTTTAACGTTGGGCTTGCGCTGTGTTGCGCTGCGCTGTGTTGCTCTGCGCACACGACGCCGAACACGCCAACCCTTAAGGTCCCGCGCCGACTCACACGCCCCAGGCCGGCCACAGCGCAGGGGCGACATTCCCACACAACACACCCGAAACGAGAGTGTGTTTGTCCTTAATCTCAAAACTACAGACAGGTTTCGAGCTGACCTTTTCGCCCTTTGAGACGCTTTTTCGCGCGAGCGCCGGCCAAAGGAGGGATTGGGAACTCTCATGGACACGGTGCGGCTTGGGGGCCTCGAATCCACCACGCCCCATCAAGCTCACACGATTTCGCGCATCGGTTCTCGCGCATTGCTGTTCCGCAGACCCCATCCAAGCCTCAACCCAAACCTCCCATTCTCGACAGGGAGGTCATTCTCGAAAAGGCCGTGGTTTTGGCAAGCAAAAAGACGCTGATTGAAGGCGATGTGCTCAAAGGCTTCAAGGCCATGTACTCACCAACGCAGCGACTAGAAGTGCTCGGCCTTGCCCCGGCCGTCATCTTCTTCCTTCGCTGCATGCTCGAGAGTTGCATCGCATTTGCCCTCATATTAGCGGTGCAGTGGCCATTGCATGTCGACATTGTGCAGCGCACCGGAGTGCGCAACGAGTGTCGCAGCGCGCTCGCCGTGTTTCCGCAGCAGCCGACACCGGACCCGCCGCCCGAAAGCCTCAGGCGCTGCGGCTACGCCGGCCACAGCATAGCGCTGGACCTGAAGCCAATAGGGTCTCTTTCTCAATACTGCTACCTTGCTTGCGAGGAGTTTACCGTCGAGTCCTGGGGGGGCGCTCCGTGGCTCGCCAACTTCGAAGGCACGACTGTCGACACGAGCGAGGCCGAGTATTGCGCGAGCGGCGGCATCAATACCCTCACGCTCCTGTACTGGTATGGCGACCTCGTGATCGTGATCCTGTACCTGATGCGCATGCTCCACCTCGAGTCGGCGGTGGAGCTGGAGGCCGATAAGAACCAGTGGACCACGGCGGACTACGCGGTGATGCTGCGCGGGCTCGACCGCGGCGTGCCGCTCCAGGTGGCAGCCCTCGCGCTCATGAGCGACCTGATGCGGCTGGGCTTCGACGAGAATCGAGTGCACCATCTTGAATTTGGTCTGATGCCGAAGCCGCCAGACGCGGATGCGTTCGAGAGGCTGAGCGAGCTGACGAGTGGCCAAGCGTTCCTCGTCTTTCAGTATGAGACGGATCGCAACCGGATGCTTGGGCACAAGGGCCAACTACAGTTCGAGCTCGCCGCGCGACAAAACAACGGCAACGGCGTCACGGTCGTTGCTGGTCCCGAGCCCTCCAACGTGTTGTGGGAAAACCTGCATGTGCTCCCCAAGGAGCGGCGCAAGCGCTTTTGGATGACGCAACGCGCGATCGGCTGCACGCTCGTGGTCTCGAGCATCATGCTGGTGACCATCCAGTTCTTCAAGCGCACCTACACCAAAGACTTCGCGATGGGAGGCACCGAAGATGCTGCCTTCCTCTCGTCAGGCTACTTCATGCAACTCTTGGACCGGAATGTCCAGATCGCACTCGTCGCAGCCCTCGCGATTGCGGTGCTCGCGTGGAAGGTGCGCGACACGATCCGCGTCTTCCACTCGCGCGAGGGCCACGAGACGCGCGGCGAGTTTGAGGCGGGGTTGCTCGCCAAGCTCTCGGGCGCATTCACGTGCAACAACGTCATCATGCCCATCGTTGTCTCGATGGCGCAATGTTTCATCTCTGAACAGAGCCCAGTCGGCCAGAACTTTTACGAGCGCACGCCCTTCCCAATGATGGCGGTCGTCATCATGAGCATCCAGCGCATCACTGCCGACCTGCCGCGCGCACTCCAGCTCGTCTCGGTCTTCAAGCGCTGCAAGACGCGCTGCGAGAAGCCGAAGGACGAAGCCGACGCCGTTGCGCATTGGGATCCTCCCGGCATGGCGCTGTCGCTGCAGATGGCCCAGTTCTACTGGCTCTTTGCGTGCGCGCTCTTGTACGGGCCCTTCGGCCCGTTTTACTACGCGCTTGCTGCAATCTACGCCTTATGGAGCTTCTTGTGCACCAAGTTTGGCGTCACCTTTTGGTACAAGCGCATGCCCGCCATCCCCACCCAACTCGGCCGTGTGCTGCGCCAGCTAGTGGTCGCGTTGCTGCCCTTCCAGCTGCTCCTCAAGCTGGCTGTTCGATGGGCCGCCGAGCCACAGCAGCCATTGAGCGCGCATCTCCTACTCTTTGGCATAGGCGCCGTCATCGTCACGCTCGTCATTTTCTCGCCTCTCGCGCGCGGCGGCCTCGACCCCGCGACATCCGGCGGCAACGGTTACCAGCAGATCTCGGAGCTGGACACCGACGGCATTACGTACGGTCGCGTCGAGGAACTCAGGGGCTATCCCATCGACTGCTACATCAACCCATTCCGACGCACCGAGACGCGCTACAGTGTGCAGACCCGACGAGGCTTCTTTGGCGAACCGGCGCCGACGGAGCCGAACACGTTGGACAGGTCGTCAGAAACCATTGACCACAATGTGGGCGTCATCTCCACGGCGTTCCCCTTCGAGGCTCTCGCGTCCGGCTAGTTCCGGCTAGTTCCGAGGTGGCTAGGCACGTTCGCTGGATTACAGGTGTTGCGGACGGCCTGTGGGCGAGCGTGGCTTGACACTGGGGCCAACAGGCCGTCCGCAACAGACACTGGGCGAGCAGTCAAGTCAACACCTGTAATCCAGGGCGAGCGTGGCTTGACACTGGGGCCGCACGGCGGCCGCGCACGCAGAGGGAAGTGCAGCAGTGGTGCTGCACAGCATGCAGGGTGATCATGATTGGCTACGGCACCCTTCCGGCTCAACGTCTGCGGGGCTCGATGCACAGGTCGGACCTCAGCGGCAAGCGCAGCACCAACGAGGGCTCGTGCACGCCCATCCGAGATCCGCGACGCGATGGAATCACTCCTATTAAGGACCTATTTCAGCACACAGAGGAAGAGGAGCCCATGTATAACAACGTAACGGAACATGATTGTCAACGTTTCAGTCTGCATGCATCCCCCATCTCGTGAGGAATCGGCCCACGCGCCGTGGTGGTTCGAGCCGACCTCTATGTTTCCCACGCACTAGCTCATCACAGCGCGTCGCGACAACTTCGATGACGCTGAGCTTCTCCGGCGTGTTGTTCCCGCTGCCTCGCCACAGCAGCTGGCTCGACGACTTGCCGGATAGCACGCGGGCGACCTCACTCGTGTGGCAGGCGCTACCGTTACTGCCGCTCCTCCTGTTGCTGGCCCTACTCAGGCGCCGCCGAAGGTTTGACGGAATGCAGCCTCGGCTATCCGCTGTTATCTGCATGGCGGTGGTGGCCTGGGCGGTTTCTTCCCAACTCGACTGCGCCTACTTCCTCCCCGAATCGTTCGATCTGGAACGCGACGGCGACGTCGAGCTGCGAGAGGTGGCAGCCTTCTACTTTGGCCAATGCCTTGGTTATGCGCAATGGGTGGCAGCGTCTGCGTACACCGGCCTTTCGACGTTCGCCGTGCTGATCGCCGTGGGCGTTGGCTTTCTCATACTGCAGGCCACTGCCACCTCCATCCAATCGCGCGTCTTCTGCTGCTTCGTTCTTAAGGATTACGAGCTCGCCAGAGCTCTTGCTAAGTGCATCGAGATGGGCCAGCTGCAGACAACGCGCCGCTTCAAGCTCGCCGGCCGTGTGCAGAGTGAGAAGACTCAGCTCGCGAGGCCACCACGGACGCTGCAGCTGAAGCCGGTGCACTCGTGGCGCAAGCTTGATGAAGAGCCCGAAGAATTCGAACTCGACATCGACCGCCGCTTCGCTTCGCGGCTGTGTGTGTGGCACGCGGAAAAGAACCGTGTGGCCGCCGCATCGCTGCTTCAGCTGCTCGGTGACGCACTCGCGCTGCTGATCTTCACGGGCCGACCGCTCCGGCGCACCTACTTCTACTACGACGCTCGTCAAGATGCGGCGGTGCGCGTCCACCTTCTTCGTCAGCAGCGTGACGATATCTGGCCAGTCATCGAGGCCGCGCGCGTCGCGTGGTTCGCCGCGCGCGACGGTCAGACCGAAATCAAGCGCATGGAAAGAGCTCTCGACGGCTTTCCGCAGCACGGCGAGGTCGGGCTCACGATGTCTTGATCCCTTGCCCACTAGCCTGCGCCATGCCGTTGCCGCTGCCTTGCTGCTGCTGCGAACTCAGACGCTCACGAATCGGAGTCGACACCCCTGCGCCCTGCCCCCAGGTTGAGCCGCTGAAGAAGCTCTCTGACTTTGCGATGCCGTCCGACCCGGCGGAGGCCAGGCAGCTCCAGGCGGTGCTCGACGACTTCAAAGATTTTGTGGGGCGCGTCCGCTGGTACTCGGCGCGCGGCGTGCCGTACAGGCGCGGCTACCTGCTCTACGGCAGCCCCGGCTGCGGCAAGACCACATTCACGAAGGTGCTTGCAGGACGGGTCGGCTCGGACCTGTACGTGCTCGACTTGAAGTCCGCAGCGAAGATCGGCGTGAACGATGCGAACATCTCCGATATCGTGCGCTCCTTGCCGCCGCGCTCGATCCTACTGCTCAAGAACATTGACGCGTCGGTGTGCAAGCGAGGCTCCAAGGGTGCCCAGGACGACGCGAAGACGACGGCGGCTGCCGACAAGAAGGATAGGAAGGAGGAGGAGACGGGCGCGAAAATGGACGCCAAAAGGGATAAGGTGGTGGTGGAGGAGGAGGTCAACGAGGACGACGACAGGGAGGAGGAAGGGGAGAACGAGAGCGAGGATGATACGGAGGAGGATGAGGACGATGAGGAGGAGGAGGAGGAGGAGGAGGAGGAGGAGGAGCGGAAGCGCACGGGTAGCAAGATCGGCTACTCTGCGATGCTCAACATGCTCGATGGCGCGCTGGCCAATAGCTGTGGCCTTACCATCATCATGACGACGAACAAGTACGAAAAACTCATGTCAGAGGAGTTCCGAAAGACGTCGGAGGCTCTCTTTCGGCCTGGGCGCGTCGATATGCGTGCCATGTTTTCGCCGCCCGACGCGGGCCAGATCGAGCACGAGGTGCGCAAGATCTTTGGTGGCATGGACTCGCTGCACACGCCCGAGGCAGTCCAGGAGTGCGCGCGCCAGCTGTGCAGCCAGTGGCCGATGTCGCCGACGGCCAGCGGCCGGCTGCTGTCCACCCACTCTTTCCAAAAGCTCAAGTCGCATCTGCTGCTCTACGGGCACAAGGCACCCGAGGAGTGCGCCAGCAACGAGGCGATGACAAACTTCCGCTCGCGGCTCACAGCCGAGAAGCTCGAGACATGTTCACAGCGTGCAAAGTCCGTGGTACTCGACCTCGAGGCGCTCGCCCATCCAGAGGGCCACGCCGAGCCAGCGAGCCACGTGGGCTTCGGTGGCGGTGGCATGCGTGGTCGGGGCTTCGCGCCTGCGCCAGAGCCTGCGCCGGCTCCCGACCCAGTGAAGGTCAAGAAGAAGGCGAGGAAGCTCCTTCGCAAGCTCGAGCGTGCCATCACAGAGGCAGGAGAGCCGACGCCCCTCTCGCAGGACGCGCTCGACGAGGCCAACAGGATGGCCCGGAAGCTCAGCAAGCTGCTCGAGAAGACCGAAACGGCGCCGAAGGCCGAGGCGCCGATGGGCGGTGGCATGGGCGGTGGCATGGGCGGTGGCGTGGGCGGTGGCGTGGGTGGTGGCGTGGGTGGTGGCGTGGGCGGCTTTGGTGCAGCCCCTGCTCCCCCGCCTGTAGCCCCCGTTGGCTCTCAGCGTGATGCCGCTGCTGCTGCCACCGATGGCTCTGAGCGCGATGCTGCTGCTGCTGCCACCGATGGCTATAAGCGCGATGCCGCTGCTGCTGCCACCGATGGCTCTGAGCGCGATGCTGCTGCTGCTGCCACCGATGGCTCTGAGCGCGATGCTGCTGCTGCTGCCACCGGTGGCCCGGCGCACGCCGACGAGAAGGATACCGCGAAGGTGGTGGACGCGGCCGTGGACCGCTTTGCTACAGCACTGGTCCAGACGCTGACTAAGTTCCTCTCGGAGGCAGGCAAAGAGGGAAGAAGGAGTGGCGGCGCGCTCGGCTTAGTCGGTGATTCGAAGATGGACTCGGACTCGCTCAACCCGCTCCAACGCTACCTGCGCGCGGTGAGCTTTCCCGAGGAGCACACTCGCAACGGCTTGCCGCGGCATGCTCAGGAAGTGGCTCCCACAGAGGCATGCTCAGGAAGGACTCGCAATGGCTCGCCGTTGCGGCTCCGCGAAAAGAACCACAATGAATCGACTGAAGCACCCCGAGATCACCCCGGGGCGGTAGGGCGTGTCGAGTTGTCCGCCCGAGCAACATCGAGATCACCCCGAGATCACCCCGGGGCGGTAGGGCGTGGCGGCGAGTTGGCCGCCCTAGCAACACAGGCCCCCTTTGTGGTCGCCGCCGTGCAGCGTGCGAGCTCGGCACCGCCTACCAAGCGCGCGCCGTCGCTTGACGAGATGGGCGAGCTCGGCGGCAGGTGTGCCGAAGGCGCTGGCGTGGTAGTGCCCGCGCCGTCGAGCGGCGTGGTATGCGCGTCGAGCGGAGCGACCCCGCCCCGGAAGACCAGGCCGATAGCCATGATGACGAGCAGCCCGCGTTCCTCATCGTCGGTCTTGCCCCTCAGCATGCCGATCAGAGAGCTGGCCGAGCCTGAGGACCCATCGAACAGAAGCCTAGTACATTCGCGAGTAAGACAAGCTCGTGATTCGCACGAGACCGAGGCTCAACTGCGTGTTTAGAAGTTAAAGGCCCAGAACGTGGGCCCCAAAACATAAAAGCCGTCACAATCGAACCGGACGTATTCCGTTCGTTAGCAGCGATAGCACCGAACATCCGATATTCCGAACGTGAGCCGAGCGGCGGGCCGCGGGGCACGATCAAACATTAAATCCAGAAACGTCAAAGACAAAGTCCGTCTGCGTGGGGGCGGGTTTTCATGTTTTTTTAATATTAGGTGCGAGACCGCCCGACCGTTTAAAAAGCTTTAAAATCGGGTTTGCGCGTCGTATCGGTTAAATGTTAGCAAGCGAAGACTCGACTGCACACAGGGGTGGGACCTGAGGCATAGCGTTCTACAGTAGTATCCTAAATCGCGTAGGGAGGTAGGGTGATCAACTCAAAACGCACTGGGCCCGCGGTACATCCTCCGTGCAACGTACATTGTACATGTACAACGTTCTACATGTTCCCTACCGCTATAAATTTATGGCTATCTTAGGGTGGGGGGAGGGTAATAAGAGAGGGCATTTTGGCGTAAAGTTCTCATCTTCAGCGCGACTGCGCGAGGACGGGGGGGATGCGGGGGAATAACCGGAGTGTCGGCACTAGCGCTCCATACATGTACCCATACGTTCAGCCTGTCTCGACTCTCGTGTCCATCTGTCATCATTTCATGTGTGGTTACGTAATCCTGGGACTTATCTGAAAATGTTGCTTGTTTGCGGTATAAGGGTGACTTGAAGGGTGACTGACAGGATATGGGTGTACATGTATCACGGTAAAAGTTGCCCCTTGGCGAGATTCTTGTATAAAAATGGTAAAAGTTTCGGACCCTCAGAAAAAGCTACCACACCACCCTATGAATGGCTTGCATACGCGCACAGGGCTGCTGTCCTTGGACCTTTTGCGGCCTGTGCCCGTCACGAACCGAACCGAACATTTTAGCCGCGCCATCAGCATCACCGAGCGGCGAGCGCTGGAGCCCGCTGGCGACCCCCGTGCGTTTTGAGCATGCATAGAGGACGAGCTAACTTTGAGTTTGTGAACCATGGTTTGAACGTTCTTAAGGAAGCCGTTACGAATTAATTTTTCATCATTTAGAGGCCGACTACCCAGCATGCGCCAAATCTCCAAATGTGGGGTCTGAGACCCCATCGCAATGTCGAATGCCTCCTGCCACAGACCCTGATGTGGCCCGCAGGCCTGGTCACAGGTAGATCACAGGCCTGGCCACCCTCAATCCCAGCATGCTTGTTGAACTCTTTCGCGCTCCAACATATTTGCACACACTCGAACCAATGTGGATATGAGCGCATTCAGATCTTCATGTCCATGCGCACACAGTTCTTCCTCAGAAAAGCAGCTCAAATCCAGCCTTACCTTGCAGTGCCTCACGGATCAAGGCTCGTGAGTGGCGTTGTAGACGTCATGGACTCGATAGTTCCAGACGGCTCTCCGGCCTTTATCGGCTCTCACAACCAGCCGGGCGATGAACCCTTGTAAGGTGCAGTGCACGACTGCTGAAT
>Ga0180442_100129_pt1 | contig 40007 bp, 29 predicted proteins | sample ChrtobMetP5_16mM_FD_119746 | JGI IMG/M metagenome (GOLD analysis project Ga0180442, IMG submission 119746) | Chrysochromulina tobin associated microbial communities from unialgal haptophyte culture, Seattle, Washington, USA - P5_16mM MetaG | ecosystem: Host-associated > Algae > Haptophytes >... | reverse complement strand
ATATGATAGCCGAAGAGACAGATACAAATGTATCTTGTTGTATCTCAATGTATCTTGATGTATCTGAACGGGACACATCGAAATACATGCAAGATACATGCAGGATACATGCAGGATACATCAAGATACGTATTGTATAGGAAACCCCCCCCAATTTGTATAGGAAACCCCCCGTCACCCCTCACACCGAAGCAACGAACATATACGTCGGAGCCCGTGCACAATTCCAGCGAACGCAAAACACCGAGTCTACGGTTCCCCACAGCAACGCTCTGCGCACCTATCACACAATCACACACACACACACACACACATGTTGAGAGACACACTGACACAGCTGGGGAGGCCATCCTATATAGCCATCCCACGTGACAAGTATCCCCATCCCCCGGGAACTTGCCTCACATAACGCTCCCTCCAGGACCTCTTGCGACAATACCGCTGCACCAGAGAGACATACGCAGATGGGGGGATCTCACCCCATATCACTCGGTTCATTCCCTCTCTCATGTTGTGCTGAGCACCCCTCGCTCCGATACCCCGAAGTTGGTGACGATGAGGGCTTCCTTATTGTTGCCCAGGGCGAAGCGCACGCCGTCCGCCGTGGAGGCGGCGTCACCCATAACGCCAATCCGTGCCCATCACAACGCCCAACAGTGCCCATCACAACGCCCAACAGTGCCCATCACAACGCCGTCCGCCGTGGAGGCGGCGTTACCCATATCTATAGAGCCAAGGCCGATGAAGGTGACATCTGGGCGCTCTACATGCCCTCGTGCAGCGCGTACGACTCGTCGATCACGAGGACCTTGCCCTTGCAGATCTCGAGCAGCGCCGCCGTCTTCTCTTTGCTGCCGCCCACCGCGGACGCGATCAGTTCAGGTATGTTCAGACCGCGAATCCGTTCAGGTATGCGCGGCGAAGCGCACCGTGCGCGCGGGCCCCTCGTGCGGCGGCGCTTTCGGGCCAGAGCTCGGTTTTCTCACCACGCCATTTCCAAATTTGATCATAAAGAGCTCGAATAGTCTCCGTCTTCGTCTCCTCCCGCAGTCGCTGCACCGGAACGCCCCACACGACCCCCGAGCCCGCACAGGCAATGGCCGCGATCGTCAGCTCCAAGGGCGGCTCGCGCACCACAGGCCGGCGCCCCAGTTCGGCGAGTTGGGCGAGATCGGCGAGCGGATCGGTCGAGTCTTCGCTGCCAAGCCAACGTAACTGGGCCAAGCGCCTTCTTAAAAGAACCTCGCTGATGGCTCCATCATGTGCATCAACTGCCGCCTGGACGGACTCCACCTCTCCCACCTTTGAGATGCATCTCATGAGCGCCTCTTTAAGACCTGCGCCGCCATCAAGCTTCCTGAGCAGCAACGAACCCCTCTGCAAATCCACGGCCCGTACGGCGGCCAAGTCCACCACAAATCCGTAGCCATGGAGGCGTGCCAGTCGGGGCAGCATTCGCCCCGCTATGGCGACTTCCCACCGCCGGCCGCCCTCGATGAGCTTCTCCGCATCGAGGTCGGTGATTTCATCCAGTTGAGTGGGTGCTTGCTGCCCGTCGCGTGGGCAAACGCGCAAGCAGAGGATGCGCCGCGCCAGCGCGCGCCACGATCGATTGACGCCCTTGAGCTCGCACAGCGTGGCCACGTCCACAAGGGCCAGGGCAGCCTCCTTGGCATCATCCGTGGCTGGCACCCCCGAGAGCGAGGGCTGCCGCCGAGGTACGCCAGGGTTATACTGACTCAGCAGCGCAAACATGGCTTGGTCCCCCTGCAAGAAAGCGAGCGTGAGTGGCGTGTAAGGACCGAGCTCGACCTGCTGTGGCGCCTCGTAGCCTTCTGGTAGAAACAACGGCTCAGCGAGAGCCGCCGCGCACTCCTCCGCGCTATCATAGTCACTACTAGCGCCTAGCACCACGCAGAGGTTTATAGCGCGCTGGCCGTTGAGCCGTTGTGCGATCGCACACTGGATGAGAAAGAGCGCCCTATTGGCGTCGAGAAAGAGGGCACCCTCGACGAGCTCCATCAGCTGCGGCATCGAGCACTTATCGAAGCTTGGCCGTGTGGAGTCAGGATCACTCAGCTTCCCCAGCAAGTCAAGCGTCCAGGCCGCAATTGCCGGCACTGGGTACACGCCATCCTCGGGAGGGGCGTCGTCCATGAGATCCTTCAAGGTGCCCGCATTTCGCGCGGCCTTGCGCGGCCACGTGACCTCTTCTCCCCCTCGCGCTCGCACGCGCATTCGCTCGTCGGCCGTGCCCGTTGTGTGCTCCCGTTGCTCCGGTGTAGACTCACCTCGAAGACCCTTGCGTCGAGGGTTGTCTAGCGCGTTCCTGATGATGTGGTTGACGATGGCGTTGACGATGGACGCCATCGAGCATGGCTTCGAGCAGCCGTCGAGGGTCTTCGACGTGATACTAAGCTCCTGCTCCTGCTCCTGCCCGAAGCCAATCTTCCTGATCCACTGCTGCGCGGCCATCCAAGGGTCGTCCCCGCAGTTGAAGGGCAGCTGAAGGGCAGAGCCGTTGACGTTGATGTCGAAGACGTAGTCGTACTCCTTGCCCTCGAAGACCTCCTTGCCAAACATGGTGCTAGACGAGTCGCCTTTGGCGTTGGTCACCTCACCCACACCGGCAGCGTGCTCCTCGTCGTCCGTGGTCGTCGGATGCCGAACCTGCTCGGCCAGAGCGTCACTTGCGCTGGTGCCGAGTGCGTCGCGTGTGGCCATCGCGTCAGCACGTTGCGGGACAAGGCCATCGCTCTCGGGGGCGCAATGCGAGTCGAACTCGGCATCAGCCTCCTCCTCTCCCGCCTCGGGCGTGTCCGCCAACGGCGCGTCCGCCAGCGACGCCTCGGCGGCGCCCTCCGGCGCATCTGACTTTGGCGCCGCCGGCGCCGCCGTCGCCGCTTCCGCCGCCGCCGTCGCCGCAGCCTTCTCGCGCTGCTTGACATCTTCAATCAGGCGCCGCCATCGTTCTTCGTCTTCTTCATCGCTTTCGGTCATCGCTTTCATCATCCTCTTCTTCATCGCCTTGGGCAAGGCCCGGAAGATGGTGGCAAAGGGCCCGCGCTCGGGAGATGGCACAAGGCCGACCAGGATTCCAAACTTGCAAAAGGCGCTCGGAAGGTGCAATAAAACGTATCGAGGCTGGCGGGTATAGCTCGGCAGGGAGCGCCCACAAATATGCGGTCAAGTAACGATACATGTATACATCTGACACGCGCACGGCATACTCCGCTCTATTGAGCTCACACATCGACGCTCTCCCGCAGCGCCCACAAGGCACAAGCACAATTCACGCCCTACTGATGATGATCTGCTCGTGCTGCTCGTCCGCGCTCTCCGCCTCATCCTCCGACGAGAGTCCGTCGTCGTCACGCGCGGCGCCGTCCCGAGCGCGGGGGCTGCGCGGACCGCGACCGTTGAGGATGCGAGCGATGCGGCTCACGTGGCGCGGCGCCGCGCGGCTCGTGCGCACGGTACTGGGCGCCGAGAGGCTCTGTCGTGCTTGGGCTGCACCAGTGGGCGAGCGCCGTACCGGTGAGCGCGCCGCGGCGAGCGCGCGCGCATGGAGCAAATCAATAGTGGCCACCGGCGGCGCGGCGGCAGCCGCAGCTGCGGCGGTGGCTGCCGCGGGTGCGGCGACGGTCGGGGTCGCCCAACCGGCGGCTGATGATGCGGTGTGAATGGTGATGCAGCTCGCGGTGTGAATGGCCGCCTCCATCCTCGCCATCGCCGCCGCCAACGGCGCCTCCGCCGCCTCGTAAGGGCTTGATGCGCGCTCGGGACGGCGCCTCACTGCCTCGTAAGGGCTTGACGCGCGCTCATCCCGGCGCTCATCCCGACGGGGTGCAGAAGGATGGGGTGCAGAAGCAAATGGCGAGGCCCACGGCAGCTCCTCATCGGAGGGAGCAGGGAGGCGCCGTCCCGAGCGCGCCGTGCTGGGCGAGACCCACGGCAGCTCCTCATCGGAGGGGGCGTCGAGCGACGGGTCGCGCGCCGTGCTGGGCACGTGCTGCGGCGCCTGGTGGGAAACGCTGTGGGAGGCAGCGGCAGCGGCGCACGCGCCAGCGCGGGTGGCGCCCGCGACGGCGCCTGTACGGGAGGAGGGGCGCGATGGGCATAGGGAGGCGTTGGGCGAGCCACAGGGCGACACCCATGGCGAGATCTCGTCGAGATCTTCGTCGAGGTGCTCGCTTTCGTTGGCGGCGAGGTTCGGCGCGCCGCACCGGTACGGCGCGGCGCCGTCCCGGGCGGCGAGGTCAAGGGCGGCGGCGTCGAAGGCGGCGGCGTCGAGAGCGGCAGCGCCCAGAACGGCGCCTCGAGCGGCGGCGGCGCCCAGAACGGCGCTCGGAGGCGGCGAGGCCGGCTGTGCTGCCGGCGAGGCCGCGCCGGAGTCGACGCGTGAGTCGAGGCGGCGCTCGAGCGAGCGCTTGATGGCGTCGGTGGCGTCGAGTTCGTCGGTGGCGTCGAGTTCGTCGGTGGCGTCGAGTTCGTCGCGTTTCGTCAGCCGTTGTCCAACGTCGAGGCGGCGCTCGAGCGAGCGCTGCACGGCATCGAGCTCGCGCAGGCAGCCACCGAGCTGCGCCAATCCCATGCTAGGCTCGCACGTCGAGATATGATCTCGATCTCGATCTAGATCTCGATCTCTCAGATCCGCCGACGGGACGGCCGTAGTCGCGGGCAGCACGGCCGACGCGGCGGCTTGTGCTTGGTAATCTGGGAGCTCCACTTGGAGCTCGAGGCGTGCTTCGTCATCTGGGAGCTCCACTTGGAGCTCGAGGCGTGCTTCGTCATCTTGGAGTTCCTCTTGGAGCTCGAGGCGTACACGCAGCGCCCCGTCCGCCCGCGGCTGCTCTCCGCTGAGCAGCAGCGTGTGCAGCGCCTCCGTCACAAACGTGCGCCCGCGGCCTGTGCGCCCGCCGCGGCGCTCGACGCCCATCTCGGCGCTCGAGCCTCCGGCCGCCTCTTCGCCCATCTCGGCGCGATCGCCCATCTCGGCGCGATCGCCCATCTCGGCGCCGTCGTGCGGCGCGGCGTAGCGGAGTGCCCGCAGCTCCCGCACTCCGTGCTCGAAGGAGATGAACGCGGAGCCGATGAGCTGATCTCCGCTGCTCTCCGTCGATCTCCGTCGATCTCCGCTGATCTCCATCGATCTCCGACGATCTCCTTCGATCTCGGCCTCGTCGCCCTCGGCCTCGTCGGTCGTTGTCGCGTCGGCGGGCCACGTGCGCAGCTCGAGCACTGCGAGCAGCGCGCCCGTCGACGCTCCCGTGCCAGCGCCGTCTCGGGCATCGACTTCCACTCGCCCACGATGCTCGGCATGCACCTTGAGGCGATCACGACGCGAGCCGCCCGCGCCGGCGCCGAAAGGGACCGAATCCATGGTCCGCTGCGCGCCGTGCCGGGCGTCGTGCCGGGCGTCGGGGCGGGCGTCGGGGCGGGCGGCGCCGTGCCGGGCGCTCACGGGCAGCTGGATGCGCAGGTAGTAGCGCCGGCCGCCGTGTCGGGCGGCGAGCTCCGATGGGGGCAGGATGACCTCCGAGACGACGAGGCGTACCGGTGGGGAGGGGGGGGGCGCCGTAGTGAGCACTTGCATGCGCGAGCTCCGATGGGGGCGGGAGGATCGGAGACGACGAGGCGTACCGAGACGGCGCGCGGCTGCGCGCTCGGCAAGGGGGGCGGTGCCGCGACGGGCGCCGCGGCGGGCGCGCGCGCGTCGTGTCGGTACGGCGCCGCGGCGCACGGCGTGCCCGCAGCCCAGTCGAGCGCCGTGGCGAGCGCCGCGGCCTCGGCGGACGTTTGCTCCGTCGCGTAGGGCGTCGTCTCGGGCGCGGGCGTCGTCTCGGGCGGCCGTGGAGCGGCGTGTGCCGAGGACGCGCCCGAGATGACGCCCGCGGCGACGCCCGCGGACGCGCCGGGCTCGGGCGAGCTCTGTGAGTGTGAAATGAGCCGGATCGAAGTGTAGCTAGGAGGGAGCGTCGTCAGGGACAGGCGCGGCGTCGCGCCGTCGTGAGCGCCACCGTCGGAGGCGAAGGTGGCGGTCACCGCGAACGGGGACGACGCGGCTCGGCTGGAGAAGGTCGAGGCAGGTGGCAGCCGAGGCAGCTCGAGCGGAGATTCGCTCTCGAATCTCCCCTTGGAGATCCGAGGCAGCTCGAGCGGAGATTCGCTCTCGAATCTCCCCTTGGAGATCCGAAGGCCGACGTGCACGTCCGCCAGCGACGGCACCGCCAGCGCGTCGGCGCTGCCCGGTCGCACGCCGCAGACGAGCTGCACGCCCGACTCGGCGCCACAGAGCGACGCAGACGCCGTCCCGAGCAGCACGTGGTCGAAGAGGGAGTTGCGGTCGTGGGCGGCGGGTGGCGCGCGCCAGAGCTCGATGGAGGCCAGCTGCGTCTGCAAGAAGCTTCGGAAGGCTTCGTCCGGCAGCGTCGTCTTGAGCGTCGCGCGCAGCTCGTGATCGAAGCGCGCGCCGAACGCGCCGTCTTGGGCGCCATCGCCGCTGCCCTTCCGACGCGCGCCCGCCACGGCGCTCTCACTGTCGCCGCCGCCGAGGCATACGGCCGGCGTCTCTCCGTGGACCGGCGTCGCGACGGCACCGTCACCGAAGAGGGAGCAGAAGAGGTAGATGCGGTCCGAGGGGTGCAAGCTGCGCGGCCACCGAGGGGCGTGTAGGCGCACCAGGCGCACCTGGGGGGAAGAGGGGAGGCGCCGTGGTGAGCGTGTGCATGCAAGGGCTTGGGCTCGTGAGGCGCCGTGGTGAGCGCATGCATGCAAGGGCTTGGGCTCGAGGGCGAGCGCGCCAACCGGGCGCCGTCTTGGGCGCGCACCGACAGGGACCAGACGTTGGGCTCGGGCGCCTCGGCCTCGATGACGTGGCGCCCGACACGGCGCGCCGCCGCCCGCGAGAGCGAGGGCAAGGGCGCCTCGGCCTCGGCAGAGGGAGCGTTGGCGGCGAGGATGGCCCCAGATTGGCTCCGCTGCCAGATTGGCTTGGGTGCGTCCACAGCCTCGGCGTTTCGTCCCACAGCCTCGGCGTTTCGTCCCACAGCCTCGAAGTTTCTTCGATTCGCCGGCGGTTCGTCAACGTGCTCGAAGTTTCGTCGACCCAGGCGCTCCGTCTCGTGCCCGAGACGGCGCTCCTTCTCGTGCCCGAGACGGCGCTCCTTCTCGTGCCCGAGACGGCGCTCCTGCTCGTGCCCGAGGCGAAGCTGTCGAAGTCGCGCGTTGCGGCAGCGGCGCCAGTGCACCTGTGGGGAGGGGGGCGCCGTGGTGAGCGCTTGCATGCGCGAAGACTCGAGAATGGCGCCAGTACACCTGGATCGTCGAGATAGCGAGCCTTGATGGCGGACGCAATCAGTCGCAATCAGCATGCACTCAGTCGCAATCAGCGTGCACCTGGATCGTCGAGATAGCAAGCCGCAGCTGGAGCGCCGCACGCAGCTGCGCCGCCGTCCCGAGCCTCAACCGCACCGTGAGCTCACCTGTGGGGAAGGGACACGGCGCCGTGGTGAGCGCTTGCATGCTGGGCGAGGAGGCAAGGCACGCAGGGCCCGCTGTGAGCTTACCACGGGAGGTGATGTCGAAGGGATTGACGATCGCTCGGCTGCCGTCGATGACCGAGGTTGCGTAGCGCTGCAGCGCAGCCGCAGGCGGGACGCGCACGAGCGCACGCACGAGCCCCACGAGGGTCTCCGCCATCGTGTCGTCGGCAATGGACCAAATCTCGAGCACGATCTCGCGCGGGGTGCCGCGGGCGCCGCCGCGGGCGCCGCCACGGGCGCCGTCGTGGGCAGCCGTTGACGAGCCGCCACCGTTGCGCGCAGCATGGGCGTACGACGGGGCGCCGTCGTGGGCAGCAGCCGCCGGCTGGGCGCCGTCGTGGGCAGCCTCAGGGATGAGCGGTGCGCTGTGGCGGAAGAGGTAGTTGGGCGTGCTGGCTCCCCAGCAGACCTGCGTGCGCACGACGTCGCCTTCGACGGTGCCGCGCGTCGTCGTGGTGCTCGCGCTGCCGTGGGCGCCGCCGCCCGCGGGGATGAGCGGGCAGAGCCGGCAGACGACGTACGTGTTCAGTGTGCACGGGGCGCCGCTCACGTCGACGATGCGAGCTCGATCAATCTCGAGCTCCATCATCAATCTCGAGCCATCTCGATCTCGATCCATCTCGGGCTCCCTGAGCGACGGCTCGGTCGAGAGCGCACACGCGGGTAGGGAGGCCGCCGCCGCCGCCGCCGTCGGTGCAGCTGTGGACGAGGCGGCGGCGGCTGGCGGGCTCGTGGGCGGCATCGGTGCCATCTCGACGCTCTGCTGTTGTAACGGCTGCTGTTGTAACGGCTGCTGTTGTAACGGCTGTTGTAACGGCTGTTGTAACGGCTGTTGTAACGGCCGTTGCGGATGGAGCGGCGGCGGCGGCGGCAGCGGCGGCAGCGGCGGCGGCAGCGGCGGCTGCTGCTGCTGCGCGCTTGCAGTCACGCTGTGGGGGCTCGTCTCTGAGGCTTGGCCAACGGTCTCATCTCGCTTGCTGCATGCTGTGGGGACGACCATTCGAGCCTCGATCTCCCGAGCTCCAGATCGATCTCCAATGGCATCTCGATCTGGAGCTCGATCTCCGGATCTCGAGCTCGATCTCGCGCCCCCAATGGCATCTCGCGCGCTCTGGATCATCGCACTCCGCAGCCTCTCCGCACGCAGCAAGATGCGGCTAGTGTCTTCGAGGATGTCGCTGTTCACGTCCATCGCCGCGGCGGCGGCCGCTGCAACGGCGGCCGTGGCACCCCGGCGCTCATCACGGCGCTCATCACGGCGCGCCGGGCGGGCTGGGGGCGTCTGCGCGGCGCCGCGGCCACTGGCGGATGGATGTGATGGGCGCTCATCACGGCGCGAGTGGCGCGGGGCGGACGATGCTCGTGCGCCGGGCGCCGCGCTGGGCGCCGCGCCCGGCGCGGCGCCCAGACGAGCGGGAGCGGACTTGCGTGGGAAGACCTCTTCGAGATCGAGATCGCCGAGATCGAGATCGCCGAGATCGCCCTCGAAGCCATGGAAGCCGTCGGGCGCAGGCGCCTCGCTGCCCAACGGGGCGGCGGCCGCCGCATAGCCGGTTGCCTTGGGGTGCTTGACTTGACTTGCCTTGGGGTTCGGCTGCTCACGCGGCTGGTGGCGGTGTAGGATAGTCGTGTCTGCGGCAGGCAGCAGCGGCAGACTCGCATCGAAGAGGGCGAGCTTCTCGTTGAGCGCAAACGACGAGGCGACCGACAGGCTGGTAGGCCAGCAGCTTCCGAGAGGCACCGCCGCCGCCGCCGCCGCCGCCGCTGCCGCCGCCCCAGTGTAATCCACCAGGTGCGAGCCATCGAAGCTGGCGGCGAGGCTGGGCTGCGGCGTGCGCCCGCCGAAGCTCACAAGGAGCGTCACGCTGAGCACGCCCACCTCCACATTTGCCTGGTCGTACACGCTCAGCTGCGTGCAAAAAGGCGCCTCGAAGTGCGCGAGCGCTAGGTGCAAGTAGGCCTGGCCGAGCGACGACGGCGGCATGGCAGCGCTGGTGTGGCCGGCGGGCGCAGGCAGCAGGTTGAGGACCAGCACGCGCATATCGTGCAGGTAGCGCGTCATCTGCTCCGGGCTGCTCGTCACAGCATAGGTTACGCTGCTGCTGCCTCGACGTGCGGCGACATTGGGAGACTCGGCGGGAGGCCAGAGCAAGACGCCTTCGCCCGGCTCTCCCCACCACTTGACACGAACACAGCAGCGCTTCTCCTTTTGTGACGAGGACCACGCGATCTCGTTCACCATCAGCGTGAGCGAGCCGCGCGCATCGCCCACCACGCCTGGAGGCAACGAGGTCAATGCGCTCGAAGCGCCCATAGCGCTGGCTCTTCGCCGCGGGCGCGCGCGAAAAAGTTCGCGCCGCAACGTCTCAAGACTCAATACAAGTCAAGTCAAGTCTCTAGGAAACCTACTGGACGAGGTACTGTCGAAAGTCGCTCTCATCCGGTCATTACGTGACAGCAACGTAAGGCCCACTTGTCACGATAGTGCTTCGAGATCTCACTAAACCGGCGCGGGGAGGCGGGTGCGGTGCCGGGAGCTACATACAGTTTGGGGGGCTGGCTATTCGAGATCGACCGGCGCCACGGCTGGAGCGGGCGCGGGCGCAGGCGCCCCCCCATCGGGAGGACAGGCCGGCGGCTCCTTAGCTGGTACCTCGTCCTTGTCGTCATCGGGCGCCTCGACCGCTGGGGCCGCCGTGCTCGCGTCGCCGTCTGCTGGATTACTGCTGCCGGCACCAGCATCCTCGGCGGCCGGCGCGGCCGCTTCTGCGCCGTCCGCAGGGGCTTCGTCCTTGTCCTTGTCCTTCTTCTCCTTCTTCTTCTTCACAGGCCCTGCGGTCGCTGCCGCAAGTGCAGCCTGTGCTGCCGCCATTTTTGCTTGCACTTCCGCCTTGGTGGGCTTCTTGGGGGCCTCGCCGTCCTTCTTCTTCTTCATGAGGCCCTTATTGCTTCCCTCAGCGCTCTCGGCAGCCTCGATGGCAGCGCGCTCTGCCCTGCGTGCCGCAGCTTCAGCATCATGCTGGCGGGCCGCTTCGTCCTTGCTGGTATCCTTCGCACCGACTGCCCACTGCGCATCGCGCCGCTCCTGTTTCTTGGCGAACGCGGCCTCCTCCTTTTCTCGCTGCGCTGCCTTTGCCTGCGCAGTCGCCTCTTCGCGACCCATAAACGCGATTTTAGTGTGGTGTGAATCCACAAGTGTGAAAAATTCACGGCGCGAGGTCCGGCCCAAGATTTTGCGTGAGCACCCGCCGCCCTCTCGCACCAACGCCGCGCGCCCCTTTCGGCGTCGGCCTGGCTCGGCGCGCGCATGAAAGCTCCTAGCGCTACTACGGGCGGCTCACGGCCGGGGCTCTCGTTGCTCGCATCCGCGGCTCGCGGGCTTGCGGGCTTCCAAGCGCACCCTATCCGCTATATGTATTTAATATGCTCGTATCCGGCAACAACGAACAAGGAAGAAACCAATTGGAAGAAAGGGTACCCCCCGAAACTAGTTAACTAGGAACAGATCCTGTACAATTGAGATCCTGTATAAACTGTATAAGTTTCTCCCTGAGACCGTGTACAGCGCGCTAACCGCGCACGCCACAGGCCAAGCGGCGCGGCAATCGCGATGGCCAGAGGGCGGAGAGGCCTTCACCCTTCAGAGGCCGCACATAACACGCGATACATGCGCGCGCCGCCCATGCGGTCCTACGTGCATGAGAGCAAGAGACGGAACCGTGGTGCCCTTGCGTTGATCTCTCGACCAAAGGCCATGGATTGCACGCCTGTGGCCCGCGGCGCTGCCTCTTTATTTCGACTTCATTTCGGCTGCATGCCTCTTCATTTCGACTTCATGCCGCCGCTCACGAAGACCTTCTCGCCGAGCTGCAAGCTCTTCTCGCAGTGCATCATGAACTCGTCGCGCTTCATGTGGTGCTTCTTGTCCACCTTGGCGCCCCACCCCTGGTCCTGGTAGAAGACGTGAGCCGTCTGCATCGTCGAAGCTTGCTTCACGTCCGTATAGCCCGGGTTCGTCGAGACCCACAGGCCAGGGCCAATGTCCCTCAGCATACTCTCGATGCTCAGATCGCCGGTGATGCGATGGCTCTTGAAGGTATTTGCCTTCACCCGCTCGGCTACCTGCCGCCGCATCAGCTCGTACTTGGGCGGATGCCGCACTGGCGGCTCAATGTTGAGCGCCGCGAGCTCCTCATCCAGGCCGACCAGACGCATCTCCATCATATCGCGCTCGCTCCGCCCCGTGTGCGGCTTGCTCATGGTCGAGCTGAGCTCTGCAATCGCCGCCGCCTCCTCATCCGCCTCGCGCTGCTGCTCCTCCGGCGTCAGGTACTTGGCCTGCCACTTGAGCTTTGCCATCTTCTCGCGGTGGAGCGTCTCGCCCCACCGCATCGAGTTTTGAACGTCCATGGCTGGGGCGGGCGACGGCTACCTGCAGAGGGATGTGCATACACAGGGTGAGCGATCCGCCGGTTGTGGGGCAGCAAACGGCGAACGCGCCGCATATGGAGCCCTGCATTGCTCACCAGGTCGCGGACGAGCTTGTTCTGCTTGGGCCTGGGAACCGTCGTTTCGCCACGACGGCGCTTTTCCATGTGCACAGCTGCACACAGTGTTTGAAGGCGGAACACCGAGCCCTAATTACCCCCCCCCCTAATTTCACTCCGACCGGGGTCCCAATTCGCCCCGCGCGGCTCGCCACTTGAGCGAGCCCGTCTGTCGGCCCCGCGCCTCAGCCTCGCGGTCGCCGAGCAGCATGCCGGCGCTTGCCGCGCGGGCGGCCGCCTTGGCCGCCGCCGTGGCGTCCCGTGCCTCGACGGACAGCTGCAGCTCAGCCAATTGCTCCGCCTCGGCGGCCGCGCGCTGCGCTAGGGTAGCCTTGGCCTCCGCGGGCAACCCTGCCTGTCGAGTGGCGTTGATCGTGGCCAGAGTGAGGGAGAGCCAACCCTCAGGCACCCATGTGCGGCGCTCTCGCATCGCCGACCAGTCGGCCGCATAGCGCGGCGCCACATCCACCACGTCGTGCAGTCCAAACGAAAACACGTACCTGGAGGGAAGAGGGGGGGGCGCCGTGGCGAGCACCGGCATGCTCAGGCAGTTTGAAGCCACTCAGCCCACTCGAGGAGACGTGCGAGAGTTTCTTGACGAAACTCGGGCGATTGAATGGCACTCAGCGGCAGTTGACGAAGCTCGGGAGATCAAATGGCACTCAGTGGCAATCGGTGGCAATCAGACGCACGAGAGCTTCTTGCCCCAGCCCCTCTCATACATCAGAGGCGCATCGAGCACATTCTCGCACGGGTCGGCATGCACCCAGCCCGCGCGGCTCGGCAGGTACACCTCCGTCCACACGTGGTCGGTTACATCCAGCACCCATCGTGCGTCGAAGCCCACCGCGCGGCAGCAAAGCGTGAAGCAGTTGGCAAACTCGCCGCACCGACCGCGGCGCGTGCGCAGGAGCACCGACGGCACATTGTAGCGCGGGAATCGGGTGACGTGGCCTGTGGGTCCACGGTACAGCTCGACACGGCCTGCGCCTCCCGCGCGCTCCTCAAATGTCGGTTGTCCCATACCACAATGCTCCGTCGGTCCGCCAGTCGCCTCGCATGCCGGCTGATTGCACCATGAGAAGAATTCAAATTTGAACCAGGCGAGGAGCGCGCGAAGCTCCCACTCGTCGGGAGGACTCTGGTGTGAACGTTCACAGCTCGGGCTAGAGAGCGGCGGCGCAGCCGTGGACGCGCTGGACGACGCGGCAGGCGCGCAAGCAGCAGGAAGGCCAGCCGGTGCCGCCGGTGCCGCCGGCGCCGCCGGTGCCGCCGGTGCCGCTGGTGCAGCCGGTGCCGCTGTTGCCTCTGGTGCCGCTGGTGCCGCCGGTACCGCTGGTGCCGCTGGTGCCGCCGGTACCGCTGGTGCCGCTGGTGCAGCTGGTACCGCTGGTGCCGCTGGTGCAGCTGGTGCGGGCGGCGGGCCGTCCGTCAATGCGCTGAGGCCCTCTGGTGGCTCGAGGTGTGAACGTTCACAGGGGCGCTCAGGTGGCTCGAGGGCGAGCATCAGATCCGCTTTGCGCGCCACCGGCACTGGCTGCGCCCGTCCCACCCGCTCGTCCAGGACCGCCCACTTGCCAGTGAGGACTAGCCGTCCTTCCAGTCGCCAGCACACTGGATCGCGCTCTGGGGCGTCGTTGCCGGTGGTGAGGGCGTAGCGGGCGACACACGCGCCGCCTTGGGCGCCGAGCGCCGCCTCGAGCGCGTGCCGCCCGTGGCTGAGCCACTTGGTATCGACAGAGCCGTCGATAGCCTTGGTTGGCTCTTCCCCTTGAGGGCTGCGGCCCGCCTCACACTCGGCTTCGACCAGAAGGAGCTCCGCCCCGGACGTATCGAAGAGGCGGAGGCGCGCGAGCTGGAGCAGCGGGCACGTGAACTCCCGCGTCTCGATCGGCACGAAGCGCACGCGGTCAATGGCCGCGCCTGCCGCCGCGGCCGGTAGTGTGCGGCCCTCTGCACACTTCTGGCCGCGATCGTGCTCTGCGGCCTCGATGCGCGCGCAATGTTCGGCCTCGAGCTCACGCGCTCTCGGCAGGATCTTGGACTGCCATGGGATGACCTCACGCGCCGCCGCGAGCTGATCCGGGTCGTGGTGCAGCCTCGCCGTCTCGAAGCCAGACGAGATGCGCGCAGCCATCTCCTCAAGGCCCCGCCCGCCCATCATGGACGGGTGCGTTGGTGCAGGAGGCACGGGCGCGGGTGTGGGCGTGGGCGTGGGCGGCGCGCGCTTTTGCAGAAACGCCCACGTGCCGGGCGTGACGGAAAGAAGCGACGATTCATCCGACAGCACGCCAGTCACAAGGCCGGTCACATGCTGCTCCTCAGGGTGCAGTCCGCTCGCAGACCAGAGCTGGCAGCGGAAGAGCGCGGCCGATTGATCGGGGTAGCAGTCCAGCGTGTACTTCTCGGAGCCGTACACGATGGTCACAGCGACGACTCGCGCGGGGGCCTGGTCGGCGGCGGTCGCTTGCAGAGTTGCGGCGGCAGCGTCGGCCATTAATGAACTTCAACGTCGTTTCACACCCCCAACCGAGACGCGTCGCGATAGCAGCAGAGAGGGAGTTTCATGACCTAGAAGTAAGCGCGGCCCCAAACACAAGCATCCGAGCCCGACGAAGCTCGCGCAGTCGGCAGGCACTCCAGAACGATGCTTCGAGCCCTGCCCCGAGTCGCGCGCATCGCTGTCCAGCGGCCGGTGCTCCAGTCGCGCCGCGCGCTGGTGACCAAGTTCAGCAAGGTGCGGCGCAAACCACTCGCGGCATCAGCGAGCAAATTGCCTGCCGCCGCTGCAAGGGCCGCGCTCGCCGAGTCATGGCCCCTTGCGATGCCTCCAGTCAGGCGAGTGTGAATGACCGACGCGCGCCACCTGCGGCCTGGCAACGTGCGCAGGACCACGAGTGGATCAAAGTCGAGGGCAAGATCGGCATCATCGGCATTACCAACCACGCGCAGGAGCAGCTGGGAGACGTCGTCTTCGTCGACCTGCCGGAGGTCGGCAGCAAGGTGGAGAAGAACGAGACGATGGGCGCGGTGGAGTCGGTCAAGGCGGCGAGTGACATCTACTCGCCCGTGAGCGGCAAGATTATTGAGGTCAACAAGGCGCTCAACGATGAGCCCGCTCTCGTCAACTCGTCGGCCGAGGCGGATGGTGCGCGGCCTCTGCTGCCTCTGCCGCTCCCGCAGCCACCGTGGCCGCTGCCACGTGGCACGCCGCGCTGTCAAGCTTGCTGCCGAGCTCACAGTCGGCGGCCATGCGCTCCTAATGCCGCTGCAGGTTGGATGGCAAAGATCGAGCTGTCCGACAATAGCGAGCTCGACAGCCTGATGGACGCCGCTGCATACGCGAAGTTCTGCGCGGCCTAGAGATGAGCGCTCGTGACGGCGCTTACAACAAGTGCCAGCCGGAGCACGCGCCCGGCGGCTGCGTGAGGCGCGTTGCGTCCGTGAGCGCCGAGGTGAGCGCCGAGGCGCACTGTCGTCGTCGTCGCGGCGCGCACGCACGGAGCGATTGAGTGGAGAGCCGGGGACGTCGCAGCCACAGGAGCCCCGCCTTCATCGATCACTGCCCGGATCATTCTTGCGGCTTCTCATTTTTTGCTTGCATCAAGAGCTTGCGCTGGCTGGCGGCGCTGGCATGAGGTATTTTTTCATAGGTCAGGGTCTCAACGCGCAAATTTTGCGACAAGGTCAGCTCTGAGAACGGGCTCCCGCAAGTGTATCCAAGCGTACGCGCGCACCGATTCGGGCTCTCCTTTTCTTTCTCTTTCGTTTCAATTCTTCTCGGGATAGAAGACACGTGTCCTCGGAGAGCTCCTTTCTCTCTCAGAGCCCTGGCTTATAAAGCCCATGGAGCCGGGTGCTAGCAAAGACCCATCCATGGCCGCGCCGTCGATTGGCGGCCGCATCCGGGTGCATTGGCCATCGCATGATGTGTGGTACGAAGGCACCGTTCAGGACATGCGCGCCGAAATCGAAGCCACGGGCCACGTGTCCTTCGCCGTGCGCGTGCACTACGACGACGGCGAATTCCTGTGGCATAGCCTGCACGAGACGAAGCACGAGCTGCTGCCGCCGAGCACCTTGACGCCACCTGCGCTGCCAGTTTCCACCGGACCCGTGCTAGGCGGTCAGCCATCTCTGCCGGCTGTCTCGACCGTCCTCGGGCCGGCTCCTGGGCCAGCGCGGCCGCCAAGCGCTGGCCTTCCGGCCTCGGCTGCTGTGTCCACCGTGCTCCCGCCGATCGTGCTGTGTGGCCCTGTCTCAGCCGACTCGAGCCCGGGGCTCTCGCGAACGAACTCGGGGCACCATGTCAACGTGCAGCCTTCACACCCGCTTGGGGTGGTGCCGCCGTCGTCGTCGGCAGCGTTGCCGTCAATCTCGCTGCCCGCTGGCGTGCAGGCCATGGTCATGACGAGCTCAGGCATGGCCGTCGCGAGCCCGTCCCAGTGGCCGCCCGCCGCGCAGGCGGCGCTGCAGCTGCATCTGCCGCCCCACGGCATCCCGTCGCGCATCGTTGCAGTTGCGTCTGCCGCCCCGGCGGCGGCGGCGGCGGTCGCAGCAGCAGCGGCAGCGGCAGCGGCAGCAGCAGCAGCAGCCGGTGCCGCCTCTCCGGCCTCCCCCAAGAAGAGCCGCAAGCGCCCGGCGCCCGCGTCCGCCACCTCCTCGCCGCTCCCCTCCTCGCCTGTCTCGTCAACCGCCGCTGCCGGAGCGCATGCATGTGCGATGGCGGGCTCGAGCGCCGCGGCGGGCGGCCGAGCGCCCGTGCTGCCCACCACAGCGCCCGTGCTGCCGGGGGGCGGGGGGCGCGCGACGCTGCCTGGCGCCGTGGCGGGCGCGCCCGTCACGCCCGATGCGAGCGTGCTGCAGGTGCCCGCCACGGCGGCACCTCCGGCTGTCGCTGGACTCGCCCCTTCCATCGCCCCTTCCATCGCCCGTCCCACCGCCTCTCTCACCGCCCCGCCCATGTCAGTGCTGCTCTCGCCGACGGCAGCGGCCGCCCACGCGGCCGCCGCCGCTGCTTGCCAGGCGGCAGCCGCGGCGCATGCAACGACCATACACTCGGGCTCCAGCGCCGTCCTGAGCGCGGCCTCGGCGAGCGCCGTCGCGGTCGCCGACCCGGCTGCTGCAGCGTTTGCGATGGACGGCGTGCCCCCTCCGACCGGTGAGCGTTCACACCTGCCGGCCGCGTCTTCACAGCCGTCTTCACAGCCGCCGGTGGCCGAGCAGGGCCTGCCTACCGGCATGCTACGCCTGCACGAGCGGGTGGAGGTGCAGCTGAGCGCCGTCGAACCGCTCGGCCAGCGACGCGACGGGTGGGTCGAGGCGATCGTGCTTGCGCCGCCCACGACGGCGCCGGACGGTGCGATTCGCGTGCGAGTGGGCAGCTGCGACGCCGTCGTGCCGCTGGGCACCGTGCGCGCGCCGCCGCCCGCTCAGCACAGCGCGAGCCCCGAACGCTCACCACAGCGCGTGATGATCGGCGACTTGATCGAGGTGGTCGAGGGGGGCGTGTGGCGTGCGGCGCGACTGGTCGGCTACGAGACTCCAACGGCCGGGAGCGGCGTGGGCGCCGTCGTGGGCGCCAGTGCTGCCGAGGGGGCCGCCGGCGCCGTCGTGGGCGCGCGGCTACGAGTCATGTTCTTTGACGACAGCAGCCTCGGCGCCGTCGCGAGCGCGTCCGCGCCCGATCCGCGCCCAGCGAGCATGACCGCGGTCGTCGAGCCGCGCGCGGTGCGGCCGTACAGCCTGTGCGCCCCGCTGGGCTTCGGCGGCGCGGCGCCCGGCACGGCGCCCGGCACGGCGCCCGGCACGGCGCCCCGTACCGGCTCGTGCAATAGCGCCGTAGTGGGCATCCCGAACGGCCGCTCGCCTTCGGTCCTCTCCGTCTCGGGCCCGTCGCCCCTGCAGTCGCCACGCGGCGGGCTGCCGTCCCCTTCCATATTAGGCAACGGCGGGCGCTTTTCGGACGCGTCGCCGTGGGCGACGCTGCAGCGACAGATGGCGGGGCTGCCCTCGACGGCCGGCGCCGCGCCCGCCGCCGCCGCGTTCGCGGCCGCCACCGCCGCCGCCGCAGCGGCCTTCGCGACTGCAAGTACAGGCGCCGGCATGAGCGGCGGCACGAGCGGCGGCATGAGCGGCGGCACGAGTGGAGGCACGCCGACGTCGCCGCCGCTAGGGGGAGGGGTGGCGCCGTCGTGGGCGCCGTCGGCCAGCGCACCCATCGAGCCCCTGAAGAAGAAGCGCGGCAGGCCGAGTGGAAGCGCTAGTGGTGGCGCGGTGCGCAGCCGCCCGCCGCCGCCCACGACGACGCCATCGCCACCAATCGCTCTCGCGCCCCTCGGCGATGCCGCCGCGCTCGCCGCCGCCGCTGCCGCCGCTACGGCTGCCGCCGTCGCGGGCGCCTTGAGTCCCGGTGGCGTGTACCCCATCGGCGGCGGCAGCGCGAGCGGCGGACGGGTGACTCCTCTTTGCTTCTGCTCGACACCCAACGTCGGCAGCAGCGCGCTCACTGTCGGCGGCAGCGGCGGCGGCGGCGGCGGCAGCGGCGGCGGCGGCGGCAGCGGCAGCGGCGGCGGCGGCGGCGGCGGCGGCGGCAGCGGCGGCGGCGGCGGCAGCGGCGGCGGCGGCGCGCGGCCGCCGCAGATGTCGATCTCGCTCCCATCTCCGCCTGCGACCCGTCAGCTGCCCAGCCCTCTGATGAGCTCGGCCATCTCGCCCGAGCTCAAGCGCTCGCTTTCCGGGCTGCACGGCGTGCTCGAGCTCGTCGGCGAGCTACGAACGCTCCGAGGCGCTGGGACCAGCGCCTCGCCTCGCAGCGGTGTGAACGTCGGTGTGAACGTCGGTGTGAACGTCGGTGTGAACGCATCGCCTCGCAGCGGCGGCCAGCCCGCCGGCAGAGGCGGCGGCGGCGGCGGCGGCGCGTGCACTGGAGCCGTCGCGACGATCGGCGCCGGGGTGGGCACTTGCATGCAGGGCGGCGGGGCGGCGGCAGGCCACGCGCCTCTCGGCGCCCACGCTCATCTCGGCGCACAGACGCCCCACCCTACTCCTCAACGTCCCCCCCTCTCTCCTCGCACGGCCGCCGGCCCCGTGCAGGAGGTGCGATTGCCGATGCCATCGGGCGCGAACCCCGGCCAGACGCTCACCACGGCGCTTCTATGCTCACCGCGGCGCTCCTACGCTCACCACGGCGCTCCCACCCCCTCCTCCCCACAGGTGCGATTACCGATGCCATCGGGCGCGAGCCCCGGCCAGACCCTCCTCCTCTCCATACAGCGCCCTCACGAGTATCTCGAGCTCGTCGTGCCAGCGGGCGCCGTCGTGGGCGACACGCTCGCGGCGCCCACGTCGTTCGGGCACACAGTGCACGTCACGTGCCCGCCGGGCGCCACCGCGGGCGCGCGGCTGCTCCTGTGCGTGCCTGTCCCCGTGCAGGGTCTTCACGTTCACACACCGCCCGAGGCGCGCGCGGGGCAGACGATCGCTTTCCCTCTGCCCTCGCCCTTTGCACCCACGAGCGCTCAGGACGGCGCGTACAGCGCCAGCGCCATGCTCGCGACCGACCTCGCCCTCGCGCGGGAGCAACGCGCGAACGGCGGCGGCTCCAACGGCAAGCGCCGTCCCGGCAACGCCGACGCACCCGAGGACGAAGTGCCCAACTCGGCGCCCGGCGGCGGCGCGCCCTGGAGCGGCGGCGCCGTTGCGGGCACCGAGGCGCTCGCGTTCGTGGGGGCTGGGCCGTCGTCGGCGCCGCCTTCGCCCGCGATGAGGCGGGGGCGGCGCCCGCAGACGGACGAGCTGCTGCGCTCGGCGCAGAACGAGGCGCTGCAGACGCTGCGCAACTTCAAGACACTGGCGGACCGCATGGGGGGTGCGCCGGTGGGGGCTGCGGAGCGGCGCGGCGCGGTCGACGTGCCCGCGTTGCACCGACTGCGCTGCTTGCCCGAGGTGCTCGCCACGTGGGCCCTCTGTGAGGTCGTCCGTGGCCGCATTGGGATGCGCCTCATCACGCTACCGCAACTCGAGTCGATGCTCTGCTCCGATCTGCCCACGACGGCGCCCTGGGCTGGGCAGCCGTCGCCTCCGCCCACGCCCCAGTCCACCGCCACGTTGCGCGAGCTTGCGGCCGTCCATCACACACTGCTCCTAGCGCTCGCGCAGCTCGCGCCGCCGTTTGCAACCCTAGGGGCGCCCATCTCGGCGCCCGTGCCCGCGCCCGCGGCGGCGCTCGCGCAGCTCGCGCCGTCGTGGGCGACCCTTGGAGCGCCCATCTCGGCGTCCGCGCCCGCGCCCGCGCCCGCGGCGGCGCTCGCTTCGGCGCTCGTGCTCGCGCCGGCGGCCGTCGGACCGGCGCTCACTACAGCGCTCACGCCGGCGGCCGCTCCCGCCCCGTCGGGCGCCGAGATGGGCAGCAGCGTCGTCGTGAACGCGGTCGCCAGCGCCGCGGCGAGCGCCGTCTCGAGCACCGCGCGCGCCGCCGTGGGCGCCCATCTCGGCGCCATCGCGGAGGGATTGTACCGGTCCGAATCGGAGAGCCATGCGCTCGCGACGGCGCTCGGACCGCTCGCGACGGCGCTCGCACCGGCCGTTGCGCAACAGGGCAGCGGCGAGGCCAGCAGTTTCACCACCGCGAGTGACGAAGCCGTCGTCGCCGCCGTCCCACCGTCGCTGCCGCCTCTCGTGGCGGCGGTGCGCACAGCCGCGCCAGCCGCACTGGCAACTCGCGCCGAGATGGGCACCCCTGCCACCGCAGGTTCGTCACTCGCGGGTTCGTCACTCGCGAGTTCGTCACTCGCCGCGCCTGCAGCGGCGGCACTCGCGGCCGCGGCCATGTTCACGGGCGGGCCCTTCCCGCCCGTCCCCTTCCCGCCCGGGATGCTGCCACCCGGCATGCTGCCACCCGGCATGCTGCCGCCGGGGATGCTGCCGCCGGGGGGCTTGGGTGCGCCATCGCCGACTGGCGCGCCCTCATCCACGCCTGCGCCCCCCGGGGCCATGTCACCCGCCGCCGGGGGCGGGAGTGCCGCCGGGGGGGGGAGTGCCGCCGGGGGGGGGAGTGCCGCCGGGGGGGGGATTGGGGGGAGTGCCGCCGCCTCGCCTTCCATACCCAGGAGGCCGAACACCGGCGGTGGCGCCGGCTGGGAGCGCTTGCTATTCTTGGCGATGGGTTCGGGGCTCTGGCAGCTCTGCCACCCGAACGAGCCGCTGCCGCTCATCAGTGGCAATCCGTGGCCATCCACGGCACTCTGCGACGCGTCCAATGGCAACCCGACCGAGCTGCTCGGCACGGCGCTCCCCCTCACCGCGCCCCGCCTCTCCACCGGCGCTGCTCAACTCGGCGCTTCCGCTGCCCACCCCCCCTCCTCCCCCTCCTCCTCCGGCGCCGCCGCCGCCGCTGCCGTCGCGCTCTCGAAAGGCTCGTCCAGCGGCGACGGCGCGGCTGACGAGCTCGCTCCTGCACAGCCCGCGCCGCCGCCCGCGCCGCCCGCGCCCACGAGCAGCGCAGTGGTGAGCAGCGGCGACCCTCGCGGCAGCAAGTTTGGGGCATGGGTCACGGAACGTGGCCCCGCGCTGTGCGGCACCTTCGGCTGTGTGCTGCCGAACAACCACCCGGGCCTGCATAAGCTGCCACAAGTCTCCGGCAACCGGCAGTCACGCGGCAAGCCCTCGCCCAAGCTCAGCCCCTCCGCAGACGCGAATGAGAAGATCTATGAGAGCGTGGTGCATGGCCATCGCCCCCCCGCCCCCCCGGCGGAGCCGCCGGAAGTTCGTCATGAGGTTCGTCACGAGGTTCGTCATGAGGTTCGTCATGAGGTTCGTCACGAGGTTCGTCAAGAGGTTCGTCAAGAGGTCGTGCTGCAGGTCGACGAGGGTGCAGCTGGCGGCCCGTCGGCGGGTGCCTCGTCGATTGCGGGCGTCATCAAGGTGGAGCCCCCTAATGAGGCACACGCGTCTGCGGACGTCGAGATGATGGACGTCATCAACGCCGGCAACGCCGACGCCGACTCGTCGAATGCCCACCACGGCGCGGTCGCCTCCCCCGCCGCATCCACTCTGCTTGCTGCCCCCGGCACGCCGCAAGCCCTCGCCTTGAGAACCGCTGCCACAGCGGCCGCGGCGGCGGCGGCGGCCGCGGCGGCGGCGGCCGGCGCGGCGGCCGCGGCCGTTGGAGCGAGGTCCCCTCCAGGCGCCTCGTTCCCGACGATCGGGACCGTTGAACACATCGAGGCGTCGCTCGATGCGGCGGCGCGGACGGCGGCCAATGCAGTGCGCTTCGCGCGCGAGCACGGCAACCTTGTGGTCGCCCCGGACCCCCCTCGACCGTACGCGAGCCTGAGCTGTGAAGAGCGGCTCAAGCTGCTCTACGTGCTCTGCCGGGCGGTCGCGACGCGCGAGGAGCGTGCCGCGGCGCTCTCGGCCCTGTCGGAGGCGATGATCGGCAAAGATACCGACGGTTACGCGTACTGGTACCTGCCCGCGTTCACCAGAATCTATCGGCTGCCGCCGCCGCTGCCCAACGCGGCGCGCCGTAAGAAGCGCACGTCGTCCGACGCCGACGCCGACACGCAGCTCAAGGACGCCGATGAGGGCGTCGTCCCGGGCGTCGGCGAAGGCCCGTCGAGGGGCGGTGCGAAGGTCGAGGGTCGCGACTTCCCCATTGGCCTCCAGTGGCTTCCTCTGTGCACGAGCGCGGCGCACGTCGGCGAGCTCGCCGTGGTGCTCGCGCGCTGCTCGTGCACCTACGCCACACCGTCCACCGCCGCGGCCGCAGCTGCCGGTAGCCTGGCCCCCTTGCCGACGCCCGGGACGACGCTCGCCTCGCCCACGGCCGCTAGTGCGTCGGCGCGCCAGCTGCTTGAGAGGCTCCTGCCGTATTTGAGCCTCAAGGCCCAGCAGCGCGCCATGAGTGCCGCGACGCTCGCCTTTCCTTATTTGGGGCGTGAGCGCTCGGAGAGCAGCCGCGACCGAAACGACGCTTCTGCACGCGTGGCGGACGTGGCGCTCGCTGCGGTGCCTCCCCACAGTGCGATGCCTCCCCACAGTGCGAGCTGCGCCAGCGCCCTCTCGTTCGCATCGCCCGAGGCGGCAGCGCTTGCGGCCGCCACCTCCGCCACGGCGGCCGCGGCCGCCGCCCACTCGAGTTTCGTCGGGAGCGTTCCAAATCGGGCCGCTCCAAAAGTCGGCGCAGTTCCCAAGGGCGTCGTGCTGGGCGCGCCCGACGTCGGGAGCGTCGTGCTGAGCGGTAGCGTCGTGTCGAGCGGGGGCTTCGACGCTCAACACGGCGCGAGTGGGGCCTCTCCGGAGGGTGGCGCCGTGTCGGGCGTCTGGGTCAAGGCCAGCGTGCGGGCCGACAAGGTACCGGTAGGCCATCGACGGGTCGAGTTCCGCGCGGTGCTCAAGCTCTCGATCCCGCGCCAACGCAAGGTCTCCTCCACCCTCGCTCGGTACCACGACATTGCCGGCGGCGTGGACGGCGGCGGCGCGGACGGCGGCGTACCGAGCGCTCAAGTCGGCGCTTCCACCCTCACCGTGTCGCCCTCGATGGGGTCCCTCACGCCCTTCATGTCGCCCGCTGGCATCGCCCCACCGAGTTTCGTCAGCACGGACGGCAGCGCGGCCGCGTTGACCCTCTCGGCCAGCGGCGGCGGCGGCGGCGGCGGCGGCGGCGGCGGCGGCGGCGGCGGCGGCGGCGGCGGCAGCGGAGGCCGCTCGAACGCGATCAAGCGGCGCCATGACGGCACCCTCGGCGGGCCGCGCTCGTCCGGGCGTGGAGGGCGCGGTGGCGGGCGCGGCGGCGCGGCGGCGGCCGCCTCCCTCGCCGGTCTGGGCGCCGTGGTGGGCGAGGAAGCTGCCGAAGTCTTCGAAGTCGAGTCACTCCTCGGGCGCCGAATCGGGGTGGGTGGCGAGCCGCAGTACCTGATTGCCTCCCTCATCTTCATTGATTGCCCCCCTCATCTTCGTTGATTGCCTCCCTCATCTTCGTTGATTGCCTCCCTCATCTTCGTTGATTGCCTCCCCCCTCATCTTCGTTGATTGCCTCCCTCATCTTCGTTGATTGCCTCCCCCCTCGTCTTCGTTGATTGCCTCCCTCATCTTCGTTGATTGCCTCCCTCATCTTTGTTGATTGCCTCCCTCATCAGGTGGGTGGCGAGCCGCAGTACCTGGTGCACTGGCGTGGCTACCCTTCCTCTGACGATACTTGGGAGCCGTGGACCTCACTAGTCGCCTGCACCGACGGCGTGAGCGCCTTCCACGAGTCCATGTTCGCCGACGGCACCGCGCCGGTTGGTTACGCGGTGGGCGCACCCTCGCCCTCCCGCGCCGATACGGATCCGTCCATGCCCAGATGGCGCATTTTGGTGAAGCGCACGTCGAGCGGGCGTGAGTATCGCGTCTATTATGGACCTCTAGGTGAGCACGTGCGCTCGCGTGCGACCGCTCTGCAGCTGCGAGGCCTCTACGAGATCCCGGCGCACGTGGTCGTGCCCGAAGTCCCGTGGGACACAGCCGCACACAGCCGCGCCTCGGGCCGCGCGGTCGCCGCCTCCGCGGCCGCCATCGCCGCCGGCAACGCGGCCGCCGTCGCGCTGCTGCGCCAGCAAGAGGGCGTGGCGGTGTCCGGTGCGTCTACCGGTGCGTCTACCGGTGCGTCTACCGGTGCGTCTGCCGGTGCGTCGACGCCCAATGTGGCTGGCCACGTGGCCGGCCTGCCCCAGGGGCCACGGACGCCCGATTTGGGCCTCGTCGGCGGCCTGAGCGGCGGCAGCCTGGCTGGTTGCCTCAACATCGGCCCGATGGAGGGCAGTGCGGGCAGTGCGAGCAGCCTCCACCACTGCAGCCTCCTCCTCTCCCCCACGATCAACCTTCTCGGCCAGCCGCTGCCTCAGCTCACCTCCGCACAGCTCGCGCAAGCGGCGTGGGGCTGCCAGGCCGCCTCGGCCGCCTCCGCCTCAGCCGCCTCCGCCTCAGCCGCCTCCGCCTCGGCCGTAGCCGCCGCGGCCACCGCGGCCACCGCGGCCACCGCGGCCGCCTCGGCGCCGCCGTCGGCCGCAGCTTCGATGCCACCCTCTGCCTCGGCGGCCTCGATGGCCTCACTTGGTTCACAGGATGGCGGGCCCGCGGGCTCATGCGATTCGTGGACGTCCGACGCCGAGGCGGCCGCCCTGGCGGATGCTCTGTTCTCGTGACGAACCGCATTGACGAACCTCAGTGACAGGCGACGAGACCCCCGACCTTCACACGCCCATGTGCTACACCGTACACGGAGATTGACTGTGTTTATTGCGCGTGTGACAGTGAATCCTCGCGAGACTGCAGCCACTCCCCACCCTCCGGCTCCGCGAGGCCGAGGAGGCCGTGTCATTGCGCTCCGTACTGCTGATGTAGTGTTACTGCTGTGCATGTGTGATTTTAGCTCTGTGAAAAAGGAGATTTTACGCATTTTAGCTCTGAACTCTGAGTGTGAAAATACTTCCTCCGTCCTGGTCGGTCCCTTTTGTGCAAGCACTGGGATGTGGGAACCTGGGGCAACTGCTCTAAAACTGCTCCCCGAGTCGACAGTCAGCCTCCTGGCGGTGGTAGCTGTGGAAGTGTTCTCATGCCTCTTGGAGGTCCTTTCGGGAGCACGGCGGAAACAGGGAGAGATATCGAACGCGCCGTGCATTTCTCGGAGAATTGCGCATCTCATTTGAGAAACGATTGAGGGAGTGACTGTGGAAGCGTCCCTCCGATTGACTGTGGAAGCGTCCCTCCTTACGTCAGCGTCTCGTCGACAGCCAACAAGCAGGCATGAAGCGTGAGCAATCCGGGTCGATGGAGGCGGTGCGTTGGGCGCGCGAGCGGCTGCGCCCGCGGCATAGCCGGGCAGGATCATCATCGACGCGCGCGCCCCGCCCGACCCTCCACTCATCCGCGTCTTCCCTGAACTGCCCGCCCAGCACGCGCTTTTTTGACTTCTCGAACTCGCTCTGCCTGCAGACGCTCCAACAGGCCAAGGAGCGCGTGCTGCCGCGGAAGTGCGGCCCCTTCTACGAGAATTGCTACAAGTTCCTCGTGATGTACTGCAACTACGTGTACTCGGGGAAAATCAAGAAGATCGAACCAGATGTGCGTTCGCCATGCACGCTTTCGCGCGCTCCCTCACGTTCTGTTGAGCTCAGGTCGCTGATGCGCCACGTGTGCACGCTCCCGCAGACACTCCGCCTAGCTCGCGAGATGTGCGAGAAGGCGAAGACGATCGGCGACCCGAAGAACCAAAACATCTTGAACCGGCTCTGCGAGCTGCTCGAGCGGCGTCTCGCGAAGAAGGAGAAGAAGGAGAAGCGCAACGCAGGGCTGGTGCGTGTGATCTCGATCCGTGCACGTACACATGATGCACGCACGCGCGCCACCCATGTACCAACACGCTTGATGCCCTCACCGATCACACTGTTGGGCCCCCTCTCCTTGCTCGGGTGTGGTTTCACATTCACAGGAGGAGAAATACTTATGGGAGGATGTCGAGTCCATGAATGCGGACCATTTGAAGCCGGCCAAGTACATGAAGAACGACAAGGACCTGATAATCGAGGAACTGAAGGTGCGTGCCCAGCCCCTCCCATCTGTGTGGGCACACATGCATGTAGGGAATCGCATCTCAACGGGGAGATCACATCTGGGGAATCATGCATACCATCGGGCTTCACAGCATCTGAGGGGCTGGACCTCGACCTCGGACCATGGCACTCGACACGGCACTTTGACGCGGCGCTCGGCGCTCAACAACATGTCGCCCCGACATGGCCAGAGGCGGCAAGGCTCGCACTCCGAGCATGTTCTCTCATTGCTTGCGTGATCGACTGCTTGATGACCACGTGGAGCTGGTGCGTGATGTCGGCCACGCTCTCAAGATGCGCCGCAGCGCACCCAGTGGGTGAGCAGCCGCAACGTGGGCACACGGTCAGGTCAGTGGGTCGTCAGGTCAGTGGGTCGCGAGCGCCGCCGTGGCGCAGCGCCTTCACGCGACGCCTTCATGGGACGCCTTCATGGGCGCCTTTGCGCGACGTGCAGTGCAGCATGCAGAGCGTAGGCGCGGCGGCAACTCGGTGATGAGTGGCAGCGGCCGTTGCGAGAGCAGCCAGCAGGAGCCCGCTTACAGGTCGTACAATGCGGGCAGGCCCTCGCGGCTGAGTACCTGGCACATCTGGAGCGCCGGGGCGCTGGCTGCTCTGGGCTAGCTGACCAGCTGGAGGAAATTCGTGCGAGGAGTAGGCTGCGCGAGGCCGAGGCGGGCAAGGGCGCCCACAAACAGTCACGCAGGCATTGGACCTCCGTGTCGGGCGCGCTCAGGAAGAGCATCTGCGAGAGAGCCGCCTCTTCGAGAAGGAGCGGCGGCTGTGCGCCGGCCCCGTGGTCCAGATCCCCTCGAGCCGAGGATGCACCGTGATCCAGATCCGAGGATGCACCGCCCCCGGTTGCTCTCAGCCCAATTCTCCTCCTTGTCGCGATGCATCAGCCTGGCTACGTACTGACGAACGGCACACTGGCCAGCGCACAGCACGATCCAACTGAGCATCGGTCCACAGGCCCACTGGCCAAACGTTGGCAGCCCATGAGCACCGACAAGTGCCGGGAGGGCACCGAGGAACTTGCCCAGGATGGTGCGCATCTGGCTCACGTACTCTGCTGGGCCCGATCAGCTGAGCTCTACACCGTGCCCCTTCTCCCGCCTTCGCACTTTCAACCGAACAGTGCGAAGGTCGAAGCACGGAGGGGCTGGGCTGTTTTGCGTTGCTTTGAGTATGCAACCACAGCTGAAAGGAACCCCGCCTACGTGCTGCAAGGCCGACCATGCACCGAGCGTGCCTAGCTCATGACATCTAACGATGCTCCACGGCGTCACGTCGACATACCCCCATTCCCGCACCTTCTGAGCTGTCCTGAGATCAGAGAAAGAGACGTGAGCGGCGACATGGCCTCAACACGGCAAAATGGTGTTTGAGGCTCGAAATGACACAGCATGGCTCGAAATGACAGGGCATGGCGCTTGGGGCTCAACACCAATACACCATGCTCAGCGACTCAACTGGGTGCTCTGCGCTGGACACCATGCTCTGATCTCAACACTGGCTCCCTTGACTGGCTCGACACTGTGATCGGCACTCGACACTCAACACCATGCTCTGCTCTCAATACTGGCTCGAAACGGCACTCGACAATCAGCCGCCATGCTCTGCTCTCAACACTGGCTCGAAACGGTCGGCGTTGGCGTTGGCACTCGACACGGCACTTGGGGCTTGACGAGTACAGTCCCCACGTTTCACATGCAGCCATGCAGCCGTTTCACGTGGAGCCACGACTACCGATGGCTCATTGACGTTTCTCCTTTCACCTTTGAGCACGACTTTTGTATTCAAGCGCTCATTCCCTTGTCCAAGAGACAGACAAATGGTCATCCTCCACACAATGGGCATGGGGACACTGGAGATTGGGCACACACATGCACTCATGCATGAATGCACAAAGCTTGCTCATCACTTATTTTGTCTGTGCCTTCAGGTGGAGCGTGATGCACTCAAGGCAGAGTGTGATGCACTCAAGAGATCGCACAAGGCAGATTATGATGCACTCAAGCGCACATATGAGGATCTCAGGCATGGGTGTGTGATGCTGAATGCATGCAAGGGCCCCTTCAGCAAGGGCCCCATGTCTGATGATGTAGATGACATTGGCCGTGAGGACAAGAAGGTCAAGTCAGAGCTGAAGCAAGTCAACAAGAATTCGTTTGCTGGGCGAGAGGAGCACCAAGGGAACATGCTACCCAAATCACCGCCAGAATCACCGTGGATGCTGCTGCCAGACCCAGTCGCAGACCAAGAACATCCTTCAGATGAGCTTGAGCCTCTTGATCTTGGCCAGCTTGACCGCCAGCTTGAACTGGGTGACATGTCGTGGTCCATCCCCAACATGCAACAGAATTGTATGAGGATGAAGGCGGCCTCAGACGCCAACACAGCACAGCATCGAGACGATGCATCTTTGGTGCAATGACTGCACTGACCATCACACTGCAGTGTTGACTGCAGTGCACTGACCATCACTGCAGTGCCACGCAGCCGAGCGAGGCACCCCTCTGCAGCCCACTACCTCAGCATCACCTCCACAGCAGCTCAATCAGCTCATCTGAGCACTCGACCCGCCTGCCACTCCACTGCGATGACGAGACCGCCATCTTGCCACTGCACTGCGATGACGAGACCGCCACCGAGATGGCAACTATGGCAAGCGCCAGGGGTCACACCAACCCCAGACCCTGCCACCGAGATGGCGAGCGCCAGGGGTCACACCAACCCCAGACCCCGTGGCCCTAGCCCTGGCCTCTATTCTGATTGTGTTTTGCCGGCCGGTATGAGGACAACCTGGCCACCCAGCTTCTGGTCACCCAGCTTCTTGCGCCTGCTGTGCTCACGTCGACATCATACATCATGAATTTGATATTTGTGCTTTGGGTGGCACTTGCCACTTGGCGGCCATTCGAAACTCTGTGCAGGCGAGCATCTTCTCGAGGCCTGGTGATTTAGCGTTGGCCGTTCACAATGAGGTTTGAGCCCTGGGCCCCTGGCTGTCAAGCTGTCAAGCTGTCGAGGCGGCTGTGGGGCTGTCGAGGCCTTGCCTGCTTGCCTGTCGAGCCTATCAAGTTCCTGTGAGTTCCTGTCGAGCCTGTCGAGGCTGACTCCATGTGCCTGGGCGTCGAGTAGCTGTCAAGTTCCTGTCGAGTTTCTGTCGAGGGGGCTCGCGCCATGGCAAGCTCCCGCGGCATTCTAAACAGATCAATCGTCTGAGAAGTCGAGTTCCTCTGTCGAGGCTGTCGAGTTTATATACTGTCGAGTGTGCTGTCGAGCTCGAGCCAGGCATGTAGCTTTGCTATTTTGCATGAAGCACTCTGACTCTCACAGCAGTAGGCCTAGAGGACCCAACAACCAAACTAGGTCAAACGGATAAAGAACTCAGGAGATCTATCGGAGATCAGGACGTCAAAACTCAAATCGCATCGCGTGCAGCATGTTCTGTGCGACCTGCACTACAGTATCCACTGAGACTGACTACTTGGCCACAATACCAACAAATTGAACGTGGTCTATTCCAAACCAAAAATAGCCCCCAATCCTCGACCTAACGCTTTCAACAGCCTTGGCTGGCACCCCCGTCATCGCAGCGATGCTCTCAGGGCTCGTTCCACACGACCTGGTGCTCCGCTGCCACCCAGGCGCTCATAACCGGTAACTCATGGTTTTTGTTTTCTACTTTTTTTCATTGACAGCGTCATCGCCTGTCTCCCCTCCATTTCGTGCAGGCCCACAAGCGCTGCGATGTCCTACTAAATGCATTTGAGGGGAAATCCGAATATGTGTCTGAAAGTCGTGCCGTGGAGGCCGAATTTGGGGGTGCGGGGCTATAGCCCCACGAAATTCTTTGGGACGCAGCGGTCCAGATTAAGCGTCGCATTCAATCTGAAGACTGGCTGGCTGGCGAGAGGCGGACGCGCAGGCGGCTTCGTGCCGCCCACGCTGCCTCCATGGATGCGCCAAGTCTGTGGAAAAGGGCCTTGCCGATGTGTCCATAGATTGCTTTTGCCATCAATGAACTCGGGGCGCCGCTAGGGCGCTGCCCCGAGTCGATTGCCGCATCGATGGGTCTATGGACACATTCCTATACCTCCCCCCTATTAGGAAACGCGCCGTACCGAGCGCATCCGGCCTCCGTTCGTCCACTTATTCGGATTTCCCCTCATTTACTAAATCTGAGTCTTCGTGTGTACGCCTAATAGACAAAGACATGACGGGTGTGTATGTCTGTGAATAGGCCTCTCCGTTGGACAAGTATCTTGAACCAGTAAAATGTAAGTAAAATGGGTCCGCAGTATGTTCAAGATTGGCCCGGCGGAAAACCCGCCTCAGGAAAGAAGGGTGGAGGCGAAGATCCGAAGAACCTATGGCTATGCCGGATTCAGTTTGAGTTTCAGACATCAGAGACGCCTCTCGTTTGCGCTCTGGTCATGGCTCATGCGCCGCGGCGCGTGTGGACTGTGCCCGCTTCCGTGCGTTCCCAGCCACACGGCAGTGCCAGTGGTGCTGGTGGCGGTTCCGTAGCGCGATATACATACGATTCCGGGTCCGATATCAGTCATTAGGGCTACCAAACAATATAGCGCTAAATTGGTTGTCTTCAGAGGCGAACAACTGTCAAGGCACAAGGGCGGCCCAGGCGCAATACAGGCGCAACGGCTCGACGTCCAGTGTCCAGACGTCACCGCACGTCACGTCACCCTAAGTGCGTCGCGCATGATGATGTAAGAGATCATCCACGCTCCGACAGCTTTGCGTGCCGTGCGCAACTTGCGCACACACTGCGAACCTACGCCACACTGCGGGCCAAACACCGCCCAAACACCGCCCGGTAGCAGACGTCGAGGAAAGCAATCAGCCCGTGGCCTTCATCGGCGAGTCCAAGCAGTTCGCCTGCCTGTGCGGCAACTGCAGGGATGGGGAGGTCTGCCCGAAGCCCAAGCCGTTCACACAGGGCTGCAGCCTTGGAAGCAAGTGGCAACTCCGGAGCGGCCGGCGCGAAGGGTGAGCCACTGAAATTCGTTCGAGGGCAGTTTCTTGCCCAGTGGCCCGTCTCCTTGCAATTGTAGCACACGCATTTCCGCCGCCGGCTGTCCCCACCATACCGGCGCTCCCACTCGTCCATGCTGGGGAGCGCCTGGCCCTGTGGGAATTGTGCGTCAAAGCTGGCAAAGGAATGATGGGCCATGTAAAGGTCCTTCCACGTCGCCAGTGTGCTGCCGTCAGCGCAGCGGATGGGGGCGATCCGCTGCGGGTGCTGCACCACGGATGCCCACCACATGGGCACGCCGTTCAGAAACTCGTCCAGCGTGCCCGCCTCGAGATGCCTGTAGAATGCGACGACGAGCTCGCTGATCTTCACCTTCGATGGCGCATAGTTGCGAATCTGCAGTCCTTCGATATTTGTCGCTCGAGAGACGGCGACGTACGCGTGGCCCTCGGCAAAGCACCTGCCCAAGTCCGCCACCACGTAGTCGAGCGAGGCGCCTTGGGACTTATGGATTGTGATCGCCCACGCCATCACAAGCGGTATCTGCACCCGCATGCACGTGCCGAGGACGTAGATGCGTTTCTCAAAGTCGTCCGCCGTGATCACCTTCTCGCGGCCGTTCAAGAACTTTACGAGTGGGTACAGCACGACGCGCTGATCGTCGTCCTCCGCCGCTTGATTGCCATCCGCCGCTTGATGGCCATCCGCCACTGCATTGGCCTCCGCCGCTTGATGGCCAGGCTCTCTGTGCCGTCTCAAACGCTGTGCTGTCTCAAAATCGTCACGCCTGGGCCCTGCGCACTCATCCTTGTAGTAGTCTGGCGGTGCTGGTGAGAAGCCGATGACGACGCCGCGGCTGCCATTGACCAGACGCTCAGCCGCAGGCACGCGGGCCTTATCCTCATCGCTGAGTATTTCATTCTTGAGGAGCATCACCTGCGTGCCGAGCCGCAGCTCGAGCTCCTTGAGAGCGGGGCAGTCGTCTTCCTTGACGAACATGGGATCGTTCCACAGCTCCTTCCTCGCGCTCTCCTCCCAGCCCTTGGTGGCCTCGGCGTCGTTGAGGACCTTGTCGACGGCGTAGTACGTTTGGGAAAGGCTCGGGTCAAGCTTCTGGAGCTCACTCAGGTTCATCATCTTGACATCGCACTTCGTCGCCATAAGTGTCGTGGGTACGACGCCGTTGCGTGGATGCAGAGTGCGCGCTGTGGCCGCCACCAGCGCCTGGATCTCTGCGCCCGTCTGCTTGCCCTGGCGCATCGCACACATACCCTCAAGCAGAACGTTGTCCGATGTGCGAAAGATGCGCGACAGCACACAGGGCACCAGCTGCGCATGCCGCCAGCACGCGGTCTGGAATGCGAGCTTGCCCTTCGTTTCCTTGAACCCAAACGGCACGTTCGGATTCTGCCTGTGCAGCTTCGCCTGGTCGAGGCACTGCTGCAGGAATGTCGTGTATGCCACGCCGCCCGCGTCGATGGCGTCCGGGTCGGGCACCTGATTGATGCTCCGAGTGGCAGCCTCGCCGCCAACGGGCGGCAACTGGTAGAAGTCCCCCACGAGGATGAGCTGGATGTGATGAGACATCGAGGCCAGGATGTCCTGCAGGGTGCCGTAGTACCTGCCACGTGCCAGTTTAGTGCTCATCAGTGCTCATCAGTGCTCATCAGTGCTCATCAGTGCTCATCAGTGCTCTTCACGCACCAGTCGAGGAACTCTCCATCGACCATTGAGATCTCGTCGATCACGAGGGTGCGAACCTTGCGCCACGTGTCCTTATTGCCCCACATGAAACCGAACATCTCTGTCGTCGGCAAGGGCCTCCCCGGCCCCGGCTTCGTGAAGAGCGTCTGCCCTTTGACAAGAATCGCAGCGACGCCTGTCGGCGCCGTCACCATCACAGTTTCATGCTGAGCCTGCTCCACTTCAGCGCTGGCTCGGTCGACGAAGACACCAGATCGGAGCAGCTGCTCGACAGCCTCTTCGAAGTGCTTCTTGCGCAGAGCTTCTATGATGCGCTTGGTAGTGAAGCTCTTGCCGGTGCCTGGGCCACCCGTGAGAAATATGCTCGTACCCTTAAGGGCCATGTCGAACGCACGCTGCTGCGATGGGTCCAGCGCTAACGGCGGTGGTGGCGGCTCCTCGTTCTGTTCAGGGCGAGGCGGTGCTGCAAAAAGCGATGGAGTTGCCTCTGGTGGCTGCATAACACCAGATCGAGAATGCTGCAAAGTCTCGACACGGTGGCGAACCCTTCGGGCCTGCTGCGACAGATTCGGACTGTGTTCAGCCTGTTCACGGAGAATTTCCTGCTCACGCGCGTACAAAGTATCCTCATCGTCGCTGCTCATTTCTCGACAGCTGCCGGGATCTCGTTCGGACATGCGACGACGAAGCCCTAGCATGGTGTGCGGCCTCTCTGCTGCTGCTGTGAAACCGGTGTCTTGGGTGTCGAATTCTAAACATTGGCTGTGAAACAGCGGCCTCTCTTCCGTTTTTCCCACGCGTGGGGGTTCGCGCCGGCGCGCGACAGGATTCCGGTAAAAAGACACCGGGGGGAGCCGGGACACACGCGAGATTCCGGTACCGGTACAGTAGTTTTTCTCGTTGAACCGGCCTTGCCCACCTTAATTGCATAAATAATTTATAATAAAATGTATCTCGACGCAGGCCTGCCTCGGCCCTCGCTGCCTGGTCCACCCCTGGTGCCTGCGTCGCTGCCTGCCTGCCGATCGTCCACTTAATGCCTACTTGTAAGTGAGTGGCAATCGTATAGCGCGTCCGAGTGACGACGATTCGGCTCACTTATCTTTCTAACTTAAGAAATTGATTAATTTCTCGAGACCCCCACGAAACATGCCACGAAAGCACGTGCACGATAAACTATTTGTGTGAATCCAGAAATTAGCCCTCCAAACTCCCCTTTGGATCAAATTACACCGTACATCTGGGAGAGCTCTGCGGAACGGAGAACCCTGGTAGTGGCACTTGTCAGTACTGGAAGCGCTTGAACTTGTAGCTGGCGCGCCGTCCGCCGACGGTGAGGACGTGGCGCAACGCCGTATCGAGCGCACCCCACGGCAGGAAGAGATCCGAGTTGTACGTGCCCTTCTTCCTCGCGTCGGTCGAGACGGCCCGCGAGCCGTTGGAGGTGACGAGTTGGTAGTGAAGCACAGTCGGCCCTTCATACGAGTACATGCGGCGGTACATGTCGCACGGGCAGCCGTATTGGAACTGTTGCGGCGGCATCAGCTCAAGCACCGAAGCGCCTGCGTGCATGCCAAAGCCGTTGATGATGTCCGCGCCGTGTGACACCACCAGCACGTCCGCACGCCAGAGAGTGGGGAGTGACTTGATCAACCCCACACCGAAGTCGTGTGCGGTGCAATTGATGGTCAAGCGCCCGTGTGGCGGCGGCGGCTGCCACCGACTGCAGCGCGCCACGAGATCGAGGATGTTGGCGATCTTGCGCCGTCCCTTGCGGTCCGCAAACACAATGTTGAGCGCACAGCCACTGCCACCGCCACCAAAGCTAGTGCCCCCACCGATTCCGCCCTTGGCGCCTCCTGCCTTGAACGACGGAACGAGCGCCGCCTCCTCACCGTCGCCGCTGGCGGCGGCGCCGTGCTGAGCGCTGTGCGTGCGTGCCGCCGCCAGATCCCGCGCGACCTGCTTCTGAAGGCGTGCTACGGCGCGGTCCTCTGCGGACCTACCACCTCGGGTGACGAAACGGCCGCCGCCATCGCCGCCGCCGCCGCCGCCGCCATCGCCGCCGCCGCCGCCATCGCCGCCGCCGTCGCCGCGTGTCGCGCCGCCAGGCTCGCCGCCCGGCGCGCCGTTGTGAGCACTGCTTCGACGTGGCGGCGCCTCGACGACCGCCTGATCGGCAGCGAGCCGGCGCCCACCACGACGCGAACCGTGCGCTCCCCTAGCATGCACGTGCTCACCACGACGCTCTCTCGCCTGATCGGCAGCGAGCCGGCGCCCATCCGCGCTGTCCGGGCTCGCCACGACGCTCTCCGTCGCCGCCTCCACCGCCGCCGATGCTGCCGCTGCCCAGGGTCTGCCGATGCCTTCCGGCTCAGATCCCTTGGCGGCTCCACGCCCAATGGCGGCTCCACGTCCCGATCCCTTGGCCGAGCACGCCCGCATACGCGACACGCCCACACGACGCGTCTGCGAGGCCTGCAGAGCGCCGCCGTGGTGCGCGGCGATCATCTGCACGGTCGACCACGGGCGGAGGGTATTGCCCCATGGCATCCCGGTGAAATCGCACACGAAGGCTCTCTTATAGCATCGTGGGCCGGTGCGCGCCGCGAGCACCGCCGCCGACTGGTTCGCATAGCGTGCGATCTGCTCTGGGCTCGCCTGTGCGCGCCATATGAGCTTGACGAGCTCACGCGGCGGCGTCGACGCCATGACCTCCACCGGTACGCTCGAGAACGGGAGGAGCCAAAATTTGGCATAGTCTGGACCCCACATGGAACCCCACATGGCCGGTAGCAGGTGCAGCCGCTCGCGCCGCTCGCCAGTGGCGAGGAGTGCGCACCAGAGCTCGTACAGGCGCATGACCGCACGGGAGAAGATCTCGGTGAACGAATTGGACCACGACGTGAAAAAGGCGACGGCCGGCTCGTCAGAGTACGTGAGTGCCGCGCTCGGCGTGTGCCTCCGCATGTAGAGGCTGCGCAGCTTCTTCGTCGACACTTTCTTCGCGCCGGTTGCAAGCGGCAGGTACTCGTACGGTTGACCGATCGGCGGGTCGACGAGCACCGTCGGCCGAGCGAGCGGCCGCAGCTTGGAAAAGACGTCTGACGGGTCGCGAGTGCCGTTGAGCAGTCCAAGGAGGCGTGGGAGCGCCGCAGCGGCATGCTTGCCACGCAATATGATTTGCTCGGCCTCGAAACAGACGAATGGCACGACGACGCAGCGCGAGGGTGGCTCGAGCCATGGAGAGGATGATGTGGCTGGAGAGCGGCAGAAGGTGTCGGAGACAAAGGCGTGCGCCCTTGGCATTCGGCTGACGCCACGTTGAGGTCTTTTGAGTGTGAATGCTCGACATAATTGAATGCCCAAAGTCGCTGACTATCTGCGGACTCCTCGAAATCGTGCGGACCTCGTGCGGATTGACGATTGAGGTCACAAATTGAAACCACACCCTACTGACGAATCTGAAGCCAAGCGATCTCATTGGAAGCTGCTCGGCCTCGCGCTTCACGCGCGTGCTCTCACTCGCTTCCGCGCCGGCCCCTCTCACTAACACTTTCCACGCAGCACACACCGCACATGCCAGTTGCCGCATCGCGAGATCGCCGATAGACCGGGCCGCGCGGGCGAGTCTCCGCTTTTAACCGCTTACTGCACACTGGAGCCACGCGTTGGCGTGGGCCATAACCGCAGCCCAGCACGCGTCGCCGAGCACGGGGCGCATGATGCGCGATGCGCGAGGTGGGCGCGGTCACGAGTGTCACTCCCGCACTGGCTGGCACGCAAGCAGGCCAAGAAAAGGCCAGGTACTTGCAGGCGGCGCATATGCCTCGAACACGATCACGGCCTCGCACAGGATGAGGTCCTCGTGCGGAACTGTGGTCACTGTCTCAAGGCGGCACACCAAACGCTCCTCATGCTTGCCAGGGTGCTTGCGCTTGAACTGCTTGCCGGCCCGTTTGAAGAGCTCCGTGCTCGTCGTTTGGTAGTTGGGCACGGAACAGCTTGGATTGCGCGCGCACCACCTCTCAGAGCTTCAAGTGGGAGGGAGCGCCTCGCCATGCGTTTCGGAGGGCTTTCTTGGCTTGCTCATCGAGGCCATTGTCCGCAAGGCTGCGCACACACAGAGGGTGTATTATCGGGTTGCAAAGAGCAGTGGGGTCAGAGAGGCCTAAATTCGATTTAAGTTCGAGGCGAAACGTACCATATTTTGGTCAGCGCGCCGTTAGCGGTGAGTGCTGGAGCTAGAGCTGCTGCCCCCTCTGAGCCAATAAGGTTCCGGCTTAGACTGCGCAAGAAACAAAAGCATGCACTGGCCATCATCAGCAAGGCAAGTGGCGGTTACGAATCAAGTTTGGATTTGGGGCGACAAACTTACTCTATTTTCGTCAGCGCGCCATTAACGCGCAGGGCATCGGCGATTGCAATGATGCCCTCTGCGGTGTAGGTGCCTTGTTGGCTACTGCACCTGTCAGTCCAGATTCCGCATAGCTTGTTTCCGCGGAGGTCGATGCTCGTCAGCGCGCCGTTGACCAAAAGCATATTGGCCACATGCTTGGCGCCTGCTGTCCCACCAATGTTGGAGACAGTGTCACGTAACGAGGTGTCTCCGCTCAAGTCAAGCTCCTTGAGAGTGTTGTTGCCGACGAGAGCATCACAGAGGAACTTTGTGCCTTCCTCCCCCAACTTGTTTTTGGCGAGCAACAGCTTCATCAGCCCGCCATTGACGCTGATCAAGGAGGCAATCAGAACCAAAGAAGCAACGCGAAGATTCTTGCCCGAGAGGTCGAGCGTCTCGACGGGGTCGGTGCCCTTGAGCTTCTTGACAGGGAGAGCAAACCCATCCAAGTTCACCTATGCATGAGGGACCTCCAGAAGTCAGTGCAAGAGGGAGCACATCTGGGCTGAGGAGCTCAGCGTACCTCCGTCAGCGCGCCGTTGACACGCAGAGCGTCGGCAAATTCTGTGATGCCCTCTGCAGTGAAAGTTCCTCTTCTGAGATCATCGAGGCCGCACAGCTGGTTTCGGGAGAGGTTGAGGCTCATCAGCCCGCCTGTGACGCTCGTGCGGAGCGCCTCGGCGATCAGCTTAACACCAGCCGGGCCGATGTTCTCACCGGACGCATCCACAGACATGATCTTGCTGTCCTTGTTGCCGCAGATGGCGGCGAAGATGGCACCCCAGCCCTCGCCCCCGAGCTTGTTGCCACTGAGCTCGACGGACGTCAATGCGCCTGTGACGCTCGTGCGGAGCGCCTCGGCGATCAGCTTGACACCAGCAGGGCTGATGTTCTCGCAGGACGCGTCCATAGACATGATCTTGCTGTCCTTGTTGCCGCAGATGGCGGCAAAGATGGCTCCCCAGCCCTCGTCCCCGAGCTTGTTGCCCCTGAGCTTGACGGATGTCAGTGCGCCCATGACGGGTATGAGACCCGCCACAACCATGCCTCCCTCGACTCCGACGCGCTTCCCATTCAGGTCCAGCCTCCTGAGCGAGTCGGCGCGCATCTCCTTGAGCGGGATCTCGTTGAACATCTCGATCTTGAGGTTGCCGAGGACAGCAGTTGAGAGTTGCGCAGCGCCGTTGCCCGCGATCTTGTTTCCGCGCATGTCGACGCGCGCAAGTGTGGTCTTCGTCAAAGCAGGGGCAAGCGCTCGAGCATCCTCTGCATCGAGCTCATTCTGGCTCAGGTTGAGCGTCCTCAGCTCGCCGGCATTGGCGACCACTGCCACCAGGACACGCCGCACCGTCGGCCAGTCGCCGCCGCCGAGCTTCTGTGAGAGGTCGAGCGTGTCGCCCGTCACCCCGGCCACGCGCAGCAGCCAGCGGTCGCCCTGCATCTCGGCACCGAGCTTCACCGCGTTCGCCCACCACGCGGGCCACTGCCACGGTAGCGTGCCCGAGAGCTCGGTGCCCTCGTCGCAGAGCGCGACCGCAGCAAAGTACTCCTGGAAGGAGAGGTGCGAGGACTGCAGCTGCAGCGGCCCGGACTGCCACAGGCTGAGCAGCGGCAGCGCGTCGACGAGCACGTGCTCACGCACCGTGCGCAGCGCCTCGCGCAGCGCCACCGACAGGCGCGCCTCGCACGCCGCGCGCACGGCGGGCGCCCTCGCCGCCATCGCGCGCTGGAGCACGGCCGTCTCGCCCACGAGGCCCGAGGAGCACAGCCTGTTGAACGCAAGCCAGCCGCTCACCGTGCCGTCGGCAAAGGTGACCTTGTATGACGGTCTGCTAGACTTGTCGTCGGCCGTGATCACGCCGCGCCTGCCCTTGTCCTCGCCCTTTTTCGTCACCTCGACATAGTGACCCATCTCGGCGCGGCCGCCAAAGGGCTCGAAGGGCATCGCCGCCGCCTCGGCCCGGATCTTTGCCAGCGCCTCGGGCGCCTCCAGGCCGAGCGCCGCCTCGTCGAGCTGCCGGTCCTCAATGAGGCGGCGCTGCGCGACGTGCGCCTCGAAAAAGATGCGCTGCAGCAGCCGCTTGAGCTCAGGCGTCACGACGCCTCCGCGCGCGAGCATCGCGTCCGACGCGGTCGCGTACAGCTCGGCTACCGTCGCGGGCATGCCCACGCCCTGCCGCAGCTCGTACACGGAGGCGACCATCGAGAGCATCAGCGGGT
>Ga0180442_100120_pt1 | contig 40939 bp, 27 predicted proteins | sample ChrtobMetP5_16mM_FD_119746 | JGI IMG/M metagenome (GOLD analysis project Ga0180442, IMG submission 119746) | Chrysochromulina tobin associated microbial communities from unialgal haptophyte culture, Seattle, Washington, USA - P5_16mM MetaG | ecosystem: Host-associated > Algae > Haptophytes >... | reverse complement strand
CGGCGCGGACGCCGTTGAGTACATGCAGGTGGTTGACCGCGCAGAGCGGTACGCGCAGAGCGACCACGGCAGCGCGATTGTAGTCTCGCGGATCGAGAAGGTGACCAACCCACTGCTTGAAGAAAAGTTCCTGGCGGCGAAGCTGCGGTTGAAGAGCGGGGTGCTCGATCCAAAGATGCAGTCGCTCTTCCACGGCACGGGCCCTGAGGGCGTCGAGGGCATCCCGAAGACCGGCTTCCGGCTGCCCGCTTGGAGCGAGGACAACATGTTCGGGCAGGCCGTCTACTTCGCGACTGACTCGTCCAAGAGCTTCCAGCACATTTACACGAAGGGCTCGGGCTGCCTGCTGCTGTGCGACGTGCTCCTCGGCAACTCGTGCCAGATCGCCGGGCTCGAGACGAGCCACCCGCTCAACGGTCACGTCAAGAAGTCGAGCAAGGGCCGGCTTTTCCTCGACATGGACAAGGACAAGTTGCGCGAAGCCGGCTTCGACTCGGTGTACGCATCGCGCGATTCACGTGACAAGGCTGGCGTGCAGTTCGACGAGATGATGGTGTACGATACGGATCAGGCCATCCCACGCTACATCCTGCACATCGGGGGGCGCTCTGAGCGGACCTTGGACTGGCGAGCGCCGTCGCAACGCCTGAACAACGGCGTGACGGTCCGGAAGATCAAAGAGGCGGACGTGGGCGTCACTGACTCGAAAGAGCTCGAGGAATTCAACAAGGCGGTCGGGCACTATATGCGCCTGATGGGACAAAGCTCGCGAAAGGTCACGCAGGTGGACGTGTACGACAGTCCGAACGTCGAGAAGACTTTTCAGGATAAGGAGGCCGACTTCCATGCGAAGAAGGTTGACACAAAGAGGATCTGGGTCTTCCACGGCACCGCGGAGGACAACATTGAAAAAATCTGCTGCGGCGGCTTCCGGGTCGCACACGGCGACCAGATCAAGAATGGCGCAGTCTATGGCCACGGCGTTTACACCGCCACGGGCCCGCAGACGCCAATGAGCTATGCTGATCGTACTGGGTGTGGTGCTGTGATTCTGAGCTTGGCGCTTCCGGGCATGACTGGGCAGCAGGAACAGGCGGATAGTTGGGTACCGCAAAGCGACTGGATGATCTTCAAGACGGGCGAGCAGCTCTGCCCAAAGTACGTCGTCCGCTACATGTGATTGAACTGTTGAACCCTAGGCTGATCTAGGCCTTTGAGGAGCAAGAAGCTGAATTCAAGCGGAAGGGAAGTGCCCCACAAAATGGTGCTCGCGTTCCATGGCACCAAGTCGCGTGCTGCAGTGGAGGCGATCGTTGAGAACAACTTCGATCGAGACCGCATTGGCTCTGCAACGGACGCTGGGTGGTACGGGAAAGGCTTCTATTTCTCTGAGTTTGCAGACACGTCCATGTCTTACGGTGGCGGCAGGAACATGCTCCTTTGCCGGCTATTGCCTGGCAAAGTGTACGACACTGTAAACACTGAAACGGGCATGAATGGGATGCCTAAGCGCATGGACGGGAAGCCGATCAAAGACGGCCACAACAGCCATCGCGTCGCAAAGAATGCAGACGGTTGCGCCAACGAGCTGGTCATAGACAACCCCAAGCAAATCCTGCCATGCTACATCCTGCATGTTGGCATGCTGAGGAGCCTGGCCTACGAGGGCGCAGCTGAGGTGAGTCGCGCGCGCGCACCGTGCGTGTACCCATGTTTTTGAACAAATGACGATACCCATGAATTATATTCCTCAAGGTTGGTGGGCCGGGATCTTGGGGAAGTCGTCAAACTGCGCGAGTCCATGGATCGAAAACCGCCGTTCTGGGCGGAGCTCGCATTTTGCGATCGTGTCACGCACAAAGCGATCGTGACATCGAAAGCTCCGCTATGGAGGTGGTCACCGACAGGGTGGCGGCCGAGAGGCGTGCCGAGAGGCGTGCCGAGAGGCTTGAGAAGGAAGAGTTCGAGCTGGCGCTCGCCATCTCAGCGTCGCTGGCGGAGCAAGAGCAATTAGAACAACGCGACCGCCTCGCCGCCGCAGCGCGTAAAGTCGGCGAGCCGTCCGCGGTGAGCGGCGCTCCCAACTCGACATCACGGCTGCCAAGCCCACCGACGCCATCCACGCTGAGGAGTGGGTCCGCATCCACTGGGTCTAGCGCGACAAGCAGGCCTGCCTCCGCACAACTGCCGGCTGCCAAAGCTCATGACGCAGAAGATGCTGTAGCAGCCCTGTACAAGTACGTCGAGAGTTGCGGCGGCGAGATTTCAGCCACCAGCGGCGTCGCTGAGTTTTACAAGTGGGCGAAGCACTCTGGCGACTCCTTCAAGGAGGCGCTTCGCTCGCTCGGCTCAAAGAAGGGGGATGTCTACTTGCGCCACGGGCTCGTGTTGGAGAGGCGCGACGTCGGCTCTGATATGATCAAGCTCATCGGCTCTGGCGGGCTGGTTCCTCCGGTCGCCGACAGTGCGGTCGTCACTGCCACCGTGCCAGCGGGGCCTCTCAGCTCGTCCGGCTTGCGGCGCTCTCAATCATTCGGCGTGCGCAGCCCGCCTACTGCCACTGTGATAGCGAAAGGCAAGGCGACGGCCAATCTGGATGGTAGCGAAGGTGGCCCACAGGCGGGAACTCCGAGCTCATCGCAATCGCCAACTAACCCGCCGCCGACTGACCCGCAATTCAACTCTGTTAGACTGCCGCTGCGGTCAGGTGCGAAGATCTGCACGCATTGGCTCAAGAATCGGCGCTGCGACTTCGGCGGCAAATGCAAATTCGACCATCCCGACGTGGTGAACAAGGTGCCCACCGACGGCGTCGTCCTCAGCACGTTGAAGGACAAGAAGAACTGCACCATTGGTTTCATCGCGCTCGACGAGGGCAACTACGAATCAGACGAGCAGTCTCGCGCAAAGGTCTACTTTTTCCACGGCGAGCCGCCTGAAGATGGGTTCAAGGTCTTGGGCACGGGCGTTTTGCAGAGCGCGGGCCTTGAGCTTCTCAAGGGTGATAAAGTGGCTGAGCTAGTGCTCAAGGGTGCCAAGACTAGCCCGGGCTACCAAGTCGTTGCTGGTTCGCTCGTCAAGTGCGCGCCCCGAAAAGAGGAGACATTCAAGGAGTACCTCGTCGGCCTTCTCGAGGTGCTTCGGGACGCCAAGCTGCGCGGGACCGCGCTGTCCTGCCTCGGCCATGCCCGCGCTTGCGCTGCCGTTTGGACCGGGCTCGCTGCGCACGAAGCTCTCGCTCCTTTCGTCGTCCAGGTGATCGAGATGCTCGTTCAAGACTCTCTCAGCAGCGGCAGCGGCCGGCGCGCCGCCACGTGCGCGCTGCAGAACGTGCTGCTCTCGGGCGTGACGCTGCCCCCGGCATCGCCGTTGCTCGGCGTGATACAGTGTCATGAAAAGCAAGCCCTCCGCACGCGGCTCGTGAAGGCGCTGTGCTCGGCATGGCCGCTCATCCCACAGGCACGCCGGCGCAGCTTCATGCTGCTACAGGCACTCGTGAGAAAGCACCCCGCCGAGGCGGCCGAGTTGCTCAGCCTCGAGCAGATGATCGAGCTGCTCGGCGCGACCTTGCCAGGGGGCGACCAGATCTCGTGCTACCGATGGCGAGAGCTGCCGCTCAAGCTGCTCCAGAGCGAGACGACGAGCCAGCCCGGAATCGACGTCGGAGCGGGAGCGGTCCTGAATCGCGTCCTGCGCAACGGCGGCGACTACGAGACCTTTGAGGCGTACATGGAGACGTACGTCGGCTTGCTGCGCGAGGACTGCTTTGCGGCGATGCGTCGGGGTCTGCAGGCGCATCGCTGCGGCAAGCTCGACGAAAGGGACATGCGAGTCTTTTCCGGCGTACGCGTTGTCGGCATGAGCCCACCTAACATCTTTGGCGGAGCGGAGGGCACTATCGTCGAGCTGCACACCCACTGCGACGTCAACCCGAAGAACATCATGTTTGGCTCGCTGCTCGCGCTCGCTCCGCGTGGCAGCTTCGACACGTCCGAGCTGGTTTGGGCTACGGTGGCCGGCGCGGACGAGCTGCCCAAGAGACGGGGCGAGGTGCGCATTTTCGCGGAACTGGCGTCGCAGCTCAACGAGGAGAGTGAGGCGCAGCTCGTCTCGGAGCTCCTTCGATTCAGCGGGCAAATCACGATGGCGGAGAGTCCGACGTTCTACCGCGCCTACGCTCCCGCCATCGCCGTGTTACAGCGCATGCAACCTGCCGACCTCCCCTTCAGCGACCAAATCATTCGCGGAAAGCAGGAGTGCGAAGACGCCACTGCCACGCTGCTCGACTCGACCATCGACGCATCCGTCGTCTTGACCAGCGCCGAGATGAAGCTCTTACCAATGAGAGACTTCAATCTCGTGTTGAAGCGCTTCACCGATCAGGACAGCAAGCAGCTCGGTAAAATTACCTCTGCACTCGATCGTTCGCAGGCTGCGGCAATTCACTCCGCCATGACCCACCGCCTTACCGTCATCCAAGGCCCACCAGGGACTGGCAAGTCGTACACGATCGTCCGTTTGCTGCGACTGCTTGACTCGATCAAAGGCGAGAGCCATGGCGAGAGCGGACCGGTACTCGTGCTCACATACAAGAACCGCAGCCTCGAGGTACGCGCACGCCACATTCAAGCCCACAATCCCCATACTACACTAGTGAAGATTTTCGCATCCTACTCACTTCTGTTGGCGTCTTTGCATGTCACAGGACATCCTCGGCGGCTGCATGAAGACATGGCCCGATGAGGTGGCCCGATGCGGCGGCGCGGCGCGGCCTGGCTCACTGCTCGAGCATCGTCACATCAAAACGCTCCTGCGTGATGATCGGCGCAAGTCGACCGATTATGATGCGGCGAAATCCAACGCCGACGCTCAGAAGAAGAAGGTTCAGGAGGCGGCAGTGAACCTCTCGAGGGCGCGCTCTTTCTCGGCCGAGACTATCTGTGCGGAGGAGTTTCGAGATCTCCTGCGTAGTCTCCTGCAGAACTCTCCCGGATCCTCCTCAGATGCCGAACGGGAAGAGTTGACCAAGCTACTCGATAGCGGCGATCAGTCGACGCTCGAAGCGCGATCCGAAGGTTGCCTCAACCTTTGGATGCCGAGCGCGAAAGACTGCGCCGTTGTCTGCCAGGCACCACCCAGCGATGGCACCTTCCAACCGGCCAACCGTGGCGCTCGCGACGGCCACGACCGTCAGGAGCAGGATGACCGCGCGCGGGATCGGTAGACTTGCCAGCAACGCCCGATCTCCCCTATGCACCCCATCCCATGGTCCCCGACTGAGCCCCGACTGACTCAGTCTCTCCCCCACGGATGCCATCGCAGCAATATGTACCGCTCCTTCGAAGAGGCATCGGTTCGCTTCGATTCCGCGAAGCACAAAAACAGCCGCGAGGTGTTCGAGCTGCTCAACCCTCTATCTGACAGCGAGAAGCACTATCTGCTTCGCAAGTCGGATGTCTGGGACCTGAAGATGCCTGAGCGCGTCAAGTTGATGCACCTGATGCTTCTTATGCGGTACGACGCGAGAAAGGAGGCGTATGACAAGGAGATGATCGCTTACAACGAGACGCTCGCGCAGCTGCGCCGTCTCGACCTTGAGAAACAGATCGGCGTGCTGAGCAAGATGAAGGTGGTCGGCATGACGATCAGCGGTGCGGCGATCTATCGTGAGACCATCGCGGCGCTCAAGCCGAAGCATGTTCTCGTCGAGGAGGCGGGCGAGGTGCTCGAGCCGCTGCTCATTGCGGCGCTTGGGCCGTGGGTGACGCGCCTCACGCTCGTTGGTGACCATCAGCAGCTCCCACCCTCCGTCGAGAACCATGAGCTCGCAAAAAACTACGCATTCAATACGTCCCTGATGGAGCGGCTTGTCAAGAACGAGCTAAAGCATGTGACGCTCACCACGCAGACGCGGATGATGCCGGAGATGGCGGAGCTCCTCCTCGACGTGTACCCGACCTACCGAACGAGTGAGCTCGTCGACGTCAAGGCGCGCTGCTCGCCACCTCCCGGTGCGCTGCGCTCGATTTGGTGGTGGGACGTACGACGACCCCCCGATGGCGGCGAACGCATTGATCCGGAGGCTCGCTCGTATGTCAATGACGATGAGGCGACGGCCGTCATTGCGCTGGTGAGACATCTCGTCAATTCGGGCGTCGAACCTGCCGGCGTCACTATTCTCGCACCGTACTCGGCGCAGATCGAACTCATCGAGAAGCGCGTCAGCAAGGAGATCGGCGAGGAGCTCGCAACCGGCTGGCCGACCGAGACCAAGGAAGGCATTGCCGCGCAGAATCTGCTCGAGACGCTCGGCAAGCAGATCCCTACTAGCACTGGCAGCAGCAGTGTGCACGAGGCGCAGCTTGCACAGTGCATTCAGGTGAGTGAGACGTTGCTCCAGCTGGGGAATCTCGCCAAGGCAAAGAAGGCTCTGGGTCTCGCCAAGCGGCTCCAGGGCAGCGCGACTGCCATGGCGACGGTTGAAGAGAACTGGACGCGCGTCGAGAAGCTCGAGGCGCTGAAGGAAAAGGTGGACCACATATGCGGCTGTACGGATAATGACAACGCGCGCAGCTTGTTTGATGATGCGATCAACGTGCTCAAGCAGCTGGAGGGGTTGGCCGTCCGCTGGCGCAGTGTTGGCTCGTCTGGAGTCCCAGCTGCAGCAGCGTGCTGCGTGCTCGTGCAGGACTGGGCAGATGCGATCTTGAAAGCCGGGCACGAGTGGAGCGAAGGGCGTCAGCAGCTTCTGCGTAAAACCGGTATCAGCTCAGGGATGCATCTGAAGGAGCTCCGATCGCTCAACGGGGTCACCTTCAGCTCGATAGATCGCTACCAGGGCTCGGAGAACGACGTCGTCATTATCAGCCTTGTGCGTTCGAACGAGGATTGCAATGTGGGCTTCTTAAAGGAGCCTGCGCGCCGTGTGGTGGCGCAGTCTCGCGCCCGTCTCGGTATGTACTTTGTGGGCGACGGCGAGACGTTCGCGAAGAGCAAGGAGTGGTTACAGCTCACCACCACTTTGGACGTTCGCGCGCTTCGCGGCTCTGGCATCCCACTTTGCTGCCCTGCGCATCCGAGCTGCAAGAAGGAGATCCAGTGGCAAGATGCTGCCAAGTATGTCGAGTGCGGCATCTGCAAAGAGCCATGCGGCCAGCTCATGTCGTGCGGGAAGCACCAGTGCAAGCGTCTCTGCCACGGTCGTGGCGGTGGCGGGATCGATCAGCAGCACCTGATCTGCACCGTGGAGATGCCCGATGTTTGCTGCGCGCCTGAGCGTCACGTCATTACGCGGAAGTGTTACCAGCAAGCGGCCGATGTAGCTTGCGACGCGTGCGCGAAGCTTGCGCACGAGCGCAAGGAGAAGGAGAAGCGCGAGGCCGCGGAGCGTGAGAAGCGCGCGCAGGCTGAGCTCAAGGCGCAGATCGAAGAGCTCAAGAGGCAGCCGCCCGGCCTCGTCAAGAGGGAGCTCGCTCGCGAAGGTGCCGATCTCGCCGAGTACTTGAGGATCGTCGACCGCACGGAGAAGTACATTCAGCTCGATCACCACTGTCCGATTCACGTACTAAGGATCGAGAGGCTTTTCCATCCGCACCTCGAGAAGCTTTACCATGAGGCCAAGGGGAAGCTGCACAATCCGCTTCGTGAGTGCAATGAGCAACAGCTCTTTCACGGCACGAGCACCGAGGGTGTTGCTGGTATCACCGAGAACGGCTTTCGGCTGCCTGCCTGGAGCGAGAACAACATGTTTGGTCAGGGCGTCTACTTTGCAACTGACTCGACCAAGAGTGCCAACGAGCTGTACACAAAGGGGTCGAACTGTCTTCTGCTTTGCGATGTACTGCTTGGCCATACTTGCACGATCGACGGGCTGAAGAGTGACCATCCGCTGAAAAAGTGCGTGAGGTCCACTAAGCACACCAACCCATCGCGCCCGTACCTCGACGTGAACTTGGACAAGGTTCGCTCTGCCGGTTTCGATTCAATCTTCGCGCCGCGTGGTGGCTCGATGCACACGGGCGGCGTCAAGTATGACGAGTACATTGTCTACAACCCTGATCAAGCGCTGCCTCGCTACATCATCCACTTTGGCAAGTACGGGCTTGACGTGGCGAAGACGTTGATGCCAAAGAACATGTCAGGCGAGGTGGTTAGTTACAACCTAATCCCGAAGCGCGAGTTTGATCCGGACGACGCGATGCAGATGCACTTCCGCATCGCCGAGTCGCAGTTTCTGCGCACACATCTCTCCTCGGCCTCCAAGCTGATTAAGGTCGAATACGTTGTCAATCCAAGGCTGATCAAGGCCTTTGAGGAGCAACAAGCTGAGTTCGAGGGGAAGCGTGTGCCACACAAAATGGTGCTCGCGTTCCATGGAACCAAGTCGCGTGATGTAGTGGAGGCGATCGTTAAGAACAACTTCGATCGAGCCCGCATTGGCTCTGCAACAGACGCTGGGTGGTACGGGAAAGGCTTCTATTTCTCTGAGTTTGCAGACACATCCATGTCTTACGGTGGCGGCACGAACATGTTACTCCTTTGCCGGCTATTGCCTGGCAAAGTGTACGACACTGAAACGGGCATGGATGGGATGCCGAAGCGCATGGACGGGAAGCCGATCAAAGACGGCTACAACAGCCATCGCGTCGCAAAGAATGCAGACGGTTGCGCCAACGAGCTGGTCATAGACAACCCCAAGCAAATCCTGCCATGCTACATCCTGCATATTGGCACGTTGGATGGAGCCCGGCCCAGCTGAGGTGAGGCGCTGCGTGCGTGTTCCCATGTACAATGTAATGAACAAGTGACGAAACTCATTAATTAATTCCTCAACGTGGTGTGGGTTTCGTTCTAAATGAGAAATGAAGGTCCACGGACATTGGTTGGCTGATGTTGATCTCTCCTCTCGCACTTGCCCTGGTTCTACCATCGTCCATGAAATATCCCTCAAGCTCTCGCGGCGTATGCCCAACGATGCGTTTATTTCAATCACTCACGGAGGCCTTCTCGAACGAGGACTTGGACGGTAGGAACAACAAAGCTCGACTGGCAAAGCTATGTGCCCCGGCGACCGTAGCAGACGACACAGTGTTGATAGATAGCACGTGGAATGTAACCCTGGCCGTCCATGGAGTCTCATCAAGCGATGATTCTTCGGTGGCACCAAAAGGCAGTAACCTCAAGTCTGTCATGGCAGAAGTCTCGCTGTCACTTGGCGCTGATCACATGGCTCATGTGACGGCATCCAACCTTACGTCGCCCGACAACGCACGGTGGTGGCTGATGAAGGGCGAACTGCAGGTCGAGCTCACCACTCCTGGGATCGAGCTCACAACTGCGTGGCGCTTGGACACCGGAAGAATGGCCGATTATCTTGGCAAGTCAACCTATGTTGTGCCTGCAGGCAAGCTCTATCTGAAGGGACCATGCACCCGTCTGGGCAAAGAAGCGAAGGCCAGTGGTGCCGTCCTGACACGCTTAGAGCGCAACCGGTTCAATGTCGCCTTCAAAGAGGTGGGCACCTTTGTTGCCGTAGCGACGCTTGATGCCTGACTGATGTCACATGTCTGGGGTGGTGTGTGCACGCGCGCCTCGGTACCACCCGGTGTACCGCTAAAATCTACTGTAGTCGAGGGTTAATATGAACTAGTTGGATATCGCGCAGGTCGCCGCGTCAGTGACAGCCTAGCCGGCGGACGCACTTTGACTTGCCGCCGCGGCGTGCAGCCGCTTGGCCAGCGCCGCGAGCTTGTTGGCGTGCAGGGTCGATCTCTGCTCCTCGCTCGGCGAGCCTAGCCTAGCGACGGCGGCAGAGCATGCGGCAGAGGAGCCGCCGCCCCCGCTTTGCGCGGCTGTGCAAACTCGCACATGGACGTGCGCACGGCCGCGCTCTCCGACGTCGCCGCCGGCGTCGCCTGCTCGCCGTCCCCGCTGCTGCCCGGCGTCCACTTGTTGTCCTCCGCCGTGCAGTCAAAGTGCTCCGAGCAGTTCCAGACCACGTGCAGCGCCGCGTGCATCGCCGCCCCCCTCTCCTCCTTCGAGAGGTTTTGCCAGAGCTTCGGGCCCTGCGCCTCGACCCGCTGCCTCACTTTGGGATCGACGGGCACCGAGCATCGCTGCAAGCCGCACTCGCAAGGGCACGCGCACCGTGCATCGCACTCGCCGTAGCGTGCCCAGCAAAGCCGGCGCCGCAGGGAGAGCCGATGGTAAGTGACAAGCTGGCCGTGGAAGCTCGCCAACTCGAGTGTCTGCCGGTTGGCGTTGTTGACGACGTACCCTCCCGGCAGCAGCAGCAGTCGCACCCCCACTGCCCGAGCGCACGCGCCCACTGCTGTGTCCGAGTACGGAGCATCGAAGCACAATTGGTGCCGGAGGCCGTGCACGACGCGACGCATGGCCGCGTCGCTGAGCGCGTACGCCGGGCCGCCCGCATGGTGCGCGACGATCGGCGGGTGGCCGTGCTGCTCTGTCCAATTCTTATAGTGGCAGAGCCCGTTACCGCAGAGGTGCGCTTGCCCGCGGCCTCCGCCGACGAGCAGCGGCTCGCTCGCATTGAGCATCGAGAGCACGCTGACGAGGCGCTCGACGAAGACGAACGAGTCGTCGTCGCACACCACCCACCAGCGCGCGCCGCGCCGCGCCTCGCTCCGGTACATGACCACAAGCAACTCGAGCACCTGATGAGGGAGGCAATCAGAGGCCATCATCAGAGGCCATCATCAGAGGCCATCATCAGAGGCCATCATCAGAGGCCATCATCAGAGCATGTTCTGGTGAGCACCTTCCAGGAGTCTCGAGCTTGGCCGACTCGGGCAGCGCCGAGACGTACCCTGTTGCATTGTCGGCCATCTGGAACTCGGCAAAGATCCTGTGCCGCGCACCCTGGAGCGCCAACGTGCGGCTTGCCACACGTGCCCGTGACGCGAGCAGCCTCCTTGTCGTGAGCACACCAAAGAAGACGTCCTCCTTGCTCAGCGGCGCGGCTGCCGGCGGGCACGGCGGCCACGAAGCGAGCCGAGAGTGCCTGCAGTATGCGCCCACACCCTGGAAGTAGTGCAGCCGCGACGCGTATTCGGGTACTGCTACAGAACCCAGCGGTCCCCACACGTCTTTTGAGATTGACTCGTGGCATCGCCATGCCACCGGCGGCTGATAGCGAAACTTCGCCTCGGGAGGCTGCTGCAGCATCGCTGCTGGAAGCGTGCCCTTTTCTGGTCGATAGGACTCCGCGCACATGAGTCTTGTGGATTGCAGGCCCTGTGCGTGCATCGTGCGCGCCAGGCCGACGGATGCGAGACCAGCGACCCCTGCTGCGAACGCAGCAGGGCCGCGTTCACGCTGTTTGCGGACTCTGCGGACTTCCCTGCTTTCCAAGCACGGTACGGTAACCATCAACCTCTGTGTGATCCGCGTGCCCGTGTGCCCTGTGTGTCCCGGCTCCCCCCCGTGTTTTTGTGAACCGGTACCGGAACTTCTTCATGCATCATATAGAAGAATAGAACCAAGACGTCGGTCGTCGCAAGACCTCGCGGAGAGCCCCCCGCACCCGCACGTCCCCGATGTATTTGAGTTGTTTCAATCCATGGACTTGAGATTGAGCGGCGCCTTCCCGCGCAGCGCGTACGGCTTCCACCACGAGGGGACCTTGGACTGGTCGATGACCCAGTTGGCCTTGGCCTTGGTGAAGTAAGTCTCGAGCGTCTTGGGCGAGACGTAGATGGAGTGCTGCCCGCCAAAGTAGCGTATCAGATTGAAGGCCTGCAGCGTATTGACGACATCCACGGTGCGGAATTTCGTCATCTCGGAGAGCTCGGTGATGGAGACGGAGCCGCGGTGCTTGGCGAGGATCTCGAGGAGCGCGTACACCCAGTAGGAGCGGTACGAGACCAGCCCGAGGTCCGAGATTGGTCGCTCCGGCGTACCGAGCTTCCCTTCGCGCCGGGAGAGCTCATAAGAGAAGGCGATCATGAGCTTGCCATAGCCCTTACGCTGATAGCAGGGGAGCGTGAGGATGCAGGCGAGGTTGTACTCGCCGCCGCCCTCGGCCATCGAGGGCACCTTCTCCTTCGAGAAGTAGCCCACCATGTGCGCGCCCGCGTCGTCCACCTCGCAGATAATGTAGAAGAGGAAAGGCTCTACATCATAGTAGAGTGTCTTGTGGTCGAGGAAGAGCTTGGCGAGCAGGCAGAGGTTCTCGCAGTAGATGCGCTGCTCCTTCGGGTCGACCTCGAAGATCGAGATGCGGTGCAGCTCGCCGCGGATCTCCTTGGTCTCGCGGTACACCTCGTCGCCTGGAGGGTGGAAGACCTTGCACTTGGTCTGCAGGTACCGCTCGAGCTGCTCGCGCCGCGCAAAGTAGTTGAGGTCGAACTCGGAGACGAAGAGGACGTCCGTGCCGTCGTACTCCTTGCCAAAGGGCGAGAAGTACCATGTCTCCATCTGCCACTGCCCCATAACCACGCGGTTGATGTTCTTCACCTTGGTCGCCTCCTCATGCTCCTTGAGCGTCGCCAGGTCCAGCTCGCCCTCCTCCTCGTGCTCCTCGTGATCGTACTTGCGCTTGGACGTGCGCGTGAACTTGCCCTCCTCACTGACACACCCGCCGAGGACGAACCTGTCGAGCGTGACCCACTCGTCCAGCCGCCGGTTCAGACCCTCGTAGTGCACGTAATACCTCCACTCGCCCGTGTCCTCGTTCTGCCTGCGCTCAATCACCTCGCACGACTTGACGCCCTGGTCTCGCCACTTACACAGCAGCTTGGCTCCCATCTCGAGCGGCTTGGCCGTCTGCGGCGTCGCGGATGCGCGCACCATGAGGCTCGCGCACTGGGGTACCGCAGCACCAAGAACGCCACCCTGTACACACACGAAAAAGCTTAGCGCCTTGATCATTCACACCTCGTAGGCTCACGCACACCCTCGGGGTGCAACGCAACCGCGCTCACAGACACGGTACAGAGTCGCTATACCATACATACCCCGGGTCAACCCGCTCTTGATGGAACACATCCTGTGGACCTGTGCTGAGTGCTCAGAGATCGCTGCTCGTTTCATATGCCTGTGGTCGTGCGTCTTGCCGCACAGGCTTATTAACGTGAACGTGACATATGGTGACGAAGCGAAGCGACCGGGACAGCGCCTGTCACATTAGGGTGATGTGAAAAAGCAAGCAAGCACTTTGGACTGTGCATCGCCTGGCGCGGCCGATCAGCTGCCCTGATGGGAGCGGAGCAGTCGACCGGGGCGAACCCGGAACCGCTCGACACTTCTCCCACGGGTGGAGGGAGCGCGTCGGCAGACTCTCCACCGAATCTCCCGGCCGTCGACCCGACGCAGCCATGCAAAGAGGCAGGAGGAGAGGTTCTCGCACCTGTAGCACCTGCATCCGTAGGGTCCGGATTGTTTGTCCACGTACCCTGCTTTGGCGAGCTCTTTGATCGAAAGAGCGAGCCGTTGTGTGAGGCTGACTCCATGGACGATGGCGGCACCGCTGCTGCTGTCGATGACTCTGCCAACGAGGAGAAAAGCTCATCCAAATCCTCGATATGGGAGGCGACATTGCCTGCTCGCAGCGCACGTGGCTTGCCCACCGATGCCGTTCGGGAGAGCTCTGATGAAGCGACGCGCCGAGCCCAAAATCCATACCTGATCTTCAAGCGGCACAAGCCGTTTGAGATCGGCCCGAAGCAGAGCCTGAGCCCGCCCCTTTCAGCTCGCATCGGCATCAGCTCATCGACGTACGCGCGAGCCGTCGCAGCTGGCGCGTATTCGCTCGCAATGGACGAAATGGACGCCGTCGCCAAACGCCTCGAGGAAATGGCGACGAGCCCCTCGAGGACAAGATCTCCTTCCCAAAGCCCTGGTCGGAGGCAAGATCAAGATGGCAGTCCGTGCGACGGCCATGGCGATGGCGAAGAGGAGGAAGACATCGAGAAACTGGCCGAAATAGCACGCTCAATGCGCGAGCGGACTGAGCCAGTAAGCTCGTGGGACGAGCCCGTGCGCTTGCACACCAAAACGCTCAGTGCTGCGCTCGGAATCGACTGGACCAAGTATCTGAGCCGCATCGACACGCAGCGTGCGGCGGCGGCGGCGATGAATGCAGACGAGCGAGGACGAAAGTCTCCGCCGAGCAGTGAGGGAGGCTCTGCAAGCGCGCGCGGAGGCTCGTCATCGCGGAGCGCCATATACACACGCGATGGCCGCCGCATAGATATGTCGCTCCGAAGCGAGCAGGAGGCACAGCTCATCGAGCGCGTGCAGGGGCACTCAACAACGGCCGTGCCATCAGCATCGCACCCTTCAGTGGCCAAGTATGTTGGCGCAGATGGGACGCCGGGGATAACGCCACGATCGACCACCATTACGCCACGGTCCATGTCCCACACGCCGCGTGCCAATGGCGCCACGCCTCGAAGCTCAAGCACGCCGCGAAGCAACGGCTTAAACAGGAGCACTCCGAGGCACAGCGCCAGTCCGCGCCGACCACTCCCGCAAGCTTCGTTTGGTCTCGAGCACCCGCCGTCCGTTCCACCGGAAGTGCCCGGATATCACGCGGGGGTCCACGATGCGAAACCGATGAGCGCCCGAGCAGCAAGCAGCTCTTGTGGAGGCGGCGAAACATCCCGATCTGCATCAGGCGGTGGCAGGTCTGGGTCTGGGTCGATGGCCGAACGCGAGGCACAGCGCCAGGTGAAGCTCGAAGCTGGTCTGGCAGCCGTGCGTGAAAAGCGGCAGGCCATGTCACGGCCGCTCAGGCAGGCGCTCTCATCAAAGATTGACTCAGCAGCAACGTTGATCAATGGCACCGGTATGGACACGCAAACATATTTCGAGAGTGATGGGTGGCGCGACTCAAATTACTGGAAGACCCACATCGACTACCGGACCCTCAAACATCGTGGCAGGGGATCGCACTCGCTGCATGACCTACGGGCGAGCACGATCAGCATCCCGCTGCAGAATCCCGATAACGCCGGCAAGGGTACGACGAGCTCCGTGGCTGTCTGCCAAGGCAGTAACGGCGGCAGCGCGGCGGCGATGTCACGGACACTTCCTGTGAGCGCGAGCGGTGGGGTGGCGATGCTCCCCGCGTGTCGCGGGCACCCCCCTTTTTAGTTTAGGTTTTAGCGCAGTGGCTGCTTCGGCCGCGAGTCGAAAGCGCGGCCACCCGAATTCACGGCACGCACGCGGCACGGTCGGGTAGCGCAGTACGACGCGCCATACCGTACGGGACGTATACATGTAAGCTAGAGTGTCACAATGTGGAGACGTAGAGTCAGAGCCGGTGACGTGCGGTACGGATGTACTCCAACACCAGGTCGTCTGGAATACCGGGACCTGGAGAGCGCCACCCAACGAAGGTTGAAGCCCGGGTCGCGCGTGGCGACAGAGGTCAGAGCCGGGCACCGTCCGCGCGTCCGGACACCGGACCCGCCCCGCCGAGCCCCCGCGGTCCGGTCCGGTCGGGTCCAGCGAGCCGTGGCCCGTGCTGCGGTAATTAAGACAGTAACCGTACGGCGCGGTTCCCACGCTGTACGGCGCGGTAATACGACACTACCACAGTGAGATCCACTGTACTGAACGGCCCGCGCCGACCCCGTCACCCGATCACACATATCACATTCAGACCGACCGAGCACCCCGCGGGCGTCGGACTCCGCGGATGCCCCGTCCGCACAATTCCGGCTCGCATACACGCACATGCAGCACGCAATGCGCCCACGCTCCGTACTGCGTACTCGGAGCGCGCGGCACGTGCGGGCGCGGGGTGCAAGCCGAGCTGTAGCGCAACATGCCGTGGCGAATTATTCCGTACGGCTCGGTTGTACTCACGGTACAACGGTCGAGCGCTCGGGGTACCGCCCGGCCAGGGGTCATGTCATGAGTCCTGTGCGGGGTTCTGAGTTGAGAGTGTCGTGCGTTCTGAGACTGGGCCGGTCTGCTGTACGCACGCCGCCGAAGCAGAATTACGGTTCAGTATCAAGTTCGAGAATTGTTGCATGGAGGAGGCTATCTCGAGGTCGAGCTCTTCTACAGATTTGGTCAAGTCCGAGGCCAACACGGACTTTCGCTCCTGGAGCGTGCTCTGCTCGTTTGCCTCGGCTGAGACGAAGCGCATGATTTCAGTCCCCATAGTCTGCATCAACGCAGTCACGTCCTCGCTGATCTTCGTGCCATGCTTGAGCTCGTTGTGCAAGGTTTGTGCCACATTCGCGGCAGGGATGAGATAGTCACGGTCACGCGTTTCACTGCTGGAACTTGCTTCTGGTTTCGATGAAGGCCTTGCAATTGGGTCTGACCGCTCCATAGTACATGTAAGGATGCAGGTGGAGGAGAGGAGACGCGTCCCTTTGCCGCGGCACTGGATTGGCAAGATGAGCTGTGGCGGGCGATCAAGCGCGATGGAGCGGATCAAGGAGGGGTAAGCCGAACTTGGCCATGGGCCAGGCTCGGGTCGAGGCTCGGGAACACGCGATATCGATGCAGCAGTCACCTTCAGCTATGAGGAGGATCCCTTTTGCGCCACGACGGTCTTGAGGAACCTCCGGAGCCTCGGGACGACTGTGCGGGAAAAAGCTCGCAAAAAGCTCCGATAGGTAATCAAGCGTGTCGCGCCGCAAGTATGACTGATACTGATGTGATTCCGCGATCGGATTTTCAAGGCGCTAGGCGGGCGGCGGGCCTATACGGCCTCAACGCATGGTCCGCCTCCACTGCGCTCCGGTGCGCTCGGAGCGCGGGGAGCGGGACTCACGTCGAGAGCGCGGTGACCCGCGTGGGTGGCAAATAGCCGCGTTCCGGCGTACATGTAGCGCGTTCCATGGCAGATTGGAGACACACACAGGTTTAGAGGGAAACTACGCCGTCGCGCTATTTTACTGGTACTGTAAGTTTAGAGCCCCCCGCCTTCCAAGAAGGCGCGGAGCGAGCTCTTCTCAGGGCACTCGATACACGATCCCTCGAGGCAGCTCCGCGTGGCTTGGTACAACAGGATCGCCCTTTGCGTCGAGCTTGGTCTCGTAGTGACGTGCCAAGTAGCCTATCGGAAAGTTATGGTACCCGAGGAGCCGCAACCCGAGGTCCTGCAAGAGGTTACCAGTGTTCGGCGGCGGAAAGGAAGCGCGTTCCTTGGAGCCAGTGACGTCGTATGCGTAGCAGAGTGGCAATGGAAAGTTGGTCGAGGGCACGATGTCATCGCTGTTGAGATAGTGCTCGGCAAAATCGGCATCGCGTCCGAACAGGCGAGCACCGCTCGTACGCAAACCATTGTCCCATGGCGCGCCCACTTCGTCTGCACGGGCGCAGAAGGGATCGCACAAAGTCAAACGCGTGGTAGCCCGCTTGCTTCCAGCCGCTTCCACGTAGGCCGTGATGCACTCATTGGCGGCGAACCCTCCGGCCGAAGTGCCCGAGACGTGCAGTGAGCGAAGATTGGTGCGGGCAGCGAGCGCCCGGCCAAGCTTCCGCCCGATGGCTTGGCCCGTGTATGATATGCGCTCAGCAGTGGCAGCCTCAAGGTACTCCCGCCACACGAGCACATGCACATAGCGGCTTAGGCCGGCGGCCTTATCCTGCGCGAGGATGCGAGCCTTGAGGTCTGCGTCTTCTCTATCGGGTCCACCACGACCGTGAAAGTGCAGGAAGACATGCTGCTGTGTAAAGTCTGGAAGTGCCACTGCTGAGATGTCTGTCGGGTCACGGAGGTAGTCTTCCACGGTGAAGGCAGCGGCCGGTGCTGGTGCTCGTAACGATGCTGTGGCGGATACAAGTGGCATCGCGGCGCCGAGCGTGCGGAGTGCAGCTGCCGACGCTGTCAGCAGCTGAAGCTGGAGCGCAGCCGTCCTACGCAACATATTCATTCGTGCGTTTTGCGCGCGGTGTGAACGTGTCATTCTCACAACACCTCAACAAGAGACTGGTCCTTCCATTCGAGCGGGGCGCCGGTACATGTAGGAGCATCGTCTCAAAGTGCATGCTGCATTTCGCCTTTTTGCCTTTCGCTCACTGTCCGTTCAGAAGTTTGTTCTTCCTGAACGTTTTCTGCACGATCGCTCGCGCCAACTGGCGCGTCGCGTCGCGTGCCCTACGCGTGACCCTGCCGGCCCGCCCCACACGCGACATGGCCTTTTTGCCGAAGGTGAAGAACTCGTATTTGCCGGTTGCGAACAAGTCCGCATGGCGCAAGGAGATGGGGGCAACTCGCAAGATCCACATGCAGAAGCTGAGCTCCATGAAGCCGGTGACTGCGCCCCGTTGGGGCGGCTTGTACAATGGCGTGCGCGAGTTTAAGCAGCCGCAATACTATCATGTCAGCCATAACCCGAAGCGTGCGCAGATGCAGGAGGAGCGCCACCATGCCATCAACCTTGAAAATATGATGCTGCTCGACAAGGTGGTGGCGATTGCAGGGCGCAACTCCATGGGGGATCCCTCGCGCGAGTATTATGGGGGGCTCCGCCTCACCAACACGCAAACGCCGATCATCGACCACTTTCGCACGACATCGTCGACCACCTTTGGTGCGGCGATCGAGCCAGTCTCGCTGAACATCGGGCGTCGGCGCCGCGAGGCCGTCTTGGTTGAGGCTGAGAACCGCGCGCTGCTCAGTCGGCTCTACAGCGCAGAGCCAACGTATAGCCGCGCCGGCGACAGGGAGCGCGCCCGATTTCGCGAGGAATGGATCCGTTCGCACGAGAGCGAGGATTGCCTCAAGTACCGTGAACAGTTCCGCACGGACAGCGTGTCATCGACCCCGGGCGCGTCGCGTGGCTCAGTCAAAGGCCCACCAGGAGGCATGTCGCACGCCTCCTCCCGAGCCGCCCTCACAAGCCGCCCGAGCCGAGCCGTTACAGCCGTGACGACAGACATACCACGCCGAACAGTGCTGCCGCCTGTGGGTGAGGTGCCGGCCGAGCAGCAGGTGTCCTTTTCCCCACAGGTGTCCTCGCCTCGGGAAGCGCCCGCGAGCATGCCAGACGAGCCGTCTTCCCCAAAGCCTACCGTCTCCCATGCCGTCTCCGTCTCCGCGCCGAGCCCTGAGAGCATGGTGATCATGGACGATGCATCGCTTCACGGGTCAGCGCTCGCGCCTGGGGCCGCTTCAGGCGAGGCTGCAACAGGCTCACCCGACGTGAGCACCAAGCCTGAGACCAAGCCTGAGACCCAGCCTGAGACCCAGCCTGAGACCCAGCCTGAGACCCAGCGTGAGACCCAGCCTGAGACCCAGCCTGAGGGCCAGCCTGAGACCCAGCCTGAGGGCCAGCCTGAGACCCAGCCTGAGACCCAGCCTGAGACCCAGCCTGAGACCCAGCGTGAGGGCCAGCCTGAGGGCCAGCCTGAGGGCCAGCCTGAGGGCCAGCCTGAAGGCGAGGCGGGAGACGCGGCGCAAGATGATGCTACCAAGAACACGACCGCCGAGGAGGCCGCCGCTGTAGAGTCGAACACGGCGGACGGACCCTAAAAAGGGCACACGAATCCCTATATGGTCACGGCGATGGAGCTCGGCTTCCCGTTTTGGAGAGATGGCATGCTGATTGCCACTGATGGCGTCCCTCCCTTGCATGCAGACGAATCCGGTGGAGCTTCCCATTGTGAAGGTCGTGGCGCGGCTTGTTCCGTTGGGTTGCCAAAAGGGCAGCCCAACGAGACCTGTGGGGTTGAGATGCTGTGGCACGCGATTGATGGGATGCTGAGCTGCTCTCTCGGTGCAAGTCTCCCGCGGCGCGCGGCACGGACTGCTGTGCGGTAGCAGATCTGGCTGCATGTGTGCATCTGAGCGGCTGGGAGTGTGGAGGGAGTGTGGTTTGCCGCAAAAGGCTGGGAACATGTGTCGTTGCTTTGGGTCGGGCGCGAACGAGAGAGATTTGCATTTCTATGCACCTCGTGGTGGAGAACGTGTTACTATATCTCGCGACCGTTTCGTTCTGCATGCATGTGAACTTGTCATTTCTTTTGGATCGCGCTTTATGCTGAGGGGGCCGCCCCCCTCCATCCGCCCTCCTCGCTGTCCACGTCCACTACGATTTGCAAACGCCGTTCGGCAACAACGGCCGTCAACCTTGGGCAGACGTCATGATGCCGGCCGCCAAGTCGGGTTGGGAGCATTCGGCACCCCAAACAGTGCGAGCCAAGTACGCTGCGAATCGCACCGCCGCTGGGCCGCCTGGCCTGGCTGCTCTTCATCTTGAAGAGCAAGCGGTGGAATACGAGGCCCTCAGGCGTGAGCTTGCGGAGCGCAAAGCGGAGTCTCAGCTTGAGGCGCGTCGATCTTTAGAGGCTCAGAACAAAGTGATCCGTGAACGTTTGCTTTCGGTCGATGCCGTCTCGGTGACACACCTCAGCACCGAAGACGAAGCCAGGCGCGCCAATCCAGAAATGTGGGGCGAGGCGGAGAGGGCTCGGTTGACCCGCCGCAAGAAGAACCAGGAACCTGCAATCTATTATCCCATTTTCGTAGCAGCCGTTGCGGTGACTCGACTCGGGAGGAGCGTTGCACGCCGGCGCACCACGCACGAGGGGCAGCACGACGAAGGCAATGAAGAGCATCGGGCTGGGGGCGAGCTGAGGGGCGAGCACCGCCAAGCCACTGTGCACAAGGGATCGCACACGAGCGCGGCTGGTGAGCAAGCCGAAAGGCCTGCAGCAGAGCGAATGCCTGACCGCGGACAATGCCGCTCCAACTCCCTCTTGACTTCAACCCCAGCTATAGAGGAGGCTCATCTCGCCGTTGGCGAGTCCTCGCCGTCATCGGTGGTGCTGGCGGAACCACGGCGGCCAGTCCAGCAAGTTTCGAGCGCGTTGCGCAACCAACTCGTGCCAGCACCACAGCGGCCAGTCCAGCAACTGTTGAGCGCGTTGCCAGACCAACTCGTGCCAGCACCACAGCGGCCAGTCCAGCAAGTGCCGAACTCAATGCCAAACGCACTCGCGATCTGCGCTGAGGCGCCACAAAGCAGCGCCGAGGGCCAGCCACAAAGCAGCGCCGAGGGCCAGCCACAAAGCAGCGCCAAGGGCCAGCAACACGCAGGCGGCGCCACCCAAGCATTAGGAAGATACTCAGCTGCGTTGGCAGCAGCGCCAGTGAACGGTAAGGGCAAGGGGGACGGACAACATGAGGTTGGCCGACACCGACTTCCGGCGGTCTCGCCACCCACCGCTGCTGTGCTGGCTTTCGCCCGTGTACCGTCGTCGACGACGGCGATGATGTCCATGGATGAGCAGTATGGACCAGGAGCGATCCTTGGGACCTCGGGGTCATCCTCACGAGTAGGCAGCTGTGCGAGAAGCCCACACGCAGCTAGCCGATCGCGAAGCCCCTCGCCGCCTGTCACGGAGAGAGAGCACATCGCTGGACCCATTGTCTCTCGAGGCGGGCGCGTGATCACAGTCGTGTGCTACCGCCAGCTGCTCCAAGCACAAGCCAACAGGGAAGTTGCTGAGCAAGTGCGTGCCAACACGGCGGTGCTCACGCAGCGGCGCGCGGAGGCGGAGAAGCTCGAGCAGCTGCGCAGGCAAGCGAGGGCGCAGGCCCACCGGCGGCCGGACCCGAGGGCTGCAGCCGACGCAAAGGCCACTCCAGTGGCGGGCGGGAAGGAGGATGCCAAGGCGGTGAACCCTCGAATTGAGCCTCGAACGGCACAAAGTCTCCTTCGCTTGCAGCGCGAGGGCCAACACCGTAAGACGGCAGCGGCGCTGCGCCTGAAGCAAGAGCAGAGAGCCCAACTGGAGATTGCGAAGCAGCAGGAGACCCAGCGAAGTCGGACTTCGGTGCGACAGGGCTCAGCGTGGCAGCCGTCGGCGCGGCACTCGTCGTCGGCGCGGCCGTCGTCGGCGCGGCCGTCGTCGGCGCGGCCGTCGTCGGCGGGATGGGCGGCGGGTGAGCCCACTCCTCACCCTCCGTCTCTCACTACTCACCCTCCTTAGCTCTTGGCTCACGAGCTCGCCGGCAAACTCCACTCGAGATACCGTACACTCGAGATCCACTCGAGAGCCGAGTTCCGAGCAGAGTTCCACCCGAGTTCCGCCCGAGATAGTTTTACGAGACCAGACCGGACGTACCTAGTCTTTTACTAGTATATAGTTGACTCAATAGTTCCACCCGAGATCGCAACAAACTAAGCCAGCAGAGAATCGCCACAATCACACACATTTCACAGAACGCAGTTCTCACCGAAGTCACCTCGCCCTCGACGTCTCTCGTCGCGTCTCTCGAGAACCGGGTGCATGCCTGCTTCGAGAGCGTGTGACGGCCTCACTCACGCCGAGACAATTTGGAGGAGCCTCGTGGCATCGAGTACCGGGCCATCCGTGACTCCAGTCTCCTCGAGAACTAACACGTGCGGCGCCAGGAGCTCCATGGCCCAGTTAATCGCGAGCTTCGCCACACGCCCCTCGAACGCCACGTCCGCCGCCGCGTTCGTCGCGGACCATCGCGACAGAGCGACGAACATGCTCGTTCGGGCCTGGGCGGGCCACTGTGTAGGGAAGGAGGCTGCCCGTGCCCAGGCGCGAAGGGTCGCCACGGTGCACAAGCAGCCCCGAGTGCCGATCCAATCCGCTCCCTCCGCCTCGTCCTCTTGCCCTCGAAGGTGGTCGATGAGGTCGACTACGTCTGCAATCGGCAGCGCGGCTGAGGCTACGAAGAGGCCGATGCGGGCGGCATCATCTTCGGTGAAGTCGTAGGGCTCGTGCTCGTCGAAGAAGCAAGCGAACCACGACATGATCACCTTGGATCGATCCGAACGCTCCGGCATCTTGTCCAGGCACAGTTTCAAGACCGCCTCATCATCGACACTGCTGAATGCTCCGGCAAAGCTCTGGATGTCGTTTGCGAGGTTGCAGGCTTCCTCGAGATGGAGTGAGATGCTATCTGCCTTCTCTAGAAGTCGAAAAGGTCCTTGACCCAAAATGTCCATGCATTCAAGGACCTTCTCAGCGCTCCACTCGGAGGCACGCCTGCACTTGTTGAGAGCTTCGGCGAATCCGCCAAAACCTTTCACATGGAAGAAGAGCTCCTCGCCCTCGAACCTGTCGTGTGCTTGAACTATGACGGGCACCATGCGACGTACCAGCTCGATCGTAGTGGCTGGCCCGTCGAGTCGACATGTAACGGCACCGAGGAGACGCAACGCGTCGTCCGCGACGGCAAGGTACTCCTTCCATGGCTCCTTGCTGCCTCTGCATGCGGCGTAATCAGCTTGCAGTCTCGTGTGAAAGTCGGCCGAGACGAGGCGCTGAGCAAGGGCAGCATTCCAGACGGTGGAGACGAGAGCGAGGCGCGCGGCTGCGTGCATTTGTAAGTGAGCGATGATGAGAGGGTACACCTCGAGCGGCAAGTCGTCCATAGTCGTCGCGTGCGCGCGAGGACCGGCTGCGGCGCTCCGGAGCGGCTCGGATGACGGCGGCTCCGGAGCGGCGTGCGCACCAGCCGGCTGCCAGCGCTTGCGCTTCAAGGCTTGTAAGTGGCGGTCATCCTGGAAGTCACCATCCTCGTCCTCGTCGTCCGTCGTCCGGTCGTCGCCACCCGCTTCAGTGCCAGAGCGATCATTCGCCCGGCTCATCGCCGCGCGAGTAGTCGAGGAGCCAACCGGATGCATCGACGTTGCGAAGCTTAGGCGGACGCGCCACAAACGCTGATGAAGCGCCTAAGAAATCGAGACGAGTTTCGTGAAGATTTGCATGCAAACTTTTTTCCAGCCAGACTGCCTCACTGCAACGCGTACTGTTGCAGGAGGATACATGTAGTTTCCCAACGGCCCCTCCCCGGCCACGTCTCTGTGTCGGATGCTGTGAGACATTGCACTCTGCACCGCCTGGGGGAGACATTGCACTTTGCACCAGCTCCCATCTGTTCCTTCTAATCGAACTCATCGAACTTACGCCGGAGGGCAGGGTCGTGTCTATGGTCCTGACCGGTGCGGAGCGAGGGCTTTAAGGTAGCAGCCGGCGAGGCGCCTGCAAAAAACTTGTTTTCCGCCGCGCCGAGCTCACAACGTCTCCGTCCATCTCACAGAGATTAGAGTCAGTCAGGAGTCAGTAGTTATGTCGCCCCCCCCCGCGCTCACTACATTAACTCACTAAACCACCGTCTCTTTGTGTACGGCTCCGCTGACACTCGTCCACACAAGTATACTCGTGTGAGTACTCGCTCAACCTGGGGGCTTCCGACCCCTCTCCAACAAACTAAGCCAGAGTGCAGAGATTCGCCACAGACACACATACATGTCACAGAACGCAGTTCTCACAAGTCACCTCGCCCTCGACGTCTCTCGTCGCGTCTCTCGAGAACCGAGTGGGCATGCCTGCTTCGTGAGCGTGTGACGGCCTCACTCACCCGAGACCAGACCGGTACCTACGATTAGCTAAGATTGCCAAAGTCTTCTATTCGCTTCATCGCTTCATGTATCTGTCCGCGTCCGCCCGGAGACGGATACACACTCCTCCGTCACGGACTCCTCCGTCATAGCTGCATCCCGCTAATTACGCTCCGGCGTTCCGTGCCTATTACACTGTCATGGTGCCCTCCCGGTGACACTCCCGGGTATGCCAACGCCAGGGTGCTCTGCTTCTTTTGTGCGCTCTGAGGCATCTTGGTGGCGGCAAGTCGCTGCGGGGAAGGCCGCTGCGATGCTGGCCGCTGCGATGCCACTTCGGGAGTGTAGGACCGGGGTGAAGTCTCTCGGAGTGGCTTCTTCCCCAGCCCTCCGGGCTGTGTCATCCTAGTTGGTGAGCCGTGGTCAGCCACTAACACGTCAGCCACCGCTCGGCGGATGACTAACTCGGCCGTCCACTGCTCCCCGGAGTGCATGAAGTGGCACTGGCACTGCCTCAAGCAGGTGGGGAGGCTGGTTGGGCTCGAGGCCGCGCAGGCCGCGCCAAAGCCGCAAGGCCCGGCAGCAGTGGAAGTGAGCACAGCTGTCTCGAGGTCAGCTTGATGCGGGGGTGGCGCGGACGGCAGCTGCGTTCTCGAGGAGGTGTGCTCGACTGTCAAGCTTGGCGGTTGAGTTGGGATGTTGGGCGGTTGGGTTCGTAAGTTGGGCGGTTGGGTTCGGAAGTTGGGCGGTTGGGTTGGAATGGCGTGCTGTTCTTCGGCTGGGTTGTTGGGCGGGCGGATTAAGATGTCGTCCCGCATCATGCTTGACATCCGTGCTTGATACCGTGCTTGATATGCGTCGATGGTCGCAGCCTTGAGCGCCGCGCTCCACGAGGTGGGACGGCGCGTGACATGCTCGTGCATCGCGCCCATCACGTCGAGAAACTCCTGCGTGTGCGGCGCGCCTGAGGCTCGGCGGGATTGGAACTCTTGTAGGTCGGCCTGCAACGTCTTGGCGGTCTCGACGTAGCCCTCTGGGCCCTCTTCGTCCATTGACCGTTGGCTCGCGACGGCGAAGGCCTTCTGCAGAAGGCGGTTTGGCGAAGGCACGTCGCACACCTCCGCAAAGCTGTGCTGGATCATCGCGCTGAGCACTTGCCGAAATCCTACATGCTTGGGCGTGGCGCCGTCCCCAATCAATCTCCCTTTCAGGCCGCGGCATAGCTCGAACGCTGCGGCGGCCATCTTCGCCGCCGCCTCAGAGGCCACCTGCTCAGCCACAAGTTCGGCAGGCGTCTTCAGCGCCGGCCCAAACGCGCCCTCTTCCACATCGACAGCGTAGGCCGCCATCGCTGAGGTTTCAAGAAGCTCCTGAGCACGCTCTTTCCCATTCGGGGCCGCCCTAGCTATGAGGCGCAGCGCCGCGCGCGTGGTGGCGGCATCGTCGGAGGCGAGTCCAAGGGGACGGCGTAGACGCACGATGAGCCGCGGCAAAGCCTCGCGTGGCACCTTGCCGCATGCACTCGGGTCGTACTCGGACCACAGCTCACAGAACTCGTCCACATCCTCTGACGAAACGTGCCGCGGCAGGCGACGCTTGTCGAGCTCCTCGAGCTCCTCGCGGCGTTGCCAATCCGACAGGAACCTCTCGAGCACGATGGCGAGCATGAGGTTGAGGACGACAAAGTTGCTCAGGAGCACAAAAGAGATGAAGTACGGCATCGCGAGCCACGAGCCGCAGTTGCTTTGGACGCCGGTGGAGGTGCCATCGTCCGGCTTGCAGCCTTGCTCCTCGTCGACCATCGTTTCGAGCATAAGGGCGTGCCAGCCGTCGTCGGCCGTTAGGACCTGAAGGCCAGGGCAACACGGACCGGCACAGGAAGAGACAAAGATGTACATGTATAAATGAGGTAGGGGGGGAGAGAGAGAGGGCAAGAGAGGAGGCAGAGAGGGGGGCGGCATCAGGGGCGGCAGGGAACGTGGTAGGAACGTGGAGAGGCAGCAGAGAGCGGCAAGGAGGGTATGGAGGGTATGGAGAGAGACAGCGAAAGGGGAGGGGGTTTGGATGGAGGCAGCGGAGAAGAGGGAGGGAAGGGCAGGACGAAGCTGGGCATACCTGGAAGAGGAGGAGGAAGGCGTTGGGCACGGAGTGGAAGTTGGCGAACTCGTTGAGTGACTCGCCCGGCTTGACGAAGCAGAAGAGGTTGATGCCAAAGATGGCGTAGATGAACATGAGCAGCACGAGCACCGAAAGCACATTGGTGATGGCCGGTGCCGAGAGGAGCAACTTGATGAGGAGATCGCGCAGCCCGGCTGCGATGCCTGTATTCAGCAGCCGGAGTACGCGCAGCACTCGAAAGATTCGAAGCAGCCTGAGCACCATCGGCGGCAGCAGTGTTAATGTGAAAGATTGCTCGGCCACGGTCGCCACCAAAAGGACAAGCTCGAGCTGCCGATAGCCGCTCATGCAATAGCCGCCCGGACCCAACCCGCACAGCTTGATGGCGAACTCGCCAATGTATGCGTACCGAAAGGCGGCCGTGAGCCAGACGTACGTGGTGTAGAACACCTCTTCGTCTTCCATGCCGTAGTGGTCCGCGGCCAGCACAAGCATGTTGAGCATGATGATTCCATACATGAGGTACTCAAAGCGGCGCGACATGGCGATGCGGTACGACCAGAGCCGCAGGGGGCGCAACAGGCACGGCTGGCGCGGCCGCCGCGTGGCGGTGATCGTGCGAACGCCACGGATGAGTGTGACCCACTCCCTCTGAGCGGGCGTCATTAGCGGATGCATGCCGTCGAGCTCATGCCGCAACTCGGAGAACTTGACGGTGATGGCGCCAACGAATAGGTTGCCGGCAATACAGGTGCCGATCAGCATCCACAAAATGAAGTAGAAGGCAGCTGGCGACCATTCGGTGCGGGCTGTGGCGACATCCACCCCCTTCGTGTCCATTCCAACGTACATCAGGTCTGGCATGTTGTCGCCCGTCGTCGCGGTGAAGAGGGCGAGCATTGCCGAGCCAAACGAGTCAAAAGAGCCCGCGGGCGGGTTGCGCCATGCGATGGCGGTGTATGAGTTGCTATTCCCCTTGCTGCTTCCATCCGTCCTGAGCGTGCGCCCGGAAAGGGGTACGCTGAGCTTGTCGGCGTGCGCGGCGTTGGCAACGGCGTCCGCGGCAGCGGCGGCTGCTTCGCAGAGAGCCTTGGTCGTGAGGCTAGGGTTGGTGCACGAGCCAAAGGTGCCCGAGAAGAGGCGCATGCCCACGACGGCAAAGAGTAGTTGAATGGCGAGCCCGAGCGTGAGAATCGACTGCACCGCCGGGAGCGTCTGCAGAAGCGTCTCAATGACTGTCTTCATGCCGGGGTCGCGCACGAGCAAGCGCAGCGGGCGTAAGAGACGCAGCACCCGGAAGATGCGCAGCACCCGTAACATCTGAAGGTCCGCCTCGGCGCAGAAGGAGGCCTGCGACCTACAGGTGGCCAAGGAGGGGACCATGGAGCTCAGCAGGCTGAGTAGCGACGCGCACACGATCACAAAGTCGACCACGTTCCAGCTGTACGCGAAGTAGTTGCGTGCCCCATATGCGTGCACCTTGAGGATCGCCTCGAGGGTGAAGATGGCCGTGAAGCCGAAGTTGGCTTGCATAAGGACGTCGGCGAGCTCGCTGTTTGGGTCGAGCCGCGGCGTGTCGAGCATGAGGCACACGCACGAGGCCAGCACGAGCAGTGTGATGACCTTCTCGAACACATCCGTCTCCACTAGCCACGCAACGGCATGGTTGCCAACGGGGGTGGGGCGGGCAGGGCCTTGGGGTCGCGACTCAGCCTTGACGCCGTGCACCTCATCCTTCGCGTTGCTCGCCCCGTGCACGTTGGTCTGCCCTTGGAGACTCGAGTCAACCGTGTCGGCCTCCTCGACGCTCTCTGCAAAGGCGGTCACGAGGATGGCGACGAAGAGGTTCATGATGCCGAAATAGCCGACGAAGAGTGCAGGCACGAAGAAGACGAGTGTGGGGAACACGCCCAGTTGCTCGGCGCATGCCTTTGCGAGATGGACGCAACCGAGCGAGAAGATGCCCAGCACGCTCAGCATGGCAGGGCCAAAGGTCTCAAAGTGCGAGCGGGACTGGCTGGTGAGCTGCGTGTCGCCAAAGAGCTGCATGCCGATGATGGCGAAGATGAACATGACGCACGAGGTCAGTAGCACGAGGTTGCGCACCTGCGGCATGGCCTTGAGGATGGTCAGCATGACGCGGTATATGGATTTCGAGCTGCGCAGCAGTCGCAGCGCACGAACCAGCCTCACGAGCCGCAGCAGCCGCAGAATCTGTGGCACATCGACCGGACTCGTGGGCGGCCGTTCAATGCGCACGAGCACCAACTCGGCCATCGAGAGAAGCACGAGCGAGCCATCGACGGCGTTATACGTATTGGCCCAATATCTCGTCGCCCCGAGCCCGAGCAGTTTGAGGCCCATCTCTGCCGCAAAGAAAGCCGTGAGCCCCTCGCTGAGGAGCTCGTATAGCCCACGGTACCACGACGGCTCTCCGTGGAAAGGCATGCACGCGACGACGACGTTGACGAAGACGGCGAGGAGCGCGCCACGCGCAAACCAATTCGAGCTCACCACCCGAGCACAAATGCGAGCGCACATGCGCCCGTGGGGGCCGAGCAACTCAAGCTCAGCATCGAGATCGGCCTTGTGCGCCCTCTCTCGAGCCTGCTGCGCACCGCGCTTTGCCGCCGCGAGCGCTGCGTTAAGGCGCCCCTGGTGGGCGTCTGCGCCGGAGGAGGGGATTGAGAGGTGGGTGTCCAATTGGCTGCTGCTGCTGCTCCGGGTTGCCAGAAGCGGCTGGTAGGCCTCCTGTCGATCCCCCTGGCTGGCGGCACTGCTCGCCTCGTCCTCTGCGTCCGCCGCGCTCGCGTCGTACAAGCTGTCGCCCTGCGGCTCGCCTTGCTCCGCCACCATAACCGCCACCAAGGCTTCCCTGCGCCGCTTCTCGTAGCTGTGGAATGCCTCGGAGACGACGGGGGGGAAGAGCTGGAGGACGAAGAATCCGCCCACGGCCGCGAGCGAGACGAAGTAGATGCTCGTCTGCCACGAGGAGGCCCTCATGAAGACGTACATGGTTTCCGCCCAACCGTCCAGCAGGAACGTCGAGACGAGCGGCACCATCGCCGCGGGCACGGAGTCAAAGTGAAAGTGGTCGCCGTTACCCTCAAAGCGTCGGCACTCGAAGCCGTCGGCGCATGTGGCCCCAACGCCCCCACAGAACGCGCCCGAGTCTGCGCCGGTGTGGGCGTGGGCGCAGCGGTGGTGCAGCATGCCCTCAAAGAGCTGCACGCCGATGACTGCCATCACGCCCACGATGACGGAACAGAGCCCGCCGACGTTAAGGAGAGAAGGGATGGACCACAAGGCTGCTTCACAGAGAGCGTGCATGCCTTCAACCTCGTCGAACAACATCAGCACGCGCAGCACGCGGAAGCATCGCACCGCCGAGTTGAAGACGGCGAGTCCAGGGAAGAGCACGATCACCCAAGACGTGATGACAATGGCTGCCTCGAAGAGCTGCCAGTTGCTCAGGCGGCCAGCCACTGCACAAGCCCGGATCACAAGCTCGATGGTGAAGACCGAGAGAAAGATGCTGCTCCAGCGGGCGAGGAAGAGTTTATCCTCGTCCGTCGCGGTCGAGTGGAACTTTGGAGAGTCAAGAGCAATCGTGTAGAGGTTGGCGAGGATCACGAGGACGACCACCACCTCAAACGGCTTGAACATGGTCAACGAGACTGCGGTGCGCTGCAGCCACCCTTGCTCGCCGTCTACGTGGCTCCGAAAGCTCATTGTCAGCCGGCACTAGGGCCCTATATGTTTGGAAATTCGAGCAGCTCGCTGAAGGCCTCGACGCGCAGAGCAGAGCACGGAAAATCTCAGTTTTTCGAACCAAAGTCAAACTTTTGTCTTGCATGCGTGACGGCTAGCGAGATTAGCGAGACGGCAATCCATTGCAATGCATTCCTGGCGCGCGCGCAGTTTTGGCTCACGTCCGAGCTGTGGGACCAGCCCCCCCCCCCGGCCTTGCCTTGCAAGACCTTGAAGTACATGTCTCGTCCCCAAACGGACCCACGCGCACTACCCAGCACCCCCCGTACGCGTGTACTCTGCGGCGCGCCTCACAACCTCCAGCACCGTGCCGACGTCGACGGTCACGTTGCAATTGAGTCTGGATTCCCGGGCGCCGCCACCGCATCCGGGCGATGCCGGAGCCCGGAGCGACTCGTATCGAACGCCGAGCGCCTGGCTCGCCATCTCATAGATAGAGTTCACCAGGCCCTGTGGGAAGATCTCGACCGCGGCGGTCCTGTGCGCGTCCGACGCAAGGAACATGACCCAAGCCATCGCTTGCCCGTGGACCGCGATGAGCCCCGAGCACGCGTGCACCTGTGGGGTGTGCGGGCGTCGTGGTGAGCACTTGCATGCCGAGGGGGATGATGAGCCCCGAGCACGCGTGCACCAGGCGCTAATTACCAAACGCATCTGCGTCCCTAGGGGCAGCTCATCAAGCACCAGGCGGTGCACGCGCTGCGAGAGCACGGGGTCGCCTTCCAAGCGCTTCGCAAGCGCGGCTTCGTTATCAATGTTCCGTAGCTTGTGCCGTCGCACCACCCAGAGAAGCATCTGAGCCCTTGCTGTTGAGCCATCCAGACTGTCCGCAGCCCGCACGGACGCGGGAAAGGGGTAGGCGGCTGCGTGCAGATTGACAAGCGCTGCGCTCCGAAAGGCGCGCAGCCGTCCGGCCGAGCGCACAGCGATGGGATTGAAGGCATCCGCGTTGCCGTGCAGGACATCATAACACACGCATGGGGCGTTCACGAGCTGGTGCGTGCGGTTGGCGATGGTCGCCGAGCTCTCTCGCGTGAACGGTCTTATGGACCATTCCCACGCGTGCCACTTGCGCGGCTCAATCGACATCTTCTTGCCCACCGCCGCTGTTGCGTATATGAGCGGCACAAAGTCAACGGCGCTGCCTGCTGCGCTTGCAATCGCAGCCCATCGCTCAAACGCCGGCACTGCATGGAAGGCTTGGTGGTAAATGTTGTTGCACGAAAAGGGCACAGCGATGCCGAGCGGACGGTTCAAGCACCGTGTCGGCGGGCTCCCACCGAGCAGCGCCTTGTCGCCATCGGACGGTGGCCGCACCGCGGTGATCCTTTGGTAGCCATTTACGTACTCGGAAAACCCGTGCACCACTGCCTCGACGTCATCGCGAAGAGAAACAATTGCCGAGCGAAAGCGCGAGGAGCGGTCGTCGTAGGGGATGACGCATGCACTGCGCAGCGAGAAGGTGACCATGTACTCCGGCGGTGTGCTGCTGCGACGCGGCATTCGTTTTTCGTTTGCTTCAAGAAGTGATGCGGAGCAGAGAAGGAGTGTGGGAAACCTCTAATGGCATGCAACCCGGCCTCCGCAACCACACGACTTGAAAGAAGGCAAGAATGCGGGGGACCGCGACGAAACTGACTGACAGACTCAAGCATGCCGCCCACCCCGCCGCGGAAGGCCGGGCCGATGTTAATGAGAATGACAATTTGAATTTCCGTTCCCGCTCGCCCGGTCGCCCGCGCGATTTTCCGCCCCGGATGCTTGGCCTTCATACATCATTGGATGGGTTTCTCACGTCGCACGCGCGTGTGCAGCTCTACACCACAAACTGCTCAACACGTTCGCCGATTCATCTCAAAATCTGCTATACCCGTACCGTCTCGTGTTGCGGCACTGTTGCCCTCGGCGTCTTTTCGACCGCGTCTTGCCTGAGCCCTTGCACGTGCATGTGTATGTGCCGCTTGGCTGGCAGAGGTCGCGGAGGGCGTATCAGGCTCGGAGCGCGGCAGCACGGTGACGCCCGAGGGCAGTCCGACACCCTCCTCGTGCCTGTCGCCCTCCTCGCCGCCACCTTCAAGGCTCTCGCCCGCCCATGCCCATCTCCTCTGCGCCTCCCCGAAGACCACACACACCTCGCGCTCGACGTTGTGCGCGTCGGCGCCGTGTGCCGCATTGGCCTGCTTGTTGCTGCCGTAGCGGGCCCTGATGCTGTGCGGAGCTGTGAGCCGACCCTGCGCGGGGTCGCCAGGTCCGAGCAGCGCCCGCCACGCGCCCACCGCTCCGGCGCGCTCGAGCAGCAGTGCCTCAACTTCGCCACTCGAGTAAAAGTCGACCATGGACGTGAAGAATCGCCTCCGAACGTCGCCTCGCTTGGCGGCGCCCCACGAGGTGGCGAGAAAGGCAGCTGCCTCAGCCTCGCTCATGCGCCAGCGCCGCCTCGCGAGCACTTCGAAGCCGCTCTCGACGATCACGTGTGCGATCTCGTCCGCCAAACCGCCGCGCACGGCGTCAGGCTTCAGCACAGCCAGCGTTCGCTCGAGGCGCAGGTGGACCATGGCGCCGCCTCTCACGGCGGCGTCGCCATCGATCCCAGCGGCGGCCATGCCGCCGGCTCCCGTGCCGCCGCGCCAGTGGAAGCCCGGCGGTAGCAGGCCGCGCTCGTCGAGCAGCCGCCACCGCTCTCGCGCTTCGCGGGCAGGCACGCAAGCTCTCGAGCACTCATCCAGCACACGCCGCACTGTGCGCGCCAGCTTGACGCCGCAGCGCACGGACGGTTGGCGCTCGACGCACGCCAGGCCAGCTGCGGCTGCAGAGGCTGCCCCTTCGAGAGCACCGTGCTGCAGCCTCGCAGAGGCGATGATCTCAAACGATGCAATGTCCGCGAGGCCATCGAGATTTGCAAAGAGCGTCTCGGCGACCTCCAACCGTGAAGCACAGCATCGCATGGCCACATTAATGGCATTGGGCCCGTATGTGAGCGTGAGCTCGGCCGCGTCCAATGCCGACAATGCCGACAATGCCGCGTCGCAGTCCGCGCACTCGTTGAGCCGGCGGATGGCAGTGGCAGCCTGGGGTGGGACGGGCTTACGTGCAGCTCGTCGCATGACTGGCGATGGAGCTCTACATGGCGACTGGCTCGGCGAGTCGATTGGGTTCACCACTGGCCTGCAAAGAACCAACATTGTGAGCCGCTCGTCACGGCGCCTCGACGTCAAAAGTTAGAAAACTTGACTTATCTTTTTCGTGTCCTGCACCCTAGCAACACGACGCGTAACGATGCGGTCCGTGTTCGCTTCCTACGTACTGATTGGGCTCAAGGGGGGGGGCGCTTTCAGAACGGAACGAGTCACCGGGCCGCAGTCAAAAGTCCCCGCACACTACGAGCTTTCTAAGCAGTACGGTACTGTGTATCGGCTCGAGAGTGTTTTGTGTGGTTATATTCACACCCAAGTCACCGCGTTCACAGTGCGTTCTTTATCACCAAATGGTGTTGACTCTCACGCTCCTTGCCGTCCAAGGTGCGCAGCCGGCAGCTCAGCCTGTGGATCCAGACCTGTTGCATCGATCCTTCGCACCGCCGCCTTCAGTTATCCCGCCGCCGCACGTGGCTCTTCGACTTCGAAGCGATGCAGAGGTACAACGAGTGCGCGACCAGCATGCGGCGTTGCTCGTGATGGTGGAACATGCGTTGGACCACGGATGCAAGTTGGCAGGAGCAATGTTCGACCGTGCTGCCGATCAGTGGTCTGCTCCAGGCAACGTCACATTCGCGCGCATCGACATGGATAAAGCTCCTGGCATCGCAAAAAGCCTGGGCGCTCGCCTCGACAATGGAATTGATGGCCTCCCCAAGTACGCTCTCTCGCTAGCCGGCCTCACAACGCTGATCAAGTATTCGGGTGGCTGGTCAGAAAAATCGCTGAGTGCTTGGCTGCACCAGCAGTTAGCAATGAAACCCGTCGAGGCGCGCAATCTGGTCCACGTGGCCCGAATTGCAAGCCAGAATCCGCACGGCCTCGCCATCGTTGGGGTTCTGAGTGAGGCGCAGCGCAGCCGCCGTCTGCTCGAGCTGGCAGCACGCGGGGCTGAAGTGCGCGCAGCAGTTGTGCTGGGCGATGAGACACTTGCAGCCGAAATGGGCGTCGAAGTGCCGTCCGTGGTGGTTGTCAGCAGCGATGCTCGCGAGCCATGGGCTGTACTACGACCACCATTGACCCAGCAGGCGGTTGAAAACTTCTTATGGCGGCGAGCTTTGCCGCTCGTCATCAAGATAGGCGATCGTAAACGCGACTTTGCTAGGCATGTCCGCGAGCATGCGCACGAACTTGGGCTGCAGGCGATCCTCGTGCATATCTCGGGCGCGCGTGGCACCGACGACGAGTCCGAGAGCGCGCTCGCCGAACTGCATCGCGCCGCACTGAAGCGGCCGCGGGCCGCTCGCTATCTCGCATATGACTTTTTCGACAACGATCCAGAACAGTTTGTATCACGCGACGTGTATGCTAGCGAGCTGCCCACGCTGATACTTGTGCATGCGCGTGGCCAGTCGGAGGAGCGCACGTGGCGGATACCCGAGGGCGAAGCGATCCGCAGCAAGGCCATCGTCGAGCTCATCGAACGGGCAACAGACGAGCTCAAGCAAGCGGCCGCTCTGGCAGCCCCGGATAGCTGGCAAGAGCTTGCCGCACCCGAGGCATACGAAGACGCCCTAGACAAGTGCGAAGCAGAGGGCGGGGGTGGATAGCTGTTCAAGGTCAAGCCAGCTGGGCAGTCGCGCGCCGCCCCCCTATCACGCACATCTCAGATCCCTTTGAGTGCATGGCCGAGGGCACACTCCGACGACCTTGGGTGCTGCAGTGGCTTTTGTTTTCGCGCCCCGCCGGAGTCCCGGCCCCGTCGGCGCGGAGCCGGAGGGTGGACCGAGTTTTCAGGGGAAATCTATGGACTCGTGGGGGGCCAAGCGGAGGACGACGTGGGCTCCGCCTCTGGCGGAACCGGATGTTGCAAGCTTCGGGATGCGTCGTCGAGCACTCGGACCGTTCCGGCTGGATAAAATATCAAAGTGTTCACGTACGTTAACTTACGCATTTCGCAAAGCACAGTCTCGTAAGACACAAACACCTTTTAGATAGCAGAGAAACAAAACTAAGACGCAGCCTCAACTGGCACATACGACAAACTGTGCGTGATCACCTGAGATTTGCCCACTTCCACATTCCAGGTCATCTCGTGCCGACGTCTGTCGCACGGTTGAGTGCTGTAATCATGCACACGGCACGGTCAACCAACCCGCTGGGTGGTCGCGCTGGTTGGACGCGGATTGGGCACAGTTTGGACACGCTGGTAGGACGCCGACTGCGCACGCTGGGCTTTGCTAGGGCTGTTGGCCGGCTTCTTCTCCGACTTCTCCGACTTCTTCTTTTGCGTCTGCTCACGGGCCTTCTTGCCGCGCTGTGCGGCCTGCAGCTTCGCCGCCGCCGCGTGCTGGCTGCCGACAGAGCCGTCGATGAGCCAATTTTCCGCACGCTCCACGAGCTTCGAGGGCACAAGCAGCTTCGCCTGGGTCTGCCTCTGCTCACGCAGCGCGCTCTTGTCGGGCACGTACGGGATGGTCGTGTTCTGAAGCATCTTGCGCATGGCGACCTGGCCACGCCGCCGCTGGTCGAGAGAGAGCTTGGCGCCCGTCGGCCTCTGGCGCATCACGTTCATAGGGTTGGCGTCCTTGGCATGCACGAGCAGCTGGTACGTGATCGTCTCGCGGTTGGCCTTGTCGGCGGAGTCTGCCGTGCGCAGCTCGTGCTGCGCCGACCACACGCCGTCGATGCGCGCGCCTCCTGCGCGGATGGTGGCGGCCTGGCGCGATGCGTCCGCGGGCAAAGGGACGATCCCCTCCTCGGCTAGCTCGACGGCGCACTGCTTCCACGCGCGTGACGTGGCCACGTCCGCATAGGACTCAGCCGCGACGAGCAACGCCGCCTCGGAGGGCGGGAGCGCTGGCAGACCCACCCCATCCGTCGAGCCGCCGAATCGGAGCTGCTGCACAAGCGAGCCGATGCGCGCGTGCAGCGGCGCGGTGCGCGAGAGCTTGGACGCCGTCGCGAGCGCCACACCGCTTGTGCGGTCCGCGGCGCCCATCTTGGTGCGCCACGAGGGCAGGCTCTCGGGCGGCGGGAGTGGGTCGATGAGCCCCTTCGCATCGGGTCGCCCCTTGAACCCAGGTGCGCGCACCAGGTGCGAGTTCTGCGGATGAGTCTCCGCGGACTGCCACGCCAGCAACACCATCCGCACCGCGTCGGATCCATCCTCGGCACCCGCACCGGCGCCCGCGACGGTGCTCACGGACGGGGCTGGCAATAGCAGGCCCGCCGGCGCACGCCAGCGACGGAACTCGTCACGCAGCTGCGGCGAGCGCAACCAGTCGGCGAGAAGCGTGAGCAATGGCGCGAGGAGCGAAGCGGTCGAGAGCCCAATCGTCTCGAGCACGGTGCCCACGCCACCGCACCGGCGCACGCTCGCGATCACTTTGGGCCACGTTGGTGCGCCTGCATCGGCCGAGAGAACGGCCAAGAGGTCGACGGCCCGGATCAGCAGGCGCGCGTCGTGCGTTGCGGCGCCACGCACAAACGGCAGACGCATCCCCTCGAGAACCAACGTGATCACGCCGGCGTCGCACAGGGTCATCGCGCATGCACTGTCGGACGTGGCCATCGCCGAGAGCACGTCGAAGCAGCCGCTGGCCGACGCAACTGCGCCCGTCGCGAGCCGCTTGTGCGAGGGAGCCGCGCCGCCTCGGCACGCCGGTGACGAGGAGATCTGCACCGCATAGCTCATGAGGAGGCGCGAGAGGCTCAGGCGCTCTGCATAGGCTCGAAGCACCGTCGGCGCGACCGTGATGAGCGCCGTGAGCACGTGCAGCAGCCGCTCGAGCAGGGGCGGCGGCGGCATCCCGTGGGTCACGTGTGAATGTGACTGTGAATGTGAAGGCATCTCGTGGATTCCCTGCCCGGCCGCCGTGATCCGTCGCGCGGCGTCGCCCACGGCGGCAAGCAGGCTCGTGGCCACACGCATCTTAGCCGCACGCGTTGCCTCCGCCGCTGCCTCGGCCAAGGCGACGGGATCCCCCTTGGCGGCGCGCGAGGCGATGGTGGCTGTACGAGAGGCCGTGAGAGGCGGGGCCGACGTGTCCGATGCACGGTGGGCCATCTCGCCCACAACCTCGAGCGCACGTGTCGTGAGAAGCTCACTCACCTGTGGCGGCCAGCCGATCAGCATCGTGCTGCTGCCACCGCTGCCGCTGCTGCTGCTGCTGCTGCTGCTGCTGCTGCTGCTGCTGCTGCGCGCACCGGACGCTCCACCTGCGACGATCCCATTCAAGCCGTGCACGACACGTTCGGCGCTCACAGCGAGTACTGCGCGTGTGCCGCCTGGACGGAGGGCGGCCGAGGGTGGGGTGGGCGGCAAGCCAAGCGTGTCGATCGCACGCACAAGTGCGCCGACGCACGGCTCGTGCGTCCACATCATCTCCGCAAATTGCCCGTCGGCTTCGATGCCGCGGCGGAGCAGTGAGAGTGCACAGTCCAGCATCTCCGCATCCTCGCGCTCGCGAGTGCACCCATGCAGGCCGCGCGTGGAAGCACCACGTGCACCCCCAACCGCATGCGCGAGGAGCTCGAGGCAGCGTGTCTCGCGCAGTTGCACCGGCCCGTCCGGCTCGATGCTCGCAAGCTGCTGCAGTATTGTCAGCGCATCAAGGCGGCGCCGACGCTCCGAGTGCGTCCGCAATCCCGCAAGCGAGAGCTCAAGCGCGGCTGCGGTGGGTCGGATCGCGCCAGCGGCGACTAGCGCCGCTGTCGCCTCCACGGCGGTGGCGCACCTGGCGCTGTCGGTGCTCACGTCGTCGCTGCCGCTCCCATGATGCGTCTCCGTGCACAGCGAACCCATCAGGTCGAGCAGCTGCATGCTCAACGCGCCCATAGTACTCGCCGCGCCGACGGGCCACACGGGCGGCGGTCTACGGGCCACAGGGGCCACACGGGCCATGCGCGCGCCCGCTGCACCGACGCAGCTATTGCCGACCTGGGCGGCGGCGGCGGCTACGGCGGTGGCGCTGTCGGAGCGGCGCTGGCGCGGCGCTGCTGGCTCGGTCGGCTCGACCGGCGGCGGGTCGAGTTCGTCACCGTCCTCGTCCTCGTCCACGTCCTCGTCATAGACGTGCTGCTCGATAGCGGCGCCGCCATCGTCGAATTCACCCGTCGAATTCACACCCAGGCTGTGGAAGCGCGCGGCCGCGAGCTTCGCGTCCTCGACCGCCGAAAGCCGCGCCGACCGGCGCATCTGGCGGTAGTCATCGTCGCCGATGATGGTGTCGAGGGAGAGGCGCTTGCTCGGGCCCTGCCAACTGTCCTCGCCGTCGACGTCCAGCTCTGTGGAAGCTCCGGCAGCCGGTGTCGACGGCGATGCGCCTGCCCCGCCGCCTTTGGCCATCGTCGCCTCGGCCTCCGTGACGACGTAGAGCTGATGCACAATGGCCGAGGCGACATCCGCCTCCACTAGCCGCCGGCGCACGCGCGCGGAGCAGCGAGCCATGCTCAGTAGCACCGCGCACGCGCCACGCAGCTGAGCCTCGCCGCTTGCGTCGCGCAACCCGCTCACCGCGTCCGCTGGCGCGCTTGTGCTCTCCGCCAGCGCCACGGCCATCGACTGAAATGGCAGCAGCGAATCCGGGCCGCGATCGATCGCGCCCGGCCAGCCGACGGGATGGAGCAACGACGTAAGCGTCGCCACGGCAGCAGCGCGCAGCTTGGCGGGTGCCGAGCTCGCGACCCTAGACAGAGTGCTCAGTAGCTCGCCGCGCGCTCGTCGGTTCGCTGCCTCGTCTACCATCGGCTGCCGCATGGGCGGCCTCGCACACGCCACGACGAGCGAGCAGAGCTCCGGAGCGAGCTCTTCGGCGCCACCGGCCATGTAGCGCTCAGCAGCGAGACGCATGACAGAGACGATCGTCTCCAGCGGGCCGCGGCCGTCAAGCGCGTACGCCGCGGCAAGCTTGGCAAGCACGAGCTTCTGCCTTTGGGTGTCCTCCCGCAGGTGCCGATGCGTGAAGCACGCCTCCGGAGCTGGAGCGGCACCAGACATGGTCTCCTAACGCTCGGGGCGCCGTCGTGGGCGTTACGCCGGTTGTATCACACTTCAACGAACTGTCAATCGGCCCCCGGTGCATCCATCGTCACCTCAACCGCCGCCTGCTCCTCCGGAGGCCTGCTCCTCCGGAGGCTTGGAGCCAGCAATTCCATCTGCCACGCGCTCCGCGGGCTCTTCATCTGGCTGATCATGCTGCCGGCCCTGCCGGCTGGCCTGGTCTCCTCTGGGTGCACCTCGTTCGCCAAGCTCGTGGTCGTCGCCACCGCCGTCGCGTAAGTGATGCTTGGGATTGACGAAATCAGCGTGCAGATTGAGAATCCGATCGATATCGTCTCCCTCAGCACGCCCTCGCCGGGGCCCCGGCACGCGGCCACGCGTGATGTGGCTCCATGCAGAGGAGCTACTCCCATGGCTACTCCGTCCTGTCGCTGGTGATGGCGTGGCCCGTATTTAGCGGCGTATATGTATCTAAGTTAAGGGCACGGAATTTCTGACGGTACGCACTGCTATTAGTCGCTCTAGTATGTCTAGCACTGTCCACTGACAGTGCGTTAACTTCATTTGCCCGGAGCGCTCGCCGGCGCTCCTCGCTCCTCTGGCGGACGGATGTCGATGAGGCTGACACTGTCACCGAAGCTGTTCGCGACCAGGGCGAAACGGCCGCTGGTTGCAATAGCCACGCCGTACGCCCCCTCAAATGGTTTGTCCTCCGCATCTCGGGCAAACGCATCGGCGTCCACGCGAGCCCTGTCGAGGTCAATGCGCAAGATCGAGGTACCTGTGCAACCCACGAGAGCGTAGTCCAGCGTCGGTGCGATGCTGATCCCATGTGCGAGCCGGACCACGTACTCTTCGACGACCGTCCCGTTTTGCAAGCTCACCTTGCAAACCTTGCTGTTGGCAGTGTCGGTGCACAGCAGGAAAGAGCCACACTTGCTGACGGCCAAGCTGCGGCCGGAAGTGTGTACCGCTGGAAAGGGCCAGCTCACCTTGCGCAGGCTCAGGTCCAGGCGTGCGATCGCATTCGGAATGTTGCGGATGCGCGCCATCGGTTCAACGCAGTGGGCCAGCGCGAACTTCTCTCCGGGGCAAAGCACGACGCCGGCCACAGAATCCAGACCATCAAACTGTTGCATCATGGCACCCGTGCGCAGGTTGAGCATCGTGACACGCGCAGCTGTGGGGCTACAGATTAGGCAGCAGGTTCCACTGGCTGAGATGGCAATCTGTGCCGGGTTGCGCACACCGCCCTCGTACACAGCCACTTTTTCTCCAGTTGCCAGATCGAAGCGGCTGACATTATGCCTATCCGAGTTGGAGACCAAGCAGAAGGTTTCGTCGGGCGAAATGGCCACTTCCACCGGGCGACCGGGCGATGAGAGGCGCGTGATTCCTGGAAATGGCATCGTTCGACGCCGTCCGCAGGCTCTGGACACACGGTGCACCGTAGTCTGTTGCTGCTGCTGTGAAACACACCGCGCACAACCTCCGGACCCCCAAGCACGAGGGCCTCTATCGCTATGGACGGAGGTGTGGCCGACACAACCTGCTATTACACAGGCCGTTAATCGGCGGCATGGGGGGAGGCGCAGCCT
>Ga0180442_100119_pt1 | contig 41141 bp, 34 predicted proteins | sample ChrtobMetP5_16mM_FD_119746 | JGI IMG/M metagenome (GOLD analysis project Ga0180442, IMG submission 119746) | Chrysochromulina tobin associated microbial communities from unialgal haptophyte culture, Seattle, Washington, USA - P5_16mM MetaG | ecosystem: Host-associated > Algae > Haptophytes >... | reverse complement strand
TCGGCCGCGGCTTCGGTCGTCGCGCTGACGTGCGGGGTGTTTGTTGTTGGTGGGTTTGGTTGGTTGTGAGATTGGTCTGTGTGCCTTTGTGCGTCCGCGTGTCCCGTGTGTCCCGTGTGTGTCGCGGCTCCCCCCGGTGTCTTTTTACCGGTAACGTTTCACACCCTCTGCACACGTGTCAAAAGTTTCCTTCCCCCCCGTGCCGACGACGGCACACGCACTCACACACGAGCGCGGCCATGATCTCCGCACTCATTCGCCGTTCTCTCCGCTCGCCGCTCGCCTTTGCCGTCGTTGGCAGCGCGACCTCTATCACCGCCTACGCGGCCGCGCCCACGAAGTGCGAGCCTAACGAGAAATTGGTGGGCATGAGGTGCAACTACTGGGCCGGCCGCGGCCTTATGGAGGTGCCTCGCTTTTGCCTCGCCATCGCTGGAAAGGAGTATGAGGACTGGCGCCTCCAGGGCGACTACGATGCAACCAAGGGTATGGGACACGCGCTCGATGCCAACCTTGGGCGCCTGCCAACAATCGACTGCGTGGACGGGACTATTGGTCAATCTGCGGCGATCAACTTTTACATTGCGAGTGAGTGCGGCCTGATGGGCTCGAGCACGTTCGAGGCCGCCAAGATCATTGAGTTCGGCGAGCACCTCAAGGAGCTGCACATGGCCTTCCGCAAGCTTGTCCCCTATGGGAGCGAGCCGAAGGCGGAGGCGCTCGCGATTTTTTTCGACTCTGAGGTGGCCACTGACTACGAGGGGCCGGCGGACCAAAGCAAGAGTTCGGGCCGCCAGCTCAAGTGGTACCTGTACCGCATGGAGAAGCTTGTCGGCGATGATGGCTTCGCGGTGGGCGGCAAGCTCAGCCTGGCCGACGTGCAGCTCTATAACACGTTCGCTGATAAGCTGGGAGATTTGAGTGAGCCGTTCACCTCCGCCGCGCGTACCGACGCCGCCCTCGACAAGTGCCCCAAGATCAAGGCCTGCATCGCCTCGGTCGCCAACCATGAGAACGTCAAGAAGTGGCTCGAGGAGCGCACCAAGCTCATCAACGAATTTTAGAACGCAAGCGAAACGAGCTGTGTGAGCGACCTGTGTCGTATTACGCGATTCTAGTTACTCACAGGACACAGCTGAACCCGCCGCGGTGCGCCGCGAGCCTTCTTGATCTTGTGCGGTGGCCGTGTTCTGGCCGGGTTGCGCGTTGGCGAAACTGCGCCGCTGTATGATTCTGACGAACGGCGCTAATTTGTTAAGGACTCTCGGTCAATTCCGATTTCCGTATAATCGAATACTTCTACAGTCGCCGTCGCGACAAAAACAGGTAATGTTTTTTGTTGACTTTCAGCACGACAGACGCATCGACGATTCACGAGAGCAGAGCGCACACGCTGCCTGGGTCGAGCGGGTACAGGAGCCGTAGTCGGCGCGAGGGACGATGTTCCGCGTGCTGAGCTGCCCTGCCATATCATCACTTAGAGCTCGCGTCTATCCGCCGCTGCATCATACACACGTCGCCAAGGCCATGTGGGTAGGCTCGTAGCCGCAGTGCCGCCGTCTCAGGGAGCGCGATCGGTGCCAGAGCTTCAAACCCATGACGCTGCCAGAATGCTCGTGACCCGCAGACGGATGTGAGCGTGATGCGGTCGCACGACTCGTGGATTGCACCCTCGACCACGCACTGGAGCAAGCGCGCGGCAACTCCAAGGCCACGGCATTTGGGACCAACGGCAAGATCGTGCAGGTACAGCGTACGATCATCGGCGTCAGCAGCGGGCATAGCGAGCGGCCCTTTCGCCGAAAGCTCACGGGGACAGTCGCGGAATCGAGCTGGCATGAAGATCGCGTAGCCAGCCACCGAGCCGCTGGCTACGTCCTGAGCAACCCAGCATCCTCTACGATAGTGATTGAGCTCGCGAATGAACATGTCGAGTCCTTCACAATTGGGATAGCTTTGCGCCTCGATGTCGGCACATTGGGTCAGATCAGCGTCGGCCATAGGTCGCACGATGATCGTCTTCGATGGCGCGACGAGCTGCAGCTCAGAAGCCAAAAGTGCGTCCACATCCACAGCGTGCAGCGCGCCATCCGCAGTGCCGGCGATCAGCCACTTGCCATCCGCAGACCATGCGAGCTGCACCACCGACGCGGCGCTTCCCGGAGTCATGGCCGCCTCCGCCGCCGCCGGCTGCAAGACGAGCGTGTTCGTGCGCTGCCAGCTCAGTGTGTCGGTCCTTTCGAAGGCGGCAGGCGCGTCGTCTTCAGCATCCGAGGCGAGCGTCAGCATTATAATGGTGCCATCGTCCATCGCACACGCAAGCAGCCATATCGGGTGTCGGCGGGCCGGCGGGCGCAGTACCGAGCATATCGTCAGGCAGAGCACTCGCCCCGGTAGAGCGGTGCGCCTCGCACGACGGGAATCGACCCCGAGGGCTTCGTTCTCGGCGGTGCACGGCTGCGCGAGCTCGCTAGGGAGACGCCAGCTGACGACGCCTGCCGCGCCGTCCGCCATGGTCAAAAGCAGCTCGTCGGGAGGCCTGTGGGAAAGCTCGTCGGGAGATCGGAGCTCGTCGGGAGATCGGAGCTCGTCGGGAGGTCGGAGCTCGTCGGGCGGGCCGCTCCCGATAGCCGCCACCGCCGCCAGGGTGGCAGTAGCGACTTGGGGACCACTGCGCGGACCTGCCGACAGCCCCCCGAGGGTCATCGGCGTGAAGATGGACACCGCGCCGCCCTCCTGGCGGGCTCCGATCACCGCCGCCCCCCCCCCGCCGCCAACAGCAGCCGCGGGAGCTACTGTAGGCGCATGTGGAGCGCTATGTGGAGCGCTATGAGGAGCGCTCCACAGGCGTACGGTGCGGTCCCCACAACGCGCCACGTACCCACCAGCAAGGGAACCGTTCAGCGTAGCGAGGGGGGCTATGGATTGAATGGAGCCCGCGCATGCAAGTACTACCTGCGGTGGCGCGTTCGGGTCGCCGAGCCCAACGCCTTGCCACACGAAGACTCCGCTGTGCAACGTACCCACCGCAAGGCTGACAAGCTTTGACGGGCTGCAGGCAGCTGTCGCTGTCGCCATGCTGCTCGATCGGCTGTAGCACAGGTCGGTGACGATGCTTGGCAGCCGAGGCCGCCGCCCCACCACCTCCATAGCCGCCGCCGTAGCCGCCGCCGCCGGGGCGCCACTTCCAGGTAAGTAGTTGCCATCCCGGGCTTCTGTGGTCGGAAGAGTACAGCGAAGGAGGAAAACGCTGGCACCGCACGCGGCTGCGACGTGCTCTGCCCCGCACGCCGCCACGCCCTGCACGATGCATGCACCATCGTAGGCATGGTCCGCTCCCTCGCCGCTCAAGCAGACTGCGCCTACCGGTGTGCCCCCAACCGCATCCCAGGCACGAACGTGGCCGTCAGAGCCGGTAGAGAGGACGAGACCGCTCTCAATCCCACTAGCCGCCCCGTCAGCAAAGGCCACAAAAGCGAGCGCCTCGACGTGGCGGTGCACCGCAGTCCAGTGCACCTCCCCGTGACGCAGCGCCGCCAGCCGGTGGCTGCCGGCTGCTGCGGAGATGACCAGACCGCCGGACGGCCCCACGAGTGCTGTGCAGGCCGTTCCGAGCTGGGCGACCTGCCGCGCCGTCGGGAGCGGCGGCGCGGGCGGCGCGGGCGGCGCGGGCGGCGCGGGCGGCGCGGGCGGTGCGGGCGGCGCGGGCGACGAGGGAGGCGCCGGGTTCACCTGCACCTCTTCCTGCGCTTCGTTCTGCCCCTGAGCCTCCGCCTTGTCCTCGGCCTCGCCGTCGGCATCCGGGCGCTCTGGGGGGTAGAGAGCCATCACGTGCCATCGATGCGGTGGCCCCACGATCCGCATGTGCTCTTTCATCTCGTCTGCATTGAGCACCGAGCACCCTTCCCAACGCTCCGAACAGTTGGTGCGCGCAGCTGCGCCCACGACAGCGCCTAGCTCGTCCACACCGCCGCCCACGACAGCGCCGCCGCCCCCAAAGTACAAGCAGCGCTCCTCGGCGACACGCACGAGAGCACCACTCTGGTAGCGCATCCGAAACGTAGTGTCGCGCAGCCTCGCGTGCGGCACGCCGCGACGTGGCTGTTGGCCCGGGTTGAGTACGCAGTGCCAGCGCACGCGTACCTCCCAGCCGTGCTCGAATTCGCGCAGTCTCACCGTCATCTGGCTCAGGCCGAGCTCAGCCAGGTGGTCCTCGTACAGCTTGATGGTGCGCTCGGTGAGCACCCCCGCCTCGGCCTGCACCGGCTCCCACGCCGACGACGCACCCGCAGTCGCCTCCGCCTCCGCCTCGGTGCACTGGCACCACGTGAGCGCCGTATTGAGCGCGCACTCGGAGGCGGGAGCGGTGGGCGCTGCGGTGGGCGCTGCTGGCTCCGCACCGGTCGCAGCAGTGAGCCAGCTGTCACGGCTGTCGAGGCCCTTGCCGCCGCCGCTGCTCGTGACGCCTCTGATGCCACCGCCGCCGCCCACGCCGCCGCCACCCATCGACTGAAGCTTGGGCCCGGTGCTGATCAGCTGATGGCTCAGCAGCTCGGCCGCTCGGCGCGCGCACGCGCCGCGGGCGCCGGCGCCGCGGCTGGGCGTCGCGCCGCAGTAGTCGGAGCGATAGCACCAGTCCCACTCCTCGCGCCGACGGTAGGTGGTTGAGGTCGCGTAGGTCGAGGCCTCCCACGCGGCGCGCATCTCTGCCGCATCGCACGTCCAGCCCGACCACGCAGGCAGGCCCGAGCGGCGCGTGTCAAGCAGCTCCAGCGAGAGCTCCGACCAGCGCAGCAACGCGCCCGCCGCGTCGAAGCACAGCACGGTGCCTGAGGGCTCGTGGCGTAGCTCTAGCCAGTTGCTACCAAAGACCTTCCCGGGCATCTGGTGGCGCACGCCCGCAAAGATGACGGCCGTGCACCCGCACGCGCTGCGCTCGTCTTCGAGTGGCACCTCGCCGCGCACGGCCCACGGCCGATCTCCGCAGGCGCCACTCGCGCCACCAGCACTCGACGTCGTGCGGCCAGTCCGCCGCACTGCCGCCGCGATCGACCGGGCGCACGACCGCGCGTCGCTCTGCCCGAAGGCGGGGCCGCTCGCCTCATCGAGCTGCCATCCGCCGTCGAGCCGAAGTGTCACCCTGGTGACACGTGACGTTGTCGGCGCGCGCCGCTTGGCTGTCGCGGTCTCGTCGAACTTCGCAGTCTTGCGCATGTGTCGTGAGCGCCCACAGTCTCTTGAGGCTCAAGACTCGGGCTCGTGCTACTGTAGGAATTCTTGTGGTCGTTGGGGGCGTACATGAGACCGAATGGATCAAGAGCGATTCGGAGAATTTCGGGATGAATGAGCGCCGTCTCGGCAAGGGTACGCTCTCACGGCCTTCCCAAACGCCTCCGCGCATCGCTATCCTCTCAAGGGCTTCTTGCTTTCTCTGCTCCGTGCATTGCAGCGGGCGGCTGCTTTCAGATGCCGTTGAACGTCGATGCGCTGATAGCAAAGCTACTGGCCGCCCGCGACAGTGCGTGCGGCCGCCGCTCGAACGCCGCGTGGGCGTTCAGTGCTAAGGCAGCTGCGCGGCCATCCTCGCTCCCGCTGGTCGCAGCTCACCGTTGCCCGTGCTCTGCTGTTCGCAGAAAAGCCGGGCGCGCAGGTCGGTATGACGCGCGAGGAGCTGGAGGATCTCATCACCGAGGCGCAGATCATCTGCGCCAAGCAGCCCGCGCTCGTCGAGGTGGAGGCGCCCATCCAGATCGTGGGCGACATTCATGGGCAGTACCACGACTTGTTGCGGCTGCTCGACCACGTGGGCTACCCGCCCGACAATAACTACCTCTTCCTGGGCGATTACGTCGATCGTGGCAAGAACGGCCTCGAGTGCATCGCGCTGCTGCTCTCGTACAAGATCAAATACCCGGAGAAGTTTTGGCTGCTGCGCGGCAACCACGAGTCGGCGCCGATCAACCGCATCTACGGCTTCTACGACGAGTGCAAGCGGCGGTTCAACATAGGCCTGTGGAAACGCTTCCAGGACGTTTTCAACGTGCTGCCCTTCGCCGCCATCGTCGATGGCAAGATCTTTTGCCTGCACGCGGGCCTCTCGCCCGACCTGCACTCGCCCGACCAGATTAAGGAGATTGCGCGGCCGACGGAGGTGCCTGACCGCGGGCTGCTGTGCGATCTGCTCTGGTCGGACCCGGAGGCGGACATTGCGGGCTGGGCCGAGAATGACCGTGGCGTCTCGTACACGTTTGGCGCAGACGTCGTCGCCAAGTTCCTGCAGAAGCATGACTTGGACCTGATCGTGCGCGCGCACCAGGTCGTCGAGGACGGCTTCGAGTTCTTTGCCGACCGGCAGCTGGTGACGCTCTTCTCGGCGCCCAACTACTGCGGCGAGTTCGACAACGCCGGCGCCGTGATGAGCGTCGACGAGGACCTCATGTGCTCCTTCCGCATCCTCAAGCCCGCCGACAAGACAAAACTGTTGACCGCGGCGAACGGCGGGCAGCCTGCTGCTAACACCCCCGAGAGCAAACCCCTCGCCGCCAACCCCTCGCCCCCGAGGCGCAAGCAGTGAGGAGGATGCTACTGCCGCATTGTGCGTGCGCCGTCCTCGCCGCTCGTTCCTGAGCGCACTCGAGCTTTGGCGCCCGCCCTAGTCGCGATTCGCCGCCCTCCGGTTGCCTCACGTCACGTCTGCTGTCGAATGGCAATTTCATAAAAATGTTTACCGAGCGACGAAGAGAGGATACACGATACAGCCACAAAAAACCTAGAGACCGCGTGGTATCCGAGCCGTCATCCGATACACGTCGTCTACGGCGCGAGATGGCCCGTCGCCCGCGCGCCGCTCTAACGGTCCAAAGAACATTGGCACACACGTAACCCACGCCTCAACGGAAGAGAAATCAGCCTTCACCGCGCGGCTCCCCTTACCCGCTTCCGCTCACCCCCGGCGGCACAGCATGTAGAATGCGGCACAGCGCGTATGGCATGCCCAGCCCGCAGTACGCCCTTCATCTTGCCGGAGAGACGACTCGCTGGGCACAGGCTCGCTGCTCGATCGAGGTACCCCTGCCCATGCCATTCAAAGTGTCGTTGCTGTTGCTCTTGTGTGCCGCTAGACGCTCAGTAGGCCCACGCGAGCGTGACGTCGCGCCTCTCGAGTTGCAAGGTCGTCCTGCGCGTCTGGCGGGGCCGCAACGCATTAGGACTCCCTTGCAGACTCCCATGCAAGCTGAGCGCGCCGACGGACTCGGGGTCGTCGTAGCGGCGCTCGCGCAGCCGAGAGGCCGCCTCGAGAGAGCAGAAGGCCGCGAAGAGTGCGTCCGCCGACTGCGCGCCCTCCTCACCCCCCTCGCCCTCCTCGTCCTCCTCCCCCTGCTCACTCGCCTCCTCCTCGGCCGAAGCGCCGTGTTGGTCAAAGTCGAGCGTGAGCGGCAGGGCGTACTCGACCGTTGGCGGTGCGTACGGCGAACTGACGAGACTGACGAGTTCTCGAGCGTAATGAGGCGATGGGGCTCCCATGCTCGCCTCCTGGGCCTCGTCGGCTTCGTCAAAGGGGCTGCCGCCACGCATGCCGCACTCGGCTTCGTCAAAGCCACGCATGCCGAAGCGGCACTCGGCCGCACGCAAGCCCCAGCGCCCGACGCTCGGGTCGTCGGCCAACCCGCCCGAGCCGTGGTCGACGGCCTCGGCGTCGAGCCGAGCGCTTAAGTCGGCGCCGAGGCGAGCTGGAGCCCCGAGAGGCTCGTCGCTGAGGGGGCTGTGGCGCGCGCCTGTCTCGGCAAAGGAGCCGCCCACGACAGCGCGCAGCCCGCCCATGTGCATCCCGTCGTGACCGTCCTCGATGGCGTCTGGGTGCGTGAGGCGCAGCGTGCTCGTGGCGTCAATGAGGCGCTCCATAGCCGCGTCGATCAGGCGGCTCATGGCGCCATCGAGGGGCGACGGAGGCTCAAGCGCGGTGCCATCGAGCGGCGTGCTATCTGCCTCGAGCCCGGCCGCCACCTCCAGCCCACTCACCGCACTCACCACGAGCGCGGGCGACACGGCGAGCGGCACGGGTGCGCCGGGTGCGCCGCCAACGGACTCCGCCGAGCTCGAGGACGAGATTGCGGAATCGGCGCGCGAAGCTTCGCGGGGCATCGCTTCACCGACATGCAACTCGGCCGTTGGCGCGCCTGGGCAGGGGTTGGAGCACCGAATCTTTTTGCTCGTCTTGCGCCCGCCGCACACCTTGCAGTTGCACACGAACCCGTCGTCAGCGCGGCTCTTGCTCAGCGTCCTCTGGAACGCCCCACGCGGCGTGCTCGATGGCACGGCCGGCGGCTCGGCCGGGTCGGCGCCGTGTTGGGCGGTCGGGTCGGCGGGCGCGACGCGCACGGGCCCGAGCACATCGTCGGGCTCAGGCACGAGGGCGACGTCGTCGTACAAGCTCGAGCGGAGCAGGTGCAGTTCGTCTGTCACGCCGTGGTGGATCTCGTCGTCGACCTCGTGCTCGAGCTCATCGTACATCTCGTAGATCTCGTCGACCTCATGCTCGAGCTCATCATACAGGCTCGCGAGCCGCCGGGGCACGAACGCGTCGAAGGCTGGGGCGGGCGCCGGGGCGGGCGCCGGGGCGGGCGCCGGGGCGGGCGCCGGGGCGGGCGCCGGGGCGGGCGCCGGGGCGGGCGCCGGGGCGGGCGCCGGAGGGGCACTCGGCAGCTCGTGCGCCGCAGCCTCCTCGGCAAGGGGCAGTGGCACCAATGCATCGGGGAGCAGCACCTCATCATCCTCGTCCTCGTCCACCATCGTCGTCATCGCGCTCCGCAACACGCCCGGTACGACGCCCCGAACGTTCGTAGCCTCGGCCACGCCAACTGCCCAGGACCGCGGCGGCTGCATCGGCAGGCTGCGCGGCTCGTCCTCGTCGTCTTCAGTCAAGACGAGAAGCACGGCGTCGTCTTCGTCCTCCTCGTCGTCCACGGATCCGAGGGCGAACGCGACCACATCGCTGCAACCCTCGCTGTGTTCACAGCCGCCCTCGCTGCCCTCACAGCTGCATCCCGTGCTGCTGCCGCCGCCGCCGCCGCTGCTCGGTGCCACGAGGGTCGCGCTGCTCGGCGAAGAGGGCGCCTCGGTGGCCGCTCCCGTCAGTGTCGGGCTGCGGGGGGAGATCGAGGGGGAGATCGAGAAGCGGAAGGCTGCCGACGCCATCGCTCCAGTACCGGGCGGCGACAAGGTGGGCGGCGACAAGGTGGGTGGCGGCAACGCGGGCGGCGGCAGCGCGGGCGGCTTCAAAGCCACGTCCTCTGGCGGCGTAGCAGCCAGTTTCGGTGGCGGCGGTCCCTCCTCCATCGCCTCGGAGTCATCCCCAGAGGCCCCAGCCCATCGGCCCGAGAGATGGCACCACACCTGACGAACCCCACTTGGGCCCTTGGGCGCGGCGCCCTTGTGCTGTCTGTGGGAAACCTCGGCGGCGGCGAAGCGCGCATCCACGGCCACCCAGGGAGGGGCGGCGGCGGCAGCGTCATGAATGGCCGGTGTGTGAATGGCCGGGGTGGCCGGGGTGGCCGGGGTTCCGGCGTTGGCGGCCGAATCCGCGGCGTTGTCATCAACGGCGTCATCAACGGCGTCGTCAACGGCGCCGGTATCCAACGGGCGCTTGCTACGCCGCGAAGACGACGGATCCGCCGCGCGCTTGCGCGGCGACGTGTCGTCTGAGGGCGAGGGGGCCTCGGCGGATTGCAGCTCGCGCACCGAGCGCGGCAGCTCCTCGAGCCATGGAGGCGAGATAGCCGCCGAGATAGCCGCCGAGGATTGCAGCTCGCGCACCGAGCGCGGCAGCTCCTCGAGCCATGGAGGCGGCTCTGCAATCGTGCTCACCAGCCTGGCGAGCAGGCTCGACAGCGCCCGACGAGGGGCGCCTTGGGGCGCGACAGCCGAGTCACCCACGTCGAGAGGCGCGAAGGCTTCGGTCTCCAGTTGGACAGCATCCGGTTGGGCAGCACCCGGTTGGCACGTCACGCGCACCGCCTCGGCGCCGGGAAGAGACACACGAGCCTCCTCGGCAGCGGTGTGTGAATGGCATACAAGCGCGTGTGAAATGCGTGCAGGCGGCGGCACGGGCGACACGATGGGCGGCGGCGGGGCAGGCACCACGGCCAACATCCGCGACATGATTGCAGCCGCATGAGAGGGGGGGGCAACGGCCCTGCGAACGGAGAACTGCGCAGCAGGTGCGGCCGCCGCGTCGGAGGCAGCCTCGTCGCATGGGCCAGTCTTCGTCTCGGACGGCTGTGGCGGCGAGCGGAAGCTCAGGCGGACGCGCGGCACGGCAGCGCTCGCCCGCTCCTTGCCAGCCCGCTTGCTCGGCGGCGCTGCCGCAGCTGCGCTCGCAGTGGTCGCGGCCGGTCGAGTGCACTTGGGCGCTGCGGACTCGTCTGACGAATCACGCTGCACGAAGCCGGCGGGGAGTGGTACTTGCAGCGCGCCGAGCACGGGGGAAAAGGGCGAGCAGGCCGCCGCCGCAGCACACTGCGGCGGCGTCAGCGGCGCTTCGGAAGCAGCCCGTGTGGCTGTAGCTGCGGTCGTCGCCGCCGACGGTGGGTTCACGGAGCACGTCGCGGGGGGCAAGGCGACTGATGCCGTGGGCGGCAGGGAAGACCTTTGCGGCAGAGGCTGGCGGGGTCGCTTGTGGTCTGTCGAGCTCGGCAAGTCGATGCCGCTGCCTCGCAGCCGCTTGGGACGCCCGCCATTGGCGTCCTCCTCGTCATCCGTCGAGGTTGGCGTGACTGTAGGGACGCTGCTGCCGCCCCCTTCGCTGCTGCTGCATCCTGTCGCGGCGGCGTCGCTGCTGCTGCATCCTACTTCGCTGCCAAAGTTGGCAGCTCCACGGCTGCGTCCTGCCTCGCTGCTGCTCGTCGCCTTGGCGCCGGCGCCGTCCGCACCACCGCCCCCGCGGCTACTGCCGCCGCCATTGCCCGTAGCCGTCGCAGGTCCAGGTGTGGCCGAGGCTTGCAGCAGCAGCAGCTGCTGCTGCTGCTGCTGCTGCTGCTCGCGCTGCTGGCGCTGCTGGCGCTGCAGCTGCTGGCGCTGGCGCTTGGCCGCCATGCCCGCGAAATTAGCCGCCATCAGGGCCATCTGGGCCGTCAGCCGGAGGGGCCGGTGCGCGCCGCTGTCCGCCGCGCCGCCGCCGCCGCCGCCGCCGCCGCCGCCGCCGCCGCTGCCGTCTGCTGGCGCGTGAGCGCCGTTGCCGCCCCCGCTGGTGCCGCCGGCGGCGCTCGCAGCGGCGCACTGGCACGCGTCCGCGACGGCCTGGCACGAGGGCGGCAGCACGGTCGCGCTCGAAGCGTCGCCGCGAAGAATGGCGGGGTCGTCAAGGTCGAAGCCGAATCGGACTGTGTACAGCCGTCGTTTGATGAGGTTGCCCGCGCCGCGGAACTTGTCCTGGATGGACACGAGCACGATGGTTGCGCCTGGAGGCAGGTGGTACCCCATGCCGCCCAGGTGCACCATCGAGCGGTGCAGCCGCGCGCCGCGCGCGCCGCTGGCGTTCGCGCCGGCACAGCTGCCCGGGGCAAAGCCCGGCGCACCACCCGCTGCGTCGCCTGCCGCGCTGGCGTCGGAGGGCTCCGAGAGGAAGCAGACGACATCGGACTCACCTGGCATCCACTCGCGCACGCCCGAGCGCGACACGTAGGAGCACGCGCCGCGGCTGGTCTGGAACGTCTCGGGAGCCGCGGTTGCCACAACGAGCGTCGACGAGACGAAAGTGATCCCGAGCTCCGCGTCTGGATGCAAGCAACGCCAGGCCTCATCATTGGTCGTGAGGCCAAGTGGACCGGTGAGGTTCAAGTACACGGGCGGCGCGGGCGCGGCGCGCGCGCCCTTGGCCACGCGCTCGAGCAGCGTGCGGCCGATGAACGCGCGGCTTGCAGAGTAGTCGTGGCTCCCGTCGCGTGCTGCGCGTGCGAGCGCGCCGGCGCCACCGCACGCAAGTAGAGTGTACCCGACGGCCTGCTCGCGCTCCCAACCCTCCTCGCGGCAGAGGTAGCCGATCTGCGGCTCGAAGGCGCCCACGTGGATCCACTCGACCGACTCGGGCCGCCCCGCGCGCATCCTCTCGGGAGCGGCGCACCTCTCCTGCCCCTGCAAGCGCAGCTGCTCGGCGCGCACGCGTCGCCACTCGACGCGCCAGCCGGAGTCGGGCTCCTTGAGTGACTCGCGCTCGCGCCGCTCCGCGTCGGACACGAGCCCGTCGATGGCCGGATCCCCCATTGGGGCGTGCCACCAGCAGATGGGCTGGTCCTTGCCTGCGGGAGCGCAGTGGCTGGCGCATCGCGCAGGCCACTTGGCCTCGCACTCAGCGCACGTGCCTACGGAGTGCACGCGGCTCGCGATGCGCGGCCAATCGGCCCGCTTCGCCGCCTTCGCGCTGATCCGTTCCGCCGCCGCGCCGCCCTGGAGGTGCGCGTCCGCTGTGTGCAGCCCGGGAGACTGGTTCTTTGTCGGCGAGGCAGGCGTATTGGTGAGGGCGTGCGAACCCGGCCGCAGGGGACTGGATTCGGTGTCGTCGAGGACGATCTGGTACCCCGACCAGGGCACCGGCATCGCCGCCCCTCAAAAGGCGACACCGCCCGCCAGGAGACGCGCCGAGGGCGGGCTCGGCTTCCTTTTGCCCTTCACCGTGGCCCGCCTCTCACAGACGTTCACACCGACGAGTTTCGTGAAATTTGCCCTGAGGCGCATGTAGCACTCTTCGTACCCGGTATCCATTTAAGTTAATTGGATATAGTTTGCGAACAAAAGGGTAACGTTATGCGTGTATTCATATGAACAAAAGGATACATTTTTGAACCTCAACGCTCACTACTTGTACTCCTGGATGGCCGCGCTGGGCGGCCCCGTGAAGACCGTTCCGATGCCGCTGCGGGATTTTTTGTGCCGCCGCGCGAACATCGCGGCGGAACGGGTCGACGGCTTGGTCAGCCTGCTGCAGGAACATTGGGTCGATGACGTGCGCACTCTGCGTGAGTGCTTGCCATCGCTTGAGAACAAGCTGCCCGCGGCGGCCTTTGTGGCCATCAGCCGCGCCATCGAGCAGGCCCCGAGCGAGCTGTTCGACCCGGTCACGGCCACATTGCAGGGCGAGGGCGGCGGCTGTGGAAGCTCGAGCACCGACGCCGCGACCGTGCCGGCAGCAGCTGCCACCCTCAGGCCCGAGCACGAGGCAATCTTGCTCTTCCAGCGCCACCAAGAGATGGAGGCGGTGAAGAGGCGCGAGGCGTTTCGCGCGGATGTGCGCCGCCACCGTCAGCTCGTGCGCCGGCTGCGGCCGTGGCCGTGGGTCATCTCGCCCGACTCTCAGACAGCGGCCTTGTGGGAAGGTCTTGTGGTGCACGGGTGCGTGTTCGCGGCGCTGGTGACGCCCTTCGAGGTGGGCCTCCTCGACCTGCACGACGACGGCCTCTGGATCGCCAACCGCGTCGTGGACGGTCTCTTTGGCCTCGACGTGCTCCTCTCGCTTGGATTCCTCGCCTACCGCGAGGCTCCACAGGCGGGCGGTAGGCTCGTCCGCGAGCCACGTAGGATTGCGTACCGCTACGCGCGCAGCGGCGCGCTGCTGATCGACGTGCTCGCCGCCGTGCCGTGGGAGCTTGTGCTCTTGCTGCTCAGCGCAGGGCCCAAGGCGATGCTCGTCGGCGCAGACGCGACGGGAGTGCGCGCTGAGAACGCACGGCTCGTGCGTCTCGCGACGCTTCTCCGGCTGCTCAAGCTGGGCGCGCGGCTCGGTCGGTTTGGGCGCGCGCTTAGCCGTTGGGAGCGGCCGCGGGCCGTGTGCTTCGGTCTCGTGCCCGCGCACACGGCCGTGCTCCTCCCGTGCGTGCTCGCCAGCCTCGCGCTCCTCACCCACTGGCTCGCATGCCTTTGGGCGTACGTGGGGCGAACGGCGCGGACTCTTGAGCTCTCGACTGGCTACGGGGCGTCGTCATGGATCGATCACGCGGGCCTCCCCGCCGACGTGTTGCCCCACGTGCTCTATGCCGCCGCGCTGCAGCCTGCGATCGCCGCTGTCCTCGGCGGCGTCGCCACCGGCGGCGGCATACCCGCTGGAGGCTTGATGATGTTGCCCAATTGGAGGGTCCTCGGCATTGGCGGGAGCACGACGGTCGAGGGTGGAGGCGCGACGGCGACGGCGGAGGCATCGGAGGCGCCGGAGGCGCCGGTGCGCATGCCCGCTGCCGCCGTGCTGAGCGATGGCGAGGCGTACGTGCATGCAATCATGCTCTTGGTGGGCGGCGCCGCTTGGGCGGCCGCCCTGGCCGCATGCTGCTGCGCCGCGACAACTAGCTGGCCGCAGCTCGGACTCGCGGCGGCCGAGTCGGCACAGCTCGAGGTGCTCTGTGGGGAGCGCCGGCTCCCTCGCGCGCTCGCCACACGCCTCGGCGGGTACCTCGAGCACGCGCGCGCGCCGCTCGCGCAAGTTGTAACGGCCAAACGCGTGCTGAGCGCCACCTCATCGAGGCTCCAAGGTGACGTGGCGATCGCCCTCTCGCGCCCGCTGCTGCAGCGCGTGCCCTATTTTGGCAAGTCGCTCGGGCTCGAACCGGACTTCCTCGCAAGCATCTCCCTCGCTCTCGAGCGCGCCGTCGTCGGACCACGCGACCTTCTCTCCGCTGATCGGCTCACGGTCATCGAGAGTGGCCGAGCGATCCTCCGCGGACGCCTCCTCCTCCCCTCCAGTCACTTTGGCGAGACCATGCTGGTGACGCTCCCCGTGCTGCGCGATCGTACGCCGGCGATTGCCCTCACCTATGTGAGCAGCGTCACCCTCTCGCGTACGGCTCTCGTCGACGTCTTTGTCGCTGCCCACTACCCCCGCGCCGCCCACGCCGTGCGGCGCGCCGCGGTGCGCATGGCGCTGTGTCGCGCGGTGCTGCTCCTCGCGGAGCGCCTGCGCGCGGCGCCGCCTGTTGGCCAAGGGGGCGGGCCATCACCCGTGCTGCTCAGTGTGAAGCCGTTGCGCGAGCTTCTGCTCGAGGGCGACCAATCGGGCGCCGCGGGTGCGAGCGCACGGGGGTGGTCGGTGGGAGGGGGAGGCGCGTTTGGAGGCGCGTTAGGAGGCGCGAGCCCGGGGGCCTTAAGCGCGGCGTCCCTTGCCGCTGCCGCTGCCGCCGCCGCGAAGGCGGCCGCGCGCATGGATCGGGATGGACAGCGGGGAGCGATCGCATCGGTGCCCGTCACGGCGCTCCGCCCACCCGACGCGGAGGCGCTCGCCGAGGCGCGACTGCGCTCGCAACTCGATGCATGCACCGGCCGCCTGGAGGCTGCCTTCGACGTGCTCGCTGCGCAGTGGCAGCATCCCTCGACGACGACAAGGACGCCTTATCGCCCCGGCACGTCGCGCGACAGGCTCGGCTCGTCGCGTAACCGTTACTCGCTCTCGCCGCCGCGGGCCAGCCGCACGGTGCGCGCGCGCCGCAACCACCATCACGCGCGCTACCCGGCGGCACCCACGTTTGTGGTGCCGCGCGACGGGCTGCCCGCAGATCACATGTCGCACGAGCTGCCGAGGACGCTCGATGCGGTCAGCTGCTAGACGGCTCACGACAATCTAGACTCAGCGCGAATCCACGTATCCGTCGTATCATATGTGTTGCAAGTAATCAAGTAATCGCGTGAAGAACGCTGAACGCTTCGTCTTGCGGTGACAAACGAAACATACACCCGCAGTTTGGCACGCGCAGACTTACGCGATACATCGGATGCGGAGTTTCAGCGAAGTGATTTCACCTTCAGCACATCTGACATCGATCATCGTCAGTGTTGGTTCAGCTACACGGGAGGTGTGTTTTGTTTTCACACGTGTCGGCGGTGTGATTTTCCATTCCTCTCGAAATGAAGTCCGGTTGCGTCTGTGTTTCTTGAGCAGGCGGCATGCCGATGCGCCAGCGCCGCATCGAAGTCAGCCTCGTCGCTATCATGACGGTTACCGTGTCGGACGCCCTCACGATCACCGTTTGCCAGGGCGGTGCTTGCCAGCGCAATGGGGCGGTGCAGCTGTTGCAGGCGCTCCAGAGCCTCTCCAGCGGTGAGGATGTCACTATCACGGCCGCGCCGTGCTGCTCCATCTGCCCTAGCAAGGATATCGTGGTCAAACAGGGGAGCAAGCAGCAATTTGTCAAGGTCTCGACATTGGCTACGGTTCTCGAAACGGCGACGGCGGTCCTGACAGAGCTTCCGGGAGTTGCTCCATCGACCAGCCTGATCGAAGCTGTCCGCGCCAAGTTCATGGGTGACGAGGCGCTGCGCCAAGGGCAGTGGCTGGCCGCTGCGGAGCAGTACGACGTGGCGCTCGGTTCGGACGAGGCCGCCGCCATACTCGCGAGCCCGGCCGAGCATGCGCAGCCGCCGGCTGCGCCGGCTCCGCTTGAGTGGGAGAGCTCGGTGTGGCACGAGACGCGGTGGCAGTCTTCGCTACGCTTCGACGAGTCGGTGACGGCCTTTGAGTTCGGCGTGTGTGCAAACGAGGCGGTGAAGCTCACGGGCGCGACGATCGACGACGAACTCAATCTCCGCGGCGAGCTCGAGACGGCAGAAGGCTACGGCTCCTTTTGCATCGCGATGACGCCGGACGGGCGCTCCTTCACGGGAGTGTGCGTGCTCGAGCAAGGCGAGGAGGAGCCTCCGTGGACCTCTGATTGCACCTCGGAGAGCCCCTGATTGCCTCTGATTGATCCTGATCGACTCCGACTCAGACTCATCAGGCGAGGAGCATCCGTGGACCGGCAGCCGCTCACCCGCGGATGGTGGTGGTGGCGCCGACGAAATCGCACCTCAGCTCTCGTGGCTCATCGAGGCGCTCATCGGGCGCTCGCGAGCGCGCGCGCAGATCGCGCAGGCCGACGGCGCGATGCAGGACGCGGAGGCGGCCGTGGCGCTGGCCGGCCTGACACCGCGCTGCTGGGACGCGCTGGCGACCGCGGCAGCCGCTGCGGGCTTGGAGGAGCGCCGCTGTGAAGCGGAGGTCGAGGCGAGGTGGCTCAGGGCCGAGGGCCCTGATGATGTGAGATAACTATCGTCGGTACGACTTGAGAGGTTGTGAACATAGACTTTCCGTGGGATCTGTGACGATAACACGTATTCACTTTCGTTTCGCACATGGATTCATAACCGAACAGGCAAGACGTCGTCGCCGGTCGTCACGCCACATACGCGACATACCGATGCCGCCCGGCGGTCACGCTCACGCGTCGGAGTCGCGCGCGCTGAGCTAGTCTCCGGAGTCCTGTGTGCCCTCGGCGCGCGCGCAGAGCGAGTGTACGTCCGGGGTCTCCGGACCCGACGGGATTTCTCCGCACTCCGGGGATCCGTCGACCTTTTATATAGTAATATATTGCTAGTCTCCGGAGTCCTGTGTGCCCTCGGCGCGCGCGCGGAGCGAGTGTACGTCCGGGGTCTCCGGACCCGACGGGATTTCTCCGCAGCTCCGGGGATCCGTCGACCTTTTATATAGTAATATATTGTTTGGGACAAGCGGCCGAAGGGCGCCGAGGCCGACATATCAAAGACCGACACGACAGCAGATTGATCAACAAGATTAGAGCATTACGCATTAGACCCTCAGCATGCGCGTGCGAGAGCGGGAGAGCGCCCTCTTGCAAAATGGGCACTTGAGCTCGATGGCTACCGGCCCGCGCGTCGACTCCACCAGCCTGCCCGGGGTGAGCCAGCGCCCGAGGCAGTCAAAGTGCGCCACCTGTCCGCAGCACGGGGTGTATCCCCACCCGCCGTCGGGCTCGGACGGGTCTGGTCGATCGCGCGCCATGCCGATCAAGGTCACTTCCCCGCCCAAGCAGCAGCCAAAGCAAGGACCCTCCTCCTCCAATTCCACCTCCACGTCCACCTCATCCAACTCGTCGTTGTTGCCAGCATGCTCCATGTCGAAGCTGGAAGAAGCGCCTTGCATGCGAGCCGATCGGCCGTCCCGCTGCTGTCGCCTTTCATCGGGAAGGCCCGCGTCTGTGACGGAGGCCGACAGGGCCACAGCGAGCTGCATGCCCTCCTCGTCCTCGTACCAGTCCTCGGCCTCCTGTGGGCGCTTGCGGCTGTGGCCACCCGAGCGCTGCGGCGTTGATGGGAGCACGGCAGGCGCTGGGCGCGCTGCTGGCGAGCAGGCTGCATGCAGGCCAAAGTCCACAGCGAGCTGGCGGCGCATGTCCCGCCGCTGGACGCACTCGAGGTCGTCACACAGGTGCTCCGGCGCATTGTGGCTGCACTGGCCATGCGAGCTTGTGCGCATATGCTTCTTGAGGCTGCCCGACTGCGAGAAGCGCTTGCCGCAGCCCTCGTGATTGCAGCCGTACGGTCGCTCGCCCGTGTGTGTGCGCTTGTGCTCTGTGAGGTTGCTCGACGCTGAGAAGCGCTTGCCGCAGCCCTCGTGGTCGCAGGCGTACGGCTGGTCGCCCGTGTGCGTGCGCTTGTGCCTCGTGAGGTGGCCCGACCGCGTGAAGCGCTTGCCGCAGCCCTCGTGGTCGCAGGCGTACGGCCGCTCGCCTGTGTGCGTGCGCTTGTGCCTCGTGAGGCTGCCAGACTGCGAGAAGCGCTTGCCGCAATCCTCGTGCTCGCAGGCGTACGGCAGGTCGCCCGTGTGCGTGCGCTTGTGCGTCGTGAGGGTGCCCGAATGAGAGAAGCGCTTGCCGCAGCCCTCGTGGTCGCAGGCGAATGGCGCTCCGACTAGCGCCATCGGTAAACTTCGCGAAGGAGAAGATTGCAGGTTCATCAAACTATACACAACGGCAGCCTGGTGAGCGCGACATCCCGGTCCCTGCTAAAGCTAGACCAGGCTCTGAATCGCTGTGGGTGGGTGGGAACACATCATCTCTCTCATGTACTTCTGGCCTGTGCGCATCGATCGTCGGGACGGAGCAGCCGACCGAGAAGGAACTGACGCCGATGGACCGTCGGCGAGTTAAGTTTCCTCTGGTGCCCATACCGCGTGAGCAGCATACAAGCTCATTCCGTTTTCCCCACAGGGTGCCTATGAGGCTTTCCCCTGGGGAGCCCCATCCCCCCCAACGGCGGAGAGATCCCTGCATACCCAGGGGGCTCTCCGTACATCTGTGGTTCCATGAACATGGAGACCGTACCATGTGATCGACACCTTCACGTTGAGTTCACAGCTGCGTAACTTTGGGCGTCACGCAGCATTCTCGACCCAAATTTGGACCCCTTCAATCCAAATTCCGACAATATTTGGACCCCTAGTTCAATCCAAATTCCGACAATTATTTTCCAAACAGACAGGAGATAACAGCACTCGTGATGGTGTCTGGTGTGGTTCACACCTGCGTTTGAAATTCCGACTATAGACCGGCTGAGTATTATAACACGAGCAAATTCACACAAACGATGATTCTATAGCAGTTAGATGACGAATGAGCCGCGCCATCTCATCAAAATGTTGGGCAAACGGCTCGAATGAACGTCACGTCGATGCCGCCGCCCTCCCACTCGAGCGTCGCGAGGCGGTAGCCCAGCAGATGAAAGTGGTGGAGGAGCGCTGTCTGCTCGCCGACGGACATGAAGCGGTAGCGGCCTGAGAGGAGCTCGGTGGTGCAGTGCAGCTCGGCGGTCAACTGCTCAGGCAGCCAACGGTCCTCCGCCCGCCACGAGCTGAAGAGGTTGTGCTCGAATCCTTCGATGTCGACCTTGAGGAGCGAGAGCTTCTTGTGGCCGAGCCGCCGCTGCACCGTGCTGAGCGTCATGTAGCGCTGGTCGGGGTCGCCGTCGCGAGCCGAGATGCACCACGGGTGGAACCACAGCCGTTCGCCGAGCCGGCGCTCGGTCTGCCATCGCATGCCTTGCATCGTGCAGTCGAAGGTGTGCACGATGCAGCTCGTCGTAGAGTTGATCACGGCCCGCTCGAATGCGATGTCCCCGTTCGAGCCGAGCGAGTAAACTGTGCAGTCGTCGCGATGGCGATACGCGTCCCATGCGCACAGTGAGCGCGGTGCGTCCACACGCACATCAGCACGCATGCGCTTCTGCAGCATCTGCACACGTTGCCGATTGCCAATGCACGGCATCGTGCGTTGCCACAGGTTAAAGCTGTGCCGATTGTTCTGCCGAGTGGAAAGCAGGTCTTTGCCAGCCCAATTTGGCCGAGTGCCGCAGCCCACGTCCGAAAGGTTTTGGAGTTGGTACTTGATCACCCTGTAATTGGACCGGACATTGGCGGGCACGTGTGCCCATCGCTCAGGCTGCAGATTCTGCGAGCTCACGGCGTCGTGCAGCTGGCCGAGTGCCTGCTGCTCCCAATGGTTCATCTTTCGCTCGGCCTTAGCAAGCGCTGCCGCGGAGTAGGTAGCAAGCGACGGGGTGTTGCAGCGCCCGAAGGACGAGTCCGACGACTCCATACGCATGTACCAGGACGCAACCGAAGGTCGTGATAGGGGGGTTGTTTCGGCTCAGTATGAGAAACATGTAATTATAAATGTCATTAAGCTAAGTAGGAGATTTTACATGTTCTTCCACTCTTTCATCTCCTGTAATCTCACCATGTGGTTGTGATCCTGAACCCACACAACTGACACTTACCGGTAAGTTTTTTCACAGAACTGAGGCAGCTGACGAAGGTTCCAAAGATGTCAGCTTACTACCGGTAATATTAAACAACTGGTTCCGAGGCGGTGGCCGAGTACCCGGTAGACAGCTGGGTAACACCGGTGATTCACGCGCCATGGCCTCCGCGCCCGCCAAGCTCTGCTCGCTCATCTTCGTCCTCGACCCTCTCAATTCGCGCGTACTGCTCGGGCTGAAGAAGCGTGGCTTCGGCGCGGGGAAGTTCAATGGATACGGCGGCAAGCTTGAGGCAGGCGAGAGCATGCGTGCGTGCTGCTCGCGCGAGCTTGAGGAGGAGTGTGGGCTTCGCGTGCCACCCGCCGCCTTTCAGAGACGCGCTGTGCTGACCTTTAACATGTTGGCAGACGGCATGAAGTCTGCCGATGGCACCATCACCTCTCGCATCGAGGTGCACGCCTACTCTTGCCTGCTGAGCGAGGCGACGGGCTCGGTCATCGAGACTGACGAGATGGCACCAGAGTGGTTCCCGATCGATGCGCCACCATTACCCAAGATGTGGGCCGACGATGAGCACTGGCTGCCGCACGTGCTCTCGGGTATGGATGTCGTCGGCGCTTTTCTCTTCAAAGATGCAAGTACCATCCTCTCGAAGCGCGTCGAAGTGTTGCCACCTCGCAGACTGGAAGTGGACGAGCAGCGCTCAAGACGCCTGTGCGTCGATCACCTCGTGTATGGGGTGCCTGGCGACCTGGAGTCAGCCATTGACGCCTTCGAGGCGCTCACGGGCGTGCGGCCGGCGGTCGGAGGTGTCCACAAGGGCCTCGGCACGCGCAACGCTCTCGTCGCGCTTGGCGGCCCCGATGATGGGAGCACCGGCGGCCAGTTCGGCTACTTTGAGATCCTCGCGCTCGACCCGGCGCAGCAGCCAGAGCGCCTGTGGATGGCCATGGACTCCGTGATGGCACGCGGCGAGCCGCGGCTGGTCACATGGGCCGCCGATCGCTCACGGGCTCCGGGACTTGAGTCCACGTCACTTGAGGCATCCATCGAGGCCGCGCGCCAGCTGGGATATGACCCGGGCGAGGTGCAGCACTTTGCGCGCGCGACGGCCGACGGCGCCACGCTCAAGTGGAAGCTCGCGTACCGGCATTACGAGGAGTCCACACTGCCAGTCGACGGTTTGGTTCCCTTTTTGATCGAGTGGGATCCGAAGAGCCGCGAGGCGGGCATGATCCCTTCCTCGACCGCGCCACGAGGGATCGAGCTCCTGTCGTTGCGAGCCGAAGCCGCCGATCCGAAGGCAGCGGCGGAGGCCTTGGGCGCCGTTGGCATCGATGCCGCGGACCTGCTCGGCGATGCTTCTGCCGGCGGCGGCACGAAGGTGGCCACGAGTCGAATCATCGCGACGCTTCGGACGCCCAAGGGCGTGGTGGAGATTGGATGAGATTGGATGAGATTGGATGAGATTGGTGGAGATTGGATGAAGGTGACGAGCGTATACAAGCGTATACTGTAGGCACCGGTAAAGGTACCGGTCGACCGCGAGAGGAGCGGGGCGTGCCGTGTGGCTCATACGTGCAGATTGTAGACGCGTCACGTGCAGACGGGCGACGGCAGCGGGCGCCCTCGCACGTCTGTCGTTCTCAGCATCCGGTATACCGGATAGGAAGCGGTACCGGCCGCGGTACGGGTGGAACGTTGTACGGCCGTTAATTTTTCCCGCCGCGCCGTCCCCGGTCTAATGTCTTTTTTAACACGACACCCCGCCGGTTGCGGACTTCGGTTCTTTTTATTCGGTCGCGTCACGATCACCGTTCACCCTCAAAAGCGTTCTAAGGGTCGGTCTAGAACTCGTATTATGTCTCTACACACGTAGGTACAAGGTGACTAGATTAGGGTCGGTTCGGGCTCGGCTCGTTCGACGCGAGGAGCTGCTCGACCGCGGCGGCCATGCTGCCACTCGCATTGAGTGCGGCACGAGCAGCGTCCTGTGCAAAGCCCATGGCCATGAGCTCGTGCACTTCGGCGGACAGCTCACGCCCCGCCTCGGTCATGATATCGGCCGGCCGCGCTGGCAGACACCACTCGGCACGCAATTTGGCGCCCAGCTCCTCGCCACGGCCCTCGCCACGGCCCTCGCCCCCCGCGCCGATTGTGAGCGGCCCGAACAGCAGATCGAATGCCCAAGTCACCTGCACCCTGTCGGCATACTCAAGGGAGGTGCTGTTGACAAGGACGAGCGTTGGGCCACGCCTTGCGTGTTTGAACGCAAAGGCGGCGGAGAAGTGGCCGTTGAGGTCGAGGGCGATGACTCGCACGCGCGGCGGCGAAGAGATGTCCGCACCCGCGACGGCGCCTGCGCCCGCAACGGCGCCCGCGACGGCGCCCGCGGCGAGCGCGCCATCGTCGGCCACAGCGGCCACGTGCGATGCAGGGGCGGCGGGAGCGAGCCCATCCACGACGACATCCACGACGACGATCGACCGACCGGCTGTAGCCAGTGCTGCCACCTGCGCGCGCTCGTCGGCGATCCACTCCGCAGGCGACTGCAGCTGGCGGCCGCTCGGCCCAAAGCGCTCGACGCAGAAATAGGCGTCGCCCGCCGCGTACACCACCACGCCAGGCGCCGTGATCCTACCCCCGAAGCGAGCCTCCTCTTCGAGGATGCGAGATCGCTCCTCGTGCGTCGCGACGTCGAGCATCGGAAACTGGTTCATGCGTACAAAGAGCAGCCGACGCCGGCTGTCGGCCGATGCACTCGACGCGTACTCGCTCAGCAGAGCGCTCAGCTCGTAATTCGCCACCCACGACCGACAATAGTTGCTCGCCTCACGCCCAGAGCCACCGGAGAAGCTGGCCACGTTGGCGGCGATGTATGCCTCGCGCCGTTGGCGCACTGCCCGCATGGCCGCGTCCACCCGCGTCAGCACGGCCTCCGGGTCGCGCACCGCACTCATGAGCTTCTCGATGAGCACATCATCATCGTCCGGTGATACGGTGCTGCTCTCCATGTTCTCGAGGGCCTCGGAGAGGAGTTCGCAGTTGGCCGCGGTGAGGTAGCCGCAGATGCTGCCTGCAGTCTGATGCTTGCCAATCGCCGCGCTCCAAAAGTCGTGGAACTGGTCGAGGGCACCGCGGCTGATGATGCCTCCCATTGCCGGCACCTGCTGTGCGAAGTGGTGCGAGAGCGGTGGATGGGCCTCGCTGCGCGGGCGGAACTCGCCAGCATTGGGACCTTCTTGCGCCAGTGGCAGCGGCGCCTCGTTGCGCGCGCGCGCCTCAGCGGCTGACAAGTCGAGCGCAAGCGCAAGCGCCTCGTCCTCGGTCAGCCCAGTCGCGGACGCCATGTTCGCCGTTCGTGAGAGTGCTCGCTTTTTATGGATCACGGCGGACCAGACAGAACTAAACAATTTGATCAAATTCAAAACGACCCGGGTTCATCCACGGATAAAGGGGTCGTCTAGGTTGCGGCCCGGGCATCTCCTCACACTTGAATTGGAAATTTCGAGGCGATCCTATGGCTCGGGCACGAGTCGTCGCCCTCGAAGCGTCGAAGGAGCAGCCGCCGTACGCAACGGCCGCAAGGCCGCGCGGCGGTCTCACGCTCGATAGCCTCGGGGTCGAGTTCGACATCGAGCTCAACCGGATGAGGCTGCTGCCAGCTAAGTGCATCGCCTACACGTCCACAGTGCGCGAGATCCTTCAGGGGGGACCACGTGCTCGAAGGACGCCCTCATGTTCCACCTGCTGAGCAAGCTGCAGTTCGCAGCCAGCTGCTTCTGACGGACAGCTGGGAGGAACGTACAGCTGGGAGGAACTGTGCATGTACTGAACTTACATGCGATTATGTGTATCGTTAATGTCATCTCCATACGGGGGAGATGTGTGTCTCCATGTGCTGAGTAGGTTCGCTTTCAGGAAAACTCTCTTCTGCATTGCGCTCTTCTCTCTCTGCTCTCTCATAGTAGCGTGGAAGTCTCTCGACCTCCTACTCTATCCTCTACAACACATCAACCATCCCGCGGAAGCCTCCCGCGACTCGAGGTCTTCCAATGGCTATCCAATGGCCGGTTGGCCGCCGCAGCTGCTGTTGTTGACCCGGGGCTTGAGTCAGCATTTCAAACATCATGTGAGGCCGTGGCTGGGCTCAGCGTCGCGGTCCTCGACGAGAAGCAACCGGAGCGGGATTGGCATCGCTGGATGCAAGCCCTCTTGGACGCCGTTGCCACCAGACCAATGTTCAAAAGGCCGAGCTGGAGTACATGTATACGGGAGCGCTTACATGTACGGCGGTGACCGCACTCACTGCACTGCAGCTTGCAAGCGATGATCTTGCCGTTGTCTCGGCGGCGGGACCGACGCTGCGGCAGCGCCGGCAGTTAGCACTGCGAGCCTTCATCAACAACTCTCTGCTGGAGGGTGGAGATGCTCGTGAGGGAAGGAGACGACGGGACGGGCCCGGGCCCTGTTTTCTGTCGCCGTGGTCGACCGGGTGATCGCGTGTCTCGCCGTGGACGTGCGTGAGCTCATCGACCATGTCCCCCCCCTCGGCCAGGAACTGGGTTTGGGGTGTCGAGCCCCGGCAGCTGATATGGGCCCGCTTCTGAATCTTGCGCTCTCATCCCACGGGCGCTGCAACCGGCCAACCGCTGCCAGGCTGCCGCAGCCAACGCCCCTGGCACTCGGGGCAGACGAGGCCATGAGTAATAACCCTGCACTTTCCCACAAGATCCCCTTCACTCCCCTTCCCCCCTTCCCCCTCATTGCATGCAGGATTCTCTCTCGTTGCATGCGGGGCGCCACACACTTGGCTCTTGGGGGCCTTTGGGGCGTTTGGCAAAACCTCGGCAAAGCATCTCGAGGCAACTGGTGCCACTGCGGTCCTTTTCTTTTATATCTGCCTTCAAACGGCGCAACAAAATGTACAATGAATGGAAAAGGTTTCACCGGGGCAAATGGCGCCGGCACGGGCAAGGGACCTCGCACGATGAAATGCTGGCAATGCGAGGCATGCAGCGGTTTCATCTTATGGTCTGGGTATAAGACTTGTGGCAACCTCAGTGGATGTTCAAAAAGCGCCCAGACTGCCCCATCTTGGATTCAAAGGTACGAAGAGAGGCAGGAACATATAGAAGAAGCGATCATTTCAGGGCACTATGTTTTATATGACCAAAATCCAGCTCTCGATCAAGCGCGCCCAATCTTCGATGATGACGATTGACGTGCTGCCGCCGCTGCCCCCGCCGCCGTTGCCCCCGTTGACGCAGCTGCCTCCGCAGCAGCTGCTCCCGCTGTCGCTGCCCCCCTTGGCTGCCCCTGCCGCCGCCACTACACCCGCCGCAGCTGGCCCCGCTGCAGCAACCCACGCCGACGCAGCTGCCCCCGCCGCAGCAGCCCGCGCCGCCGCTGCCCTCGCCGCCGCTGCCGCCGCCGCAGTTGCTGGTAGGCTGGCAGCTCGTGTTTGTTGACCATACAGCCGTGATCGACATTCCTTTGCAAGCGTTGGAACGAGCATCTAAGCCCCGGCTCATACCGGCTCAATGGACGGCGTATAAAGGACAGCGAACCACCGCTCCCGTTTGAGTCTGAGTACCGCACACTACGACTTTCAGTGCAGGCTCCAACCGAAGCCAAAGAGAAGGCCAAGATGGCGCATTCCAAGGCGGAGGCGGACTTGCTCGGCTTGTAAAAGTATCCAAGGATTGTCGCATGGCCTTACAAACTATCCTGAGGGCCAGACGGAGGAGATCGGCGAGCGCGAGCTACACAGAGCGACCGATGTGGGCAGCGTGCCTTTGCTCGTGAGCACATCAGAAGAGGCACACCAAGACGAAGGAGGGAGGGAAGGAGACGACGGGACGGGCCCGGGCCCTGTTTTCTGTCGCCGTGGTCGACCGGGTGGTGCTCGCGTGTCTCGCCGTGGACGTGCGTGAGCTCATCGACCATGTCCCCCCCCTCAGCCAGGAACTGGGTTTGGGGTGTCGAGCCCCGGCAGCTGATATGGGGCTTCTGAATCTTGCGCTCTCATCCCACGGGCGCTGCAACCGGCCAACCGCTGCCAGACTGACCCCCAGACTGCCGCAGCCAACGCCCCTGGCACTCGGGGCAGACGAGGCCATGAGTTTACCCTGCACTTTCCCACAAGATCCCCTTCTCTCCCCTTCCCCCCTTCCCCCTCATTGCATGCAGGATTCTCTCTCGTTGCATGTGCGGCAGGTTGGGCGCCACACACTTGGGGGCCTTTGGGGCGAGGGGATGCGCTCGTGCGTTATCTATGCGGCATGTGTAGGTCGGGTCGCCTCGTTTGCAACCGCTGCTGCAGTTATTCCCACGCAGACCATCATCGCTGGCCACCGCGCATTGCTCGTCGGCCCTATGCGCACGGACGTGCCGTCGCGGCCGCCGCTGGTGCTCCTGGGCGGAACCGCTCAGTGGCTCGACTCATGGCAAGGCCACCTCACCGCGCTCGCGCAGTCGCGGCGTGTGCTGCTTTACGAGACGCGTGGCCAAGGCGGCGCATTCGCCGCTGCCGATGCTGCGCAAGCAGACGTGACGAATTGTTCGCTGCCTCATCACGCAGAGGACTTTGCATCTGTGCTCAGGGCCTCCGGCCTCGCAGCAGCCGGTGAATGCGACGTGTGCGCCTTCTCCTTTGGCGGCCGCGTCGCTATGGCGGCAGCCGCCCTTGCCGACATCTCTCCCGCGCGCATACGCCGGCTCGTCGTCACCGGCGTGGCCGCCGATCGCGGCACGAGCGGCCGGCTAGCGCTCCGGTCGTGGCGCGCCTCGCTCTCCGCCGGTGACCTGCGCGGCTTCGTGTGGCGCCTAATCCTCGACACGCACTCGCCGCGCTACCTCGCCGCGCAGGAGACCAACGTGCCCAAGTGGGTCGATGCCGTCGTGGCGGCCAACTCGCTCGCAGGGCTTCGTGGAATCGTTGAGATGACTCATACGGAGGTACCGACTGACCCAACGCATCCCCTCGCGATGGCGCGCAGCCTCGCCCAGAAGGGAAGCGTCGATCGCGGGCTGCTGCTCGTGGGCGAAGAGGACACCCTCTCGCCGAGCTCGGCGGCGCGCGAACTCGCGGACGCGGCCGGATGGGAGTTCCGCTCGATTGCAGGCGCTGCGCATGCAGTCCCGATTGAGCAGGCTGTGATTTGGAGGCGAGCGGTGTTGGAGTTCCTGGATCGGTCTGAGTAGAGCTTCCCAGCTTCAAGTCGAGTGCTCTACGAGACGTTTTCGAAACGGCCTTTTCCCGATGCGCTCGCGACGGCGCGCTGCCACGTGTTCACGATCTTTCTTCGACTCGCGTCACAACACACAAGGGCGCCCCTGCGTGGCGATTCAGCGGACGGCCGAGCGTCAACATTCCCGCAGGACTCTACGATGACGCGCTTGTGCTTTCTATTGTTGGCCATCCTTCCGGCAACACTCGCGCAGAGCCTATACAGGGCGATCAAGGAGAATAACATGGCGATGGTGAACATTGTGCTCAAGAGCGGCGTGAAGGGCGGAGTGAATGCACCTCTCATGGAAGGCGACGAGGTGGGGGAGCCGCCGCTGCTCATGGCGGTTCGCCAGGGTAAGCACAAAGCCCTCAAGGCCCTGCTCAAGGCCCCCAAGATCGACACGGCAATCGTCGACAAGGACGGCCTTCCGTTGATGCATGTCGCCGCTGCAAGCGGCAGCATGAAGATCATCATCGAGCTGCTGACGACGCGCAAGTTCGATCCGCTCTCCGTGCATGCGGCCGACGGCCTTGCGCCGTTGCATCGGGCTGTCCTCAGCGGCTCTACGGACGCGGTCAAGGCGTTGCTCAACGCGGAGGTGCCCTCTGACCAGCCAACCGCCGATGGCCGCCTACCAATGGATCTGGCAGAGAGTCTCGCGATGAAGGAGGTTCTCAAAAAATTTGCGCGCGCCGTGTCCAAGGAGGAGGTTTGAGAGAGGCGCGCTTGCGCAACATGAAGGACAGTTTCCCCGATGACAGTTCCGATTGAGATTTAGCACCGAGCAGGCAGGGTAGAGTAATAAGACGCAACACGTACGCATCCGCAACACCGTACCGGCTCCTCCCGGTGTCTTTTTTCGGTATACATCTAATTTTTCAGCTCGCGAGGCGTCGTGCTGGGCCCCCGATACGATCAGATGCAGAGCCAGCCGATCGGGTCGTCGCCGAGCGAGCCGCTCGAATGCACGCTGCAACAAGCCGCCGACCTGGTCAGCCTGCTGCACACAATCGCTCATGAATGGTCGGTGCCCAATCAGCGCAAGGGCCGCCCCGTCGACATCGGCCTCGGACGCGCCTTGCTTTGCGACTTTGAGGGTTCACCGTGCCCGCTCTTGAGTGGGCCTCGTCCGCTCCTGGCGGCCATCGGCTCGCGCTGGCCGTTGCACATCCGCACGTCTTCAGCACCAGTCACCTCCGCCATCGCACGGCTCGCCGCGGACGTGGCCAACGACAGCGCCACTGCTAGCAAGAGCAGCAGCAGCAGCAGCAGTGCCGCAGTTGACGTGCTCTTGCTCCCTGTGGGCGCCCCACCATCGACAGAAACCCCGCCTCAGCTCCTGATTGTGCTCTCGGAGGCGGCGATGACTCCCGCGGAATGGGATCTTGCGTTGAGCTCCGTGCCGGCGGGCTTCAACGGCTCGTCCTCCGGCGCACGCTTCCTCTTCCCAGACCACTCCATCAACTCGAGTGACGAGACCGGTACGGCGGCGAGTGCGCCTGGGATGCGCGCCCGCCGCTCGCGCAGCCGAGCCGTGCCGCCGCCGCTGCACCGTGCTGCTCTGCTCTGGCGGGCGACGGTGCTCTGCGAGCCTCCGCTGTGGGATCTTAGGCGGCCCGTCGGCGAGGTGACGGCGAAGGAGGCGGCGGCGGCGGCGGCGGCCGTGGCGCGTGGCGTGCCCTACTCGGAGTGGTTCGTGTGCGCGACACTCGAGGTGCTGCGCCCGCTCGTGCGCACCCTCTTCCGACTGCCCCGTCGAAAAGGCAAGTCGGTCTGGTCGACATGCGTCCGAGCCGCCTCGCCGTGCTTCTGGTTCATTGGCCTTCACACGCGCGGCGAGCACTTCGTGACGCAGGTGCTCTCCTCCCCGGACGTGCTGCTCGGCCGGATGAGTGCACACCGCACGGCCGTCTTGGCGCGCCTGGGCGCCAGCGCCAGCGCCGTCGCGGGCACGAACGCCGTATCGGGCACGGGCGCCGTCGAGGGCTTGAGTGCCACCTACTCGGGCACGGGCGCCGTATCGGGCGCCATGGGCGCGTGGCCCCCGTTGCTGCTCGTCGACCCCGCAGCCGGCGAAGGGAACTACACACAGCACCTGCCCGACGGGATGGGGCGGACGCCCGCGCTTGCGCTGGTCGAGACCTATGGCTGGCATGCCTTGCTCGGCGAGCCTGACCGTTACACCTTCAGCTGGCTCTCGCGACATTTTGAGGCGCACGTCGCCGCCGGACGCGCCACGCTCACTCCGCACGGCGTTACTCCCCTCCCCTCCGCGGTCGTTGCGCCGCTGTACTCCTGGACGCTTGAACCTGAGTGCCACCTGATTGCCACCTGATTGCCACCTGATTGTCACCTGATTGCCACGCATGCAACCGGGAGAATCTCGGGAGAATCTCGAGTGCCGCCCTCATCAGGGACACGCTTGAAGTGCCTCTGCTTGCCTCTGATGACCTCCGATGACCTCCGATGACCTCCGATGACCTCTAATGACCTCTGATGGTCGCCCTCATCAGGTACACGCTCGACGCACGGGTGCCCGAGCTCGAGCGCACCTACGAGCGCGGCCTGCCCCAAATCACCCGCCAACGGCTGCAGTGGGCGTCTTCGACATACCGGGCAACCGCCCTGAGCGTGCGCGGCGACCTGTGGCTGTACAACCACTTGGCGGGAGGACCGGTCGCGGAAGCCCTCGAGATGGGCGGCTTTGCGCAGGTGCTCTCCTCTGCCACTGATGGCCTCTGTGTCCTGTGGTTGCCTCTGATGGCCTCTGATTGCCACTGATGGCCTCTGTAGCCGCTGATTGCCTCGGATTGCCGCTGATTGCCACTGATTGCCACTGATTGCATCGGATTGCCTCGGATTGCCTCTGATGGGCACCTGTGGACTCTGATGGCCTCCTGGGCAGAGTGCTGCCGCGTTCCACGCATGCAAGGCCAACTCAGCCAAGCTGCGCCGGCGCTGCTACAACGCGAGCGTGCTCGAGACCAATGTGAGTTTCGTCACTTGGGCGACGCTGCTCGGGAAGCTGCCGCCCACAGCCAAGCGAGTCGACTTGCTCGTGCTCGATCAGCGAGATCCGGGCGTGGCAGCCCTTGTGGAATCCTTCCCGCTCGATCTCGTCAAGCCGAGCCTGCTCTACTACCGGACGGCTGCGGGCGCGGGCACGCGGCGCCACCTGCTGAGCCATGGCTACCAGACGTCCGCGCACCACGAAACGTCCGCGTGGGGTGAGAACACGCTCGCCTGGCGCGCGGACCGGTGCCAGGCGTCAGGGATGCCCGGCCGGCCGTTGTGGGCTGAGCCCGAGTGGCTCGCAGTCGCCAGCCGCGTCGCTCAGGCTGAGGTGCCGCCGCTGCCGGTGCGCAGGCGAGGACGTAGGCGCGGCGGCGCTGGTGGAGCGGGCTGACAGTAGACAGACGTGATTTTGAGACCGGACTGTTTGAAGCAGTATTGAGTATAATATAGCGCTGAGCTGGAAGTCAAGTACCCGGGTCCGGGATCATAGATTACGGGAGGGGACGAACAGTCCGGAGGTGAACAGTACCGGCTTCGAACCGCGCGCCGCGGGGAAGGCTGGGGATGCACCGGAGACGCCTGCCCGCAATGCGCAAACGAAATCTTAAACTGTGGACCTCACAACAGGTCCCTCTCCCTCATCGTCGTTCGAACTGACGCCGAGACAGCTTCCAAAGGACTGCGGTTGTGGCTGCCGCCCAACGTTGAATACGAAAAGTCGGTTGGCTGAGATGGGAGCGCCTACTCCGCCTTGTCCACCTTGGGCGGTTCCGACTTGCAGCACTGAGTGACGTTACGCGCCGGACATGGACGCGACCTCGTCCATCGCGTCGCTCAAGCAGCCTTCGGAGCAGAGCAACGCACGCACGCGCTCTGCATTCATGCGTGCATAGTTGCTCCAGTGGCTCCAGTTGCTCCTGCATCTGGCTGCGCGCTGTTCCCCACACCACCAGCTATCCCGACCTCAGTCACATCCTGGCGTATAGGAAAAAGTGAGGCATCCTCACATCGCAGGCAATGATTAACGAACGGTCTCTGGGGCAACGGGAGGTGCTGTGTCGCCTGCTCGACTGCGTTGCCTATGCGGATGAACAGCTTGTTGATCTCCAGTCCAGGCGTCTCCAAGTGCTCCAGCAGATGGTGGGTGAAGATGCCATGTGGATCTTTTGGGAGCTCAATCGATCTCGCTCCTGGCGCGCATGCAAAGGCCACGAGCGATCCTTTGGGGTCCATCGAGGCGAGTCCGTTGAAGGGTCCTCCACTGGAACCGAGCGAGCGCGTGCCGGCTGGGAGCGGGTCGTCACGGCAGCAGTCGAGCACGAGCGCGTTGAATCGCGTCCCCCGAGCCTCCATCTCGGCGAGCAGGTTGTGCGCATCGAGCGCATACCGAGGCAGATCCGAATTGCTCTCAGGTACATTTCGAGCGAGCAACCAGTTGGAGGTGCGGGGCTTGCCAGCTTGCAGGACAGAGGCCTCTGTGCCGTGGCCTGCGAAATAGAAGAACGCAATGTCGTTTTTCTGCAAGGTGTCGACAAACGTGCGCCTGGCATTGAGAAGGGTGTCGATGTCACAGTCTGTTACTAGCGTGCTGGCATATCCCATTCGCTGGAGCGCAGCATGCACAGCCGATGCATCATTGATGCAGCATCGTAGCGGCAACCTCGAGTATGTGTTGATGCCGACTACGAGCGCCTTCCGTGTGCTGGGTCGTAGCGGCATCGCTCCGGTAGGCTGCTCCGCCTTCGCCTTCGGCTTCTTTGTCGGCGGCTCATTACTGGCATGCTCAGCAACTTCGTCGACGTCGCTCAAGAGCTCAACCACGTCGCGGGCCTGAGGCGCTCGCGCCATTGCCGCAGGCGTGACATTTGGGCTGGGCTGCCTGGCGGCCGCCTCCGCAAGGCTCATCCCAATGGCCCGCGCCACCTGCTGCTCCTCCTCATCCGCATTCCCGCTCCCGTAACGGTCTAGATAGGGAGCTCTTCCTGAGCTATCTGCGGACCGTGACAGCGAGGTGGCGGCAGGGTAGCCCAGGTAGGCATGCGGCGGGTGGCCGGGCGGCGGCAGGTAGACCCGCAGGCCGGGCGCGGGCGACAGGTACGGCCGCGTGGTCGCCGGCATGAGCCCGTTGGCCGGCCACCCAGTGCTTCTCGCCGACTGAATATCGACCATTGGGTTGCATGGGTACAAGTTCTTGTCTTGCACGTCTACTTGCTCTCCAACCCGTGAACCGGTCTCGATCCGCACCGTCCCTCGGTCGTTGCTCCAATCGACGATTATGCCGTTTTGCCCATTGTAAATGCAGTCAGCCCCGCACAAGGCTCCAACTCCCACGCGCTCGCCTTGCACGGGCATTTGCGACCGTGGGGCTATGGACCGCGTCCCCGCGCGCGAACTCAAAGCATGTGTGCGCGTTTTCTACCGGTATTCTGAACGTTTCTTCGATCGGTCCAAAGAAGAACACACCGCGGGGACGCCGGGACCCGGTTCAAAGACACATCGGGGGAGCCGGGACACGCCGGGACACACGTATCACGTTCCGGAACAGTACTTTGAGCTATACACTGTCGGAAATGAATTTCCCAAAGACGCCGCTCCGTACGTGTAGAAGTACGATGTGCGACTGCTGCGACGACCTGGCTTTTCGTGAGTGAAAGAGGGATCACACGAGTCAAGTTATGTCTACGCGGCTGTGCTGGGCTGTGACGAATTATGTAGTAACATAACCAATTCATCAAATACGCTCAATGCGGCGCTTCAATCAGCACAGCACCTTAAATACCCGGTATAGATACAACTGGGGCAGCGCCAGCGGACGGGAGTCATTGTGTTCATCATTGTGACGGGAATGCGCGGTTTGAATTCGTAGAAAGTCGCGCGTAACAGCGCCGGCCGCGGGGAAAGCCGGCGGGATGCACCGCAGCACCGGAGACGCCTGCCCGCAAACGAAATCTAAAACTGTGCACTGTGGACCTCACAACAGGTCCCTCTCCCTCATCGTCGTTCGATCTGACGCCGAGACAGCTTCCAAAGGACTGCGGTTGTGGCTGCCGCCCAACGTTGAATACGAAAAGTCGGTTGGCTGAGATGGGAGCTGCCCAACGCGCTCCCCATACGCCTCGTCGAGCGGTTTCGCCGTCGAGCGATGGAGCTCCGGCAGCGAGATCACCTTGGGGAAGTGCGGCCATCGGCGGCTGCGGAAAGTACATCGTGCCTCGCTGAGCAGCTGCTGCCGAGAAGCATCACGCTCCCTCTCCGCGAGCGGCCGTTGGGCTTCGGCCTGCAGAGCGGCGGCGGCCTCTCGAGCGAGCTCGGCCTCGTCGGCCGCATGTCTCTCGGCGACGGCATTGGCGACCATGCGCCTCGCCTCCGTGTCACTGGCCGCTTGGTACTGGCGCTCGAGCCCTGCCTGCTTACCTGCAATCAGTGGCAATCAATGACAATCATTGTCACTCAGTGGCACGCAGTGGCAATCAATGGCCAGCAGAGTGGCGCTCGAGCGCTGCCTGCTCACCAGCCTGCTTTTGGCGCTCACGCTCGAAGAAGTATTGGTGCGGACCCAATAGAGCGAGCCCGAGCAGGCGCAGCAGGAGTCGCCAGGGGACCCATGGAAGCACGAGCGCAGAGAACATGAGCGCCACGCACAGCCAGCCGGTGAGCACAGGGTCGTCCCATCGTCCGATGGATCGAAGTGCGCGGACGTACACGAGCAGCTCGGCCAGGTCGCGCTGCACCGGGCCCAGGTACACGGCGAGCGGGTTGATAGTACCTTCCTGGACTACAGCGCGCGCGGTGCTCGTAGCGGCGCTCTCGACCGCACTCGCGGTGCTCGCTGCGGCTTCCCCTAGAGCGGCCACGACCTCGGTCACCCCTTTTACTGTCACGCCAGCCAACCCCGTGACCGAACGCAAGAGCGCTCTCCTGGGAGGGTGCCGCGCCATGCCGCCAAGATTGCCCTCAATCCCGCCGTCCATCTCCACGGCGCCCGCCAGGCTCGCAGCCTCCACGTCGTTGTCGCCCATCCGAGCACCGGCCATGGTACGCCCACGACGGCGCGCGTCGGCTCGCACGCGCCGCTCCCGTTGGTACTGTTGTTCGACGACCTCGGCCAGCGGTGCACGCTGGCGACCACGGTCGAAGTTGCTGCCAACGGCGCGCGCGGTGCTCATAGCGGCGCCCCCGACCGCACCCCCGACCGCACTTGCGGTGCTCGCTGCGGCATTGGCGACAGCACTCGCGGTGCCCACAACGGCGCCGGCCACCCCTCCTGTCACCGAGCGCAGCAGCGCGCGCGGCGACGCCACGTCGCGTGAAATGGAGCCATCGTGGGCGCCGCGGTCGGCCGCGGCATCGGCCCATGTGGTCGTCGCACCGCCGTCCGCATCGGGATTCGCCACCATCGCGTCCTCGGTGGCGAGCGGTGGCGTGTACGAGAGGCTCGGTGGACGGCCAAGGAGGAGCAGCCACCTCCAGCTTTCCCAGAGCGAGGGCGGCCGGTGGAGCTCGGCGCTACTGTCGCGCGCGTCGCAATAGGCCTTGCCCAGCGCCCAGAGCAGCGCACCCGGCAGCAACGAAAGCACGAGGGCTGCGTGGCTGCAGAAGTACTGCCACATGATGAGCGCGGTCAGAGAGCTGAGCGGCTGCCGGTACGTGATCAGGTCTCGCACGTCGCGGGCGAGCACATCCAACGGCTCGCGTAGTGAGAGCATCTCATCCAAGTACGACTGGAAGGTGCTCCACGAATAACGGCGAGCAGAGGCGAGCCCAAAGTAGGTGAACTGCATGCGTGCCTCGTCTGCGGGCTCGCTCAGAGGGAGCACGGGTGGGTGGCCGAGCGGCGGCATGCGCCCCCAATAGCCGACTAGCCGGGACGCTGCCGAGGTCCAGGTGACCGAGTAGCGCACGCGCACGTGCCCGAGGAGATGAGCCGCAAGGGCGTCCTCTGCCGAGTCGGGGCATAGGTGGAGGGGGAGCCAGCTCGTGTACACGGTGTTCGGATGGAGCGTGGCCAGTCGAATCTCCACGCGACCGAGAGGGTCGTCCGCGTCGAGGGTCGAAAAGTCGGCGTCGAAGAGCGCCACACACAGGCTGGCGAACGGCGAGAAGACCGGGAGGCGGGCGGCGCGAGCATCCTCGGCACGCCAGCGCGGGTGGCTCGTGTCCTCGAGGCACACTGTCTGCACTGCATAGCTCTCGAGCACGAGCACCGCGTACACGTCGTTCGGGCTCAGCAAGTCCGCCTGAAGCAACCCGACGGCCTCGAGCACCTCGATGCGCACCTCGCCGATGGCCGACGCGAGCGGCGGATGCAACGCGGGCGCCTCGCCAGCGTGGGGCACCAGGCTGCGCGGCGCAAGCTTGCGCGCCGCCGCTTGGACCATCGCCGTCGGCCAGCCACCCGCGGCGGTGTACCACGCAGACTCGGGTGTGCGCTTTTCCACGTCGCTGCCCGAAGAGAGGAAGTGGCGGAACGTCGACGGTCCACGCTCCTCGAGGACGCTCACGTCCCACACGCGCGCCATGCCACGCAGCAGCTGCTGCATCGTCTGAGCGCGCTGCTCGCATAGCGTGCGGTCCACCTTGCTCGTCGTCACGGTGTGCCGATAGAAGGTGGGCAGCGAGCTCTGCGCGAGTTTCATCTCACTCAGGTGGAAGAGTTGGAGAGCGTCCCACAAGCGCGCCAAGTCCGACCAGCGCACGATGCACCGCCACGAGTGCGAGCCCTCGCGGCAGTCGATCTCGTACACGGCATACGCCTCGTTGCCGCGCTTCGAGGTCGACTGCGTGTACCGCACCTGGAGGAAGCGCACCGAGAGGGCGAGCGCTCGGCGATCGCGAGCCTGCAGAGACTCGACATAGGAGCCGTACTTGGCCATGGCCGCCGCTCGCGTGAGGTCGCGCATGCCCGACCATGCCTGATGCTTCATCCTCCCAACGATGTCGAGCGCAGAGGTTGTTGGCGCCAGAGGCGCCGGCCCGACTGTTGCCTGCTTGAAGAGCCCGTACAGATGCAACTTCTGTTCGCTGCTCAATTTGCCGGCTGGGAAGTCGGCCGCTGCCGCGGCTGCAGCCTCAAAGGACGCCGCGAGCGCATTCGCCTCCTCTAAGGCAGCGGTAGAGACCTCCGCCACTGGCGCCTCCATTGTTATTTACAGCCGATACTCTCTCGGAATGCTAGACCATGCTTCTGTGGGGAAAAGCGGTCGCCTGCATGCAACGAGAGGGGCAGGGGGAAAGGGGGGGGAAGGGGGGGAAGAAGGGGGGGAGAAGGGGGTCTTGTGGGGAAGTGGAGTCCACCGCGCTCGAGCTCGGGCACTTCTTGGGGAGCACGAGGGCGGCGGGCGCGCCGACTTAACGCCGACGGCGTCGCCGATCGAGGCCAACATAGCGACCTGTACTGGCGTTTGGCCTTGTCTTTGCCCTCGTCTAACTCGGGGTCACTGGCTTGTTCGAGGCGCTCGCGCCCATGCCCGTGTCCACGTCCATGTCGTCGGCGGCGGCAGCTTCGTCTGGTTGTTCTTGTCTTTGCCGTAAGACGCGACACTCACCGAGGAAATATAGTCGCCTCGCGTACGTGTCGACAATGCCGGCGTACCCTGCCGCCGTCCGGCCTCCCGACCAACTTGCCAGCAGGTTTTGCGGGTGGACGAATCCAACAACCACCGCGCTACCGTTGGTGAACGCGTAGCGCGGCGCGGAGAGGCCGTACTGGTCGCCCAGGAGAGAGCATCGGGGCGTCGCTGTCGTCGCTGTCGTCAGCACCGCCGTCGTCGTGATAGGAAGGCGCCTTCCGAGACCGCTTGCCCATCTCAAGCTCGAAACTATGTATCCCAAAATGGTTGTGCGGTAGCGTGCAGCGCACACGCTGACTCATGACGAGAAGGATCGCGCCACAAGTTGCCATCGCGCCCACACTGCCGCTTTTGCCACTGCCAAGATGCCGCTGTGAGCTACTTGAGCTTCGTCAGAGATGTCAAACTCGGGGGCCACGCCCCAGTACAGGAAGGCCCAATGGACCTGCGGCCGTACAGATTGGGGAAGATTTTCGTTGATGCCATAGTGCTCGGCGCGCGGCGGGTTGACGGCCGCATCATCTGTGGGCGGTGGCGCGCATGACGTATCTCCCTTCTTCGACGTATGCAAGAAGGGTCTCCTGACCGGCGCCGGCTGCACGTGCGGCGCCGCTCGCGCCTGCAGCGGCGAACGTGCCGACTGCATCCAAGCACCGCCGCTGCCGAAGCGAATAACTTCGCTATGGGATGCGGAACTTTTGTTGGTGGCATAGACTGCGCAGCCCGGGGCACATGGAGGAGGGTCTCCGCGGCTCCACGCCGGAACGCCAAGCCAGCTCTCTCGCCCGTTGTGCAGACGTACACTAGCAGCCGACCCGAATTCTCTGCACCGACACGACCCACGCGCCAGCCGGCACAAGCAGCACCTCGTCGTTGGCCTTGACACCTTCGCGCAGCATGTGCGTGTATAAGCGCCGCGCCATGAGCAGCTGGTCGGCGATGGCAGTCAGCGGCGGCAGCTTCGTCTGGTTGTTGTCTTTGCCGTAAGACGCGACACTCACCGAGGACAGGTCTGTGAGCGGGCCTTCCTGAATCGTGTCGACCGAGTGCAGCCACCCGGGTGGGATCCACAAGACGTCGCCCCCTTCCTGCGTGATGCATACCGCTGGTGGAGTGGCTGGTGGTGCCGTGGGTAACTCGTGATGGTTGAGCTTGGCGAAGGTCCCATCCCACGTTGAGCCCACGCTGATCAACGGTCCATCAGCTTCATCAGCAAAGGCAGCTGCGGGCCTTGGATGCATGGTTTGGCCAATCTTTGATGAGGAAGAAGGGCGCAAAGGACGCCACTGCCCAACCTGCCCGCATGCAAGACGGCTGCCGCTTCGGCCTCAGCCGGGCCAGCCCCCTCTTGATTCATGATTGGCGTATGGCGATCGCGGCATTCACCCGGGACAGGGCGGTGTGGCCTGGCAGTGAAGTGAAGTCATAGTCAACACTCAGTTTGAAATCAGGGTATCGATGAGGAAAGGATGCAAATCCAAATATATAAATCCCTCCCCAGTCCCCTACCCGCCCTTGGGTAAAACAATTAATTTAATAATTACCTCGGTAACCAACCGAACGAATTGCGGAACGAATACACGCCGGAACCCGGATCCCTGCAGGCACAGATGCTCGAGCCCCGCAACGAGGGCGGCGCCGTGCTGCGCGAGCGTTGCCGGCTCCAACTTCCCAAGCGTCTGCACCTACCGCCCGGCCGAGCCCGAGCGCACGCCTGCGAGGGTTCGAGTCTCTTCACCTCACGAGGTTTTGTACTTAAGCCCACGCAATGGCGCGAACTTCCAAAGCAAAATCAGGTGGGAAGCACAGTATCTGGTACAGTTCAGTAGGAAGTGTGCGTCTCATAGTCTCGCGTCTCCGGCTCTCCGCGCCTGCCGGCTGGCCTGCCCCGGGGCATCATCGAAAGAGAGGCAAGCGGCGCGAGAGCACGCCCGTCGCTCGGAGTGCTTGCGCTAGCGCGGTGATCTGCGCGCGCGAGTGCGCCGCTGAGAGTGCGATGCGTAGCCGCGACGAGCCCGCCGGAACCGTCGGTGGCCGGATAGCCGGTACATGGAAGCCCTGGCGTAGCAGTGACGCGCTCGCGCCCAGCGCGGCGGCGGCATCGCCCACGACGATGGGCACAATGTGGCTTCCTCCAGGCTCTAGCCCCGCCGCTTGGGCGAACAGGTCCACGTTGGCACGTAGCTGGGCGCGGAGCGCGGGCGTCGCGTGCTCAAGCGCCGCCGAGGCCGCCGCGAGCACGGGAGCGGGCAGCGCTGTCGAGTAGATGCCGGCGCGTCCGCGGGAGATGAGTAACTGCTTGAGGGGAGCACTCGTGGCCACGAAGCCGCCGTGCGCTCCGAACGCCTTGGAGAGCGTGCCTACGTGCACATCGACCTCGTGCGCCACGCCCGCCGCCTCGGCCGCACCGCCGCCGTGCTCGCCACACACGAGCGTCGCATGCGCTTCGTCAAGGCAGAGCAACGCACCATGCCGATGCCGCAGCTGCACGAGGCCCGCGCAGTCGGCGTAGTCGCCGTCCATGGAGAAGAGCGAGTCCGAGACGATGAGCTTGCGCGGCGCCGAGCTCGCGCTCAGCAGCGCGTCCAGATGCTCGAGGTCGTTGTGCCGGTAAATGTGCAGCGACGCGCCCTGCCGCCGTCGGGTTGCAAGCAGACTACCATCGATGATCGACGCGTGGTTGAGCTCGTCGGAGAAGATGGCACAGTCCTCAGCGTCAGCGAGGGCGCCAAGCACGGCCAGATTAGCAGCGTAACCCGTGGGGAACAAAAGACACTCCTCCGAGCTCTTGAGCGCCGCGAGTGAGCTCTCGAGCATGCGGTGCGCCGCCGTGTACCCACAGACCAGCGCAGACGAACGTGGCCCACAGCCGTGCTCACTAGCCGCGGCTGCCGCCGCAGACCTCACGGCAGGATGCATACTCAATCCAAGGTAGTCGTTGGTCGCAAACATCGCGAGCTCCACTGGCGCTCCTATGCCGACCTTCGGTGCCTCGCCAACACTCGGCATGTTGCTCACCCACTGCCTGTGCGTGGTTTCGTCCACATATACCGTGGAGGCGACGTGAGGCGAAGGGGTGACCGTGCGCAACGAGCGCAGCAATTCTTGGCTCGCGAGGCTGCTGGTCTTCTGCTCGCACCACTCCAGCCACGCGGTCGACGCCATTTGCGAAAGTCGAGGTAAAGGCTGTGAATTCACACTTTGCTACCGGTACCATGGATGATCATAAAGAGCTGGATCGTTCTTTCTTTTCATGGAATGATTGCATGCAACCTAATATGCCTGTGGCCGTCGCAATTTTCTGAACTGAACTGAACTGAACTGAATTGTGAGCGTTGTGCGTGCAGCGCGGTACGGCAAGTTCCATGTACTCTCACGCGCCGGCATCTCCTTCAAATTCCCCCACCGCAATTCAGAGGGTCCCGCCTGCCAATTGATAGTTACCTCGATACAATTTCAATACTTCAACGCGCGAGCTCGGGTTCTCCTGGCGTTCTTCCAAGTTAGGATTCCTACCGGGTACGGGACAGAAAAGCCTCATGTACGCGGTTTTGCTAGCCGCCATCGGCTTCGCTCCTATACGATCGACATTCTTTCACGCCCAACCGCAGCTCTTTCTTCAGAGAGTGCAAGCGCAGCAGACATTCACCACCAGCCGCTCTGGGCGAGTGGCGTGCATGGAGACACACACGAAGGCCACCTTCTTCGAGAACGGCCTTCCAGATGAGCAGACGTTGCGCGCTGCGCTCGAGTCGGCCTT
>Ga0180442_100116_pt1 | contig 41401 bp, 23 predicted proteins | sample ChrtobMetP5_16mM_FD_119746 | JGI IMG/M metagenome (GOLD analysis project Ga0180442, IMG submission 119746) | Chrysochromulina tobin associated microbial communities from unialgal haptophyte culture, Seattle, Washington, USA - P5_16mM MetaG | ecosystem: Host-associated > Algae > Haptophytes >... | reverse complement strand
GCGCAGCAGGCGGCGCAGCAGGCGGCGGCGAAGGCTGCCAAGGCGGCGGAGGAGGAGGCGGCGAAGGCGGCTGCCAAGAAAGCCGCAGTGCAGCAGCAGCAGCAGCAGCAGCAGCAGCAGCAGACGGTGGCGGTGGCGGTGGCGGCGGCGGCGGCGGCGGAGGCGGCGGCGTGCTTCCCGGCGGCGGCGGCGGCGGCGGCGGCGGCGGCGGCGGCGGCGGCGGCAGCGGCAGCAGCGCAGTGACGCACCTGTTCGGTCGAGGCGATGAAGACGAGCACGACGAGCTCGGCGACACAGTGGACGAGGATGATCTTGGCGTGCCGTTCTCGTCCTCGTTCTACTGGGCAGCGCTGCCAGCTGGCCGCAAAGCGCAAGTCCGCATCGCCTACGGCAGGGATGGCAACGTTGTGTACTGGTCAGTAAAGATGCCCCAGTCGGCGGGCATGGACAAGGAGTCCAAGGATGCAGAGTGCGAGGCACTCTGCCGGCAGATGGAGAACCTGGTCGACTCGATTCAGGAGGGCGTGTGGCGCAAGGGCAGGTGCGCGCAAGGCAAGGGCAAGGGCAGAGAGCAACCCAAATCAGTCTCACATTGGCAACGCGTGGAACTCTCGCCGTAACAGGGATGAAACGGCCAAGAAGTATGATGGTTCCCCAAACTACCTGCTCACGAAGATGCAACCTTCCAACTACTTCAAGAGCCAGATGATGAACGCGCTCTTTCCACCCAACCTTGATATGGACCTCAACCGGGTCTTCATCCACAAGCCAGGCTCGGTGCGCCGCGCTTCCCCGCCGTGAGAAAGCGAAAACTGAATTGAACTGAACTGAACTGAACTGAACGCTTCCCGACCCACACCGATACATGTGCACACACACCTTGACTGGACTGGACTGGACTGAGAATACCCGCTCTCGTTTCGCGCAGTCTATGACCCCGCACCACGACCACATGGGCGCGAACGCGCACTATGGGCGTGCGTTCGTCAAGTACGGTGGCAACATTCGTCGGCCTGCGGACGTCATGATGCCGGCCATCAATGATGAGCACGACGGCTGGTGGATGTACTCGATGGTCCCGGAGGCATTCCTGAAGTACAAGCAGTTCACCGAGAAGCACATTGCAGGCTGCCGTCCAGGCGACAAGGGGGCAATCACAATCAAGCTGCTTCTGTCAGCAGAGGAGTCGGCCTACGTACCTATTGCCAGCGGCCTGCGTGCCCTCGAGCACATCGCCACGCTCGGCGCCGCCGCGCTCGGCAAGGTGCCGTCTGTCAAGCCGCGCTCGCAGCCCCAGATCTGCGCCCTGTGGCTGCGGTGGGGAGCATTTGAGAGTGGGCAGCAGCACGAGGAGATGTCAGAGGAGGAGGCCAACGCGCGCTTCGCGGCGGGACGCAAGGTGCAGGCGGAGAAGGCGGCCGAGAAGGCGCGGGAGAAGGCGGAGAAGGCGGCGGCACGCCAGGCAGCACGCGAGGCGCGGGCGGAGGAGGCGGAGGAGGAGGCGCGGGAGAAGGAGGAGAAGGCGGCGGCACGCCAGGCAGCACGCGAGGCAGCACTCGAGGCAGCACGCGAGGTGGACTTGGCGGGCAAGGCGGCGGCACGCCAGGCAGCACGCGAGGCGCGCGAGGCGGAGGAGGCGCGGGAGAAGGAGGAGAAGGCGGCGGCACGCCAGGCAGCACGCGAGGCAGCACGCGAGGTGTACGAGGCGGGCAAGGCGGCACGCGAGGCAGCACGCGAGGCAGCACGCGAGGCAGCACGCGAGGCAGCACGCGAGGCAGCAAGCAAGGCAGCACGCGAGGCGCGCGCGGCCAAGAAGGCGCTGGGTGGGCCGCAACTCGACCTGACCGCCGAGCAAGCCATAGAGGCCGCGGTGCACGAGGGCCTCCAACTCGTACCTGCAGACAACGACACGGGGTTCGCCTGCGTGAGTCGCAACAAAAGCAAGTACCGAGCATCAGTCATGGTGGGTGGCATCGTGATGCGCCTTGGTAGCTTCGCGACTGCTCAGGAAGCGGCCCTGCAAGTCGCGCGGCACAAGCACGACGCAGCGGCCAAGGAGGCGGCAGCGGGGCACAAGGCGAGGCTCGACCTTGACCTTACCGCCGAGCAAGCCATAGAGGCCGCGGTGCACGAGGGCCTCCAACTCGTACCTGCAGACAACGACACGGGGTTCGCCTGCGTGAGTCGCGACAAAAGCAAGTACCGAGCATCAGTCACGGTGGGTGGCATCGTGATGCGCCTTGGTAGCTTCGCGACTGCTCAGGAAGCGGCCCTGCAAGTCGCGCGGCACAAGCACGACGCAGCGGCCAAGGAGGCGGCGGGGGCAGGCAGCGGCAGTTCGCGAAAGCGCCACCGATCGTGAGCACCGTGCCGCCCGTCTCGGGACCCGCGCGCGCACAGCGCCAGCGCGAGCATCACGAGTTCGACGAGCTCGACGTGTACTCACGTCCGTTGGTGTACACGTCCGTTGGTGCTGAGCTCGAGCGCCACCAACCCAGCGGCGTGCGCGTAGGCCCTCGAGTTGCACAAGAGCGCTGACTCGCTCGAAGGGCGCGGCGTGAACGAGTTGTTCAGCACACGGGAGAAAATCAGTGGCAGAACGTGTTGAGGTTGGCGCCGACGTTCAGCGTGCCAATCTCTGCGAGACACAGGACACAGAACCCAGTGTAAGGGTTGAGGCCAGGGTCCGAGGTTCTCGGGTGCGTGTGTGCTCTGCGCAAGGGCGTGTGCGCTCGCGTGCAAATCTGGCGTCGCCCGCGCACCAGACATGCCCGTCGGATTGGCCACTGACAACCGTTAACGGCATGCGGTGCCACTCTCGCACGTGCACGTTCTCGAGGCGCGTGTGTGCACGCTGGCAGCCCGATCCATTAACTGTCGCTCCGCTGGTGCGCCCTAAAGGGTGGTCACCTTCTCTGCAGCATAGTCACCTCCTCCGCGTTGGCATGCAAGCGGGCCCGGTGGGAGAGCAGCGCGCCCCCGGTCAACTGCATGGCCTGCATAGTCGCAAACCCAGGCGCCACCATCTGTGCCCATGAGCCGGCCGCGCCGAAGAAGGCGGCGATCGAAAGCAGCTACCGACCGCCGCCCATAACGGTGGTGAGCTTGATCGAGATGAGGATCACCTCCATGAAGGAAGTTTTTGGACGTTCTATTGTAGATTTCACGAGTCGCCCTGAAGGCATCGAGCGCGCCGGGCGTGTCGGTCAGTCCTAGGCCTGGAGTCTTTTCGAAAGTCTATCGCCGCGCTGAGATCGTGGGGAAAAACAGTTTATGAAAACTGGATACTCCGCCGCCGTCAACGGCTGCGAGCCTGCGGCCCACCAAATTCTTTGTTGCTAGCGATTGGGCTGCATGCACGCACTTTAAAGGAACTCGTCCCGAACCGGAATGCTTTGAGAACAGCCTGTGGAAATGCAAGATAGGTTGGCTACGGAGGACGAGACGCAAGCCGAGGCAGTCCGTGCCGCTGCAAAACTTGAGCGAGCCGAGGCGGTAAAGCGCTTTCAGGGGCGCGAGTGGCGCCGCTATCGGATCAAGCATGGCTGGAGTACGTGGCGCGCTCTCTTCGTGGCGGCCGGGGGCAAGAAAGGGATGATAGCCGAGCGCCTCCGGCGGCAAGCGTTTGCCGCGGCCTTCAAGGTCGCCAACATACGGCATCGGGTACGGCATCGACGTCAGCAGGGCCTTCGGGTTGCAATGATGTTGCAAAGATGGATGTCACATTGCACCGCAAGGCACGAAAAGCGCTTCGAGCTGTGCGCAAGATGGAATTGCTGTGAGAATCACCTGCGGCGGGTGCGCCTGCAGCGTGGATGGCGAGACTGGCACACGGAGTGGCGTGCCCCGGCGAGGAGATACGCCACTACGCAGAGTCTTCGGCTCGCGAGTGGTTCGGAGACCTCGCCCGAACTAACACATGAACTAACACATGAACTAACCCCGTCGAGGGAGTCACCGGCGCCCTCGGGACCACCACCCACGCCGAGTGAGGCCACTCCGTGTGCCAGCCCCGTCACCCAAGCTGCAGGCGCACCCGCCGCAAGCATAGTGCCGAGGGCGGCGGTGGCGGCTGAGTCGGACCATCGCAGCAGCCAGCCCGCACGAGCCGCGGCAGCAGCTCTTCCTCGGGCTCTTCCTCTACAAGCGGACGGTGGAGAACGCATCTTCAGCATTCTCCTCGGCCATGGACCCACGGGATGGGACCTCGATGAGGCCCAGGACACGTCTCCAACAGGCTACCATGTCATCCACCCTCCACGGAGTTTGGTGCCATCCACCGCTGCTCCGGCCGCCGCGGCCACACCGAGTCCACCCAACGAAGCCAGACCGGCTTCTCCTCCCCGTCGCGGCGGGGGCTACAGAGGCGGCTTCTCGTTCGCCACAGCGCCAACCACGCCGCAAAAGCCCGAGGACGAGGAGGAGCTCGCGGCGGCTCGCGGCCAACCAACACCAGCGATGAGGGTGCGGGCGGTAATGATGGGGGTGGTGTTTGAGGAGCCTGCGAAGAAGGTTGTGCTGGAGAAGCCGGTGGCGAGAGTGGCGGAGCCGGAGGATCGCAGCCGCCGGCTCGCCGCGGTCCCCCCATCCACCGCCGCTCCGGCCGCCGCGGCCACACCGAGTCCGCCCAAGGAAGCCAGAGCGGCTTCTGCACGTCGAGGCGGGGGCTACAGAGGCGCTTTCAGCACAAGCGTACAAGTGCCAATGTCCGAGGTGGTTGCGAGGGCTGTGGCAGCGAGGGCGGAGCTTGACGACTACAGTAGCCCGAAGCAGCCCGAGCCAGCTCCTCCACGGAATCGTGACAACGGAGGCAGCTTCTCCCAGATCGAGCGACGCGCTACGCTCACCAAGATCAAGGAGGCGGGCCTATCGTGCGCTGAGGCACGGGCGGCGGGCTACTCGTGCGCCGACGCAAAGGCGGTAGGCTACACTCTGGTCGATGCCAAGGCGGCCGGCTGGTCCTTGGAGGAGCTGCTGAATGTGGGATACATCAACCAGGCTCTCGCGATGCGCCTCGATGCAGCCAACTCCGAGGTGACCGAGTCCGGCCCCGAGGAACGCCATAGCCTACAAACCATGGATATTCGCGGCAGTGCCATGGGTCTCGAGGCCCTTCAACCTCTGAGTCAACCAACACAACCTGAGCCGAATGATCCGAGCAGCCAGTCCACCGCTGATGCCTTGCAAGCTCCCGCCTTCTTCACTCCTGCCACTTCCGCTGCCAGCCTTCCATTGCCCTTAACGGATGTTGCGGCCGCTTGTGCCACACCCAGATGGCCGAATAAGCCGCAGGCGCCTTCTGCACAAGGAGGGGGCTACAGAGGCAGCTTCTGCACCAGCGCGCGCGTGCCCGAGTCTGAGCCACCAACACCGGTGATGAAGGTGCTGGGGGTGATGGTGGGGGCGAGGGCGGAGAAGCTGCATCGAGCCAGCTCCTTCACTGCGGATCCAGGTGATCTGACCCCTGACACCTCCACTCGTGCCACCTCCACCACCGACGCTCCGGCCGCCAGTCCCACGGCCGTAAAGAAGGTGGAGGACGTGGCGCCGCTGCGCGGGGCGACGCTGGACGACGTAGGTGGCAATCCCTTGAGCGCACTGGCGGACCTCTGGCTCGGCATGTCCGAGAGCATCTCCAAGAGTGTGGAGACCGTGGCGGAGACCGTGGCAAGCGCGGTTGAGTCCCTCGACCTCGGCCTCGATCTCGGCATGCAGACGAGCTCAATGCGTCACACGGCGCTCGAGCTCGTGATCGACCGTGCTGCTCGCAGGATACGCAACCAGGAAATAGCGCGCGCCTTTGAATCGTGGGCCAACCTGTGGCGCCACCTCGTGCACCACAGGCGGCTGCTGGCTTGCTCGCACCGCTTCACGTCGCTGCGGCTCGCCGAGGCCTTCAGCTATTGGGCGCGGCCGCCCGACTGGGTATGGAAGAACATTGAGTTCTCAAACAAGCAAATTGCCTGTAACTGGTGGCGGCCGCGTGGCCTGCGCCAAGGAGTCCACACGTGGCGCTCATGGCTGGTGTGGCGGGCGCACGAGAAGAAGCAGCGCGAAAAGAGCCAGCGAAGGCGCGAGCCGTTGTCCCCCATGGGAATGCAGCTCCGCAGCCAGCTCCTCCGGCGGCGCATGGCTTCCAACCGGGTGCAGGGGGGCTGGCGGCGGTGGAAGGCCGTGTGGCTGGCGGCTGGAGGCAAGCTGGGGGAGACAGTCTACGAACGCCGTAAGCGTCAAGTGGTCGCAGCAGCCCGGGCTACAGCCCACAAGGTCGCAGACGTACGGCATCGTCGTCAGCAGGGCCTTCGGCTCGCGCACTCATGGCAGAGCTGGCTGGCACATTGCACCGCAAGGCACGAGGCGCGCGCGGAGCTCTACACGCACTTGGATGTCGGCGAAGATCACTTGCGGCGGGCGCACCTGCGGCGTGGGTGGCGGAGTTGGCGTCAATGGTACGTCGAGTGGGATCGGCTCATGCGAGTGGAGGCGCCGCCTCGCCGCCTGAAGTTGAGCGGTGCTCAAGTCGCTCCCGCGTCGTGGGACGTTGGCGACGAGGTACTCTACGGAAGGGCCGACGGGAATGTGCTCGTTCCCGCGACGGTGCGCGCCGTGCACACGGACAACACGCCTGACCTGTACTACACGATCGAAGTGAACGGCGACGAGTGCTCGACGCCGGGGGACCGTCTGCACGCCGGGTTCGTCAAGCCGCCGACGCCTCTGCCGCAGCTACCCCCGGCGAAGAAGCCACCTCAGGCGGACTTTGTGCGAACAGCACTTCGGTCAGCACTCCGGCCTGCGCATCATGCAACCGCCAAGGGCGAGAACCTCGCGGCAGGCGCGCGAGCTCTCGCATTGCCGCCGGGGTCACTAGTTGTGTTGCTCAGGCAGCTCCAGGGGCTGCTCGACGACGGCTTGATCACGCCAGAGCAATTTGAAGCCAAGCGAGAGGAGCTGCTTGCGCGCGGCACCGGCGCGGCGGATGGCCGTAGGGGGGAAATGTTCAGCAACTCTGAGAACGATACGGCCTGCGAGAGCCGCCGCGGCGGTGGAGCGGGCTCAGCAGCGGCCGTCGCGGCCACGACGAGAGGCACCGAAGCGGCCGGGGATCTGGGCTTCCCCGAAACGCCCAACAAGACGCCTCACGAGCTGCGCTCAGATATCTTCAAGTGGCTCGAGCGCGAGGAGCTGATGAACGAGTTGACGAATGAAGAGGATTGGGCCCAGACTCCCGGCGGCTCTCCGCGTGGTGAACGGCCGCCAAGAAAGACTGATTTCCTCTCACCCGTCGGGCCGTATGCCGCCGCCCCAGCGGCGGCCACGGAACCTTCTGTGAGCTCAATGAGCCGTGGACAGTCGTTTGGGCGCGTGCGCCGGGGCCTCGGGCAAGCAACGCTCTCCTTTGGCCGCACGGCCGCAAAGACGGGGGACTACCTGAAATCGAAGCTCTCCTTCAACCGGAAGCCGAGCAACCCCGAGGCGCTGGAGCGGGCATATATGATGCGCGTATGACGGTTGGGGTGGGCGCGCGGTTTGCACCCGCGCAGTCAATTTACTTAGTACTGCTTGTCGTGCGTCATGCATGCAGCGGGCCCACCTTCATGCAGCGTTCGCGCGGCGCGCGCCGGCGGCGGCGGCTCTCCCACCTCGAAGTCTGCGAAGAAGCTTCTGATGAGACGCAAGTGACATATGTCGTGCTGTTGAGACCGCGTGGATGAGAGAGGCATCATGCTCTGGGTTTGAAAGGAAGGTAGGGGTCATGACGCGCCGCGCCAACATGTGGGCCCGTTGGGATGACCTTCGCTTCCGGAACATTTTGGCGCGGCGGCGGCGGCGGGGCGGCGGAGGTGTTACGCCACGGGTGTGATGTGTGCTTCCGGGGTGTATAGGGGTGTACTCATGATGGGTGTACTACACATACACGTATCTTCGTTCGTAGTACGTCTCGTCCGACTATCGCGTTCGGAGGTTCACTATATTCCGAATACCGTAGCCCTAGTGACGAACCATGCATGCAAGACATGATGCAAGAAGTCTGTGTGTGTTCGGCCCTGTTATTCCTGTTAGCTGTTAGAGTACAGAGTACAGCTCGGCTGTATCGAATCATAATCATGGTCCTAGTTCGGTTGTGGTCTCGGCGCTCTCAGCCCAGGCCGTCCCTCACGCGCGTCGGTTTGAGGCCAGGCTTCTTGCCGGCTACAGACGACTTGGGCGCAGTGGCGGATGACCGAGGCGTCGCCTTGGGAGCACGGATCGACGAAGGCGGTCGTGCGGCCTGGCGCACCTCGCTGGCTGAGGGCATAGCAGTGCCGCCTGACGGGCCGGCGAAGCTCACTACATCGGCCTTGAGCGCCGGCTTCAGCATCCCCACTCGACTCGGCTTGAGCGCCGACTTCTTGTTCGGATCGATCGCGGGCGCCACCGGTATCTTGAGCCGATCACCGAGGTTGTGCTTGGATTTGAAGTTGGGCGCCTTTGAAGAAGCTTCGTCCGCTGACGGGGCCGAGCACGTCAAAGGGGTCTGATCGTCCGGCGCGACCATGTTGACGATCTTCTTCGGAGCCGTCTGCATCGTCTTAGCTTGCTCCTTCTGCTTCCTCGCTGCCCACGAACGCTGCAGCACGCCCGCGGCGGCGTGCTCCTCAATCCCCAACGGCCCCATGCCCTCCTCGACTTCCCTCGAGAACTCATCAAGGCTATTCTTGCCGGCGTTACTCTTGCGCGGAGCAGGCGCGGCCAGCGGTGGCGCGGGCATGTTCGCCTCCTCGAGCGCCGCCTGCGCCGCCGCCGAGAGGCCCCACGACGCAGGGTGCTTGGGAGCCTCCGTGAGCTGTGCGATGAGAGTCGAAAGTGGCATGCGATCCTCGCGGTAATCAGAGGCACTCGGAGGCACTCAGAGGCAATCTCACCTGCGCGATGAGAGCCGAGAGTGGCATGCGATCCTCGCGCCGCTTGGCGAGCAGCTTGGTCAGCTTGTCGCACCAGTCCGCAGAGTAGTGCGACCGCAGCTGCATGATGTCGAGCGATCGGTTGCGCAGCGCGTTCGCGAGCGCCTTCATGCCGCCCTCGAGCCCGCCATCAGGCGTGCACATTTCGCTCCACGGAGGCTTAAAGCTCATTGCCTCGAAAAGGGTGCACCCAAATGCCCACACGTCCGCTCCGCGGTCGTACGGCTTGCCATTGGCGAGCTCCGGGCTCATGTACAGCGGCGTGCCCACCTGTGCCTCGGCCACGTCGTCCGTCTTCGAGAGCACCTTGGACAGTCCAAAGTCGCCCAGCCGCACGTCGCCTTCGGCCGAGAGGAAGACATTCTTGGGCTTCACGTCGCGGTGCAGCAGCTTGATGTCGTTATGCAGGTACTCGAGCGCGCTCCCTAGCTGCATCGCGTACCGCTTGATGTCCGTCTCGGTGAAGCGCGCATTCTCCTTGATGCGCTTTTTGATGAGCCGGCCAAGGTCGCCGCCTGCCGCATACTCCATGACAATGCACACGTTTCCATCGTTCTCAAAGGTGCCGATGTATCCGATGATGTTGGGGTGATTGACGTGCTTGAGCACCGCCGTTTCCTGCTTCGTCGCACGCAGCTCCGCTTGCGATAGTCCCATGATCTGCACCTCCTTCATGATGCGCGTCTCACCTCCTTTTTGCGTGTGCCGCACGAGCCAGACCGAGCCAAAACTGCCCTTGCCCACGAGGCTGAGCTTCGTGAACTCGCCGGAGACGCCCGTGGCCGCGCCCTTGGACTTGGGCGGCGCAATCGTCGCCATGACCTAATCTAGCGCTTGCCGCTCAAGGGGCTCCCAGCCCCTTGACATCTCGAAGGTTCGAACTTTGCGTGTTTTTTTGGTCCGGGTGGGCATGAGCTGACTTTTACATGTTCACTTCACAGGCGCCGCGACACTGTACGTGGAAGAGGCCGTGTTCGGCGCGCGCGTGTGTCGTTTCAGAGATTCGCAAAGTGCGGTACCGGGTAAGGCGCGGGGAGGCGCTCTGGGAGCGGGAGGCGGCAGGGTCGGGTTCGTATGTATGCAGGGCCAGGGGGGCGGGGTGACGGGGGTTTCCTATCGGATACGTATCCTGATGTATTTCGATGTATCCTGCATGTATCCTGATCGTATCTTGATGTGTCCCGTTCATATAATACAAGATGCATCAAGATACAACAAGATACATATTTTGCAGATACGTACCTCTCTGTATACAATTGAGATACATGTATCTCATTATGTATCCCTCATGTATCCCGCATGTATCCTCCATGTATCCTCGAACCTCTGCAGATACATGTATCTCATATGTATCCCGCATGTATCCCGCATGTACGTCCCACGTGCACGATACATCTTGTATCTTGATATGTATCTCATATGTATCCCAAAATGTATCTTGGACTCGTTCGGGATACTGTAAAATACATGCAAAATATCAAGACATGTATTCTCTTGGAATGTAACAGGGCATTTAAGATACATTTGAGTATTACATCTAAGATACATCAGGATACATAAGGTATACATGTATCCTTCTTCCTTCAGGATACATGCACGAGGATACATGCAGGATACATCAAAATACATCAGGATACGTATCCGATAGGAACCCCCCCCAAAAAAGGATAGGAACCCCCCCCCAACCCCAGGGGGGCGGCCTCTTCTGAGTCGGCCGCGGGGAGCGGGGCTCATTGGTTCGCCCGGCTCCGGAATTAACTCCGGAACTGCGGCTGACCGGCTGTTGAGTCGGCCGCGGATCCGGTCGTCGCGCGGTCGTGCCTGTCGTGCGGTGCGGGTGCGTTGGTGTGGATTGGGTCGGTTGGGTTGTGAGGTTCGTCTGTGTGATCCGTGTGCCCGTGAGCCGTGTGTCCCCGTGGACGTTGACACGACAGACGCGACAACCGGTGCTACGGCACCCCGTGTGTCCTGTGAGTGCCCCGGCTCCCCCGGTTGAAGACGAAAAACACCGGGGTTGACACGTGGCGATTTCTCCGTGATCTCCGCGCGTGGATTCTCTCAGATTCCCTTTTTAATAATCAGGACGTCGCACGCCGAGCACTTCCTCGGGCAAGTATGGCAGCGACGACGCCAAAACGCGCGAGGACGTCAAAGCCTGATCTGCAAGAGTGGGACCTCGTGGTGCTCATGAAGGACGCGCAGTTCTCCGGATCCACTTGGTGTGCGCCGGAGCTTGGCATGGTCGTGCTCGTCGACGCCCTGGACCATCAAGTGACCATCACCTGGCGTGACGTGGATAGCGTTGACCAGGCTGCGAAGACCTTGACGAGGAAGACGGGCGATCGGTGTTTTGGTGTTAAGCGCATTGGGCGAGCGTCAAGGGATGGCGTGGCCGAGCAGGCAAGCGTCGCTGCCGCACTCGAGTTGTGTCGAAGCGAGCTCCGCGACGAGGTGGTGGGTAAGCTCAGAGAGCAAGCCGGCAGCGAGGAGTTGGTGGGTAAGCTCGCTCGGATCGACGAGCGCCTGCGGTTGGAGGCCGCGCAGGAACTCTTCGCCCTTATGTCAAAGGAGGGCGCGCTACCCGTTGACAATGACTCCGGCCGAGCCTCTCGAGGCCGGGTCGCCGCAGCAGGCACCGTCGCCAAACCACCAGCCACTCGGGGCGACGGCAGGGTCACTGGAAGCCGCAGCGATGGCGGAGGCCATTTGCGTGACAGCCGTGCGAAGCGTTTGGTCGAGGCCTGCTGTACGCTCTCGAAAAAGGCCGATGGCAGCGTTGCCGTTGGCCTATCATTACAGCCAGCCGCGGCGACGGTCGCCAAAAAGCAACGCATTCGTCACGATGACCCCGAGGAGCTTCCGTGTTCGCAGACTCACGCGCAGAGCATGGCACCTTCGACCGCAGCCGCCACACTGCCAACCACCGCAATTGCCAAACACAAGCTCGCTGCCAAGGCCCCGAGCAAGCAGCCAAGCCCTCGGGCAGGTGGCCTCAGCGGCGATGATGATGCCGAGTGCAAGACGCCCTTGGTCACGGCCGTGTGCAGGCCCTTATGCGTGCCCGACGGTAGCGTCAAAGTCCGCCTGGTTTTGAGCCTCGCCACGGCGCCTCCCCTCAAGAAGCAGCGCATCGCTCGAGGAGCCCAACCGTTCGAGGAGCTCATGCCACAAGCAGAGCCAAAACAGGCGCGGACGTCAAAGATGCGGGTCCACGCTGATGCGGACTCGTCCGAGCACTCCGTGAAACTCCTTGCGTCACTGGCGGAGTACCTCGAGAACTGCGGCGGCTCGGCGGAGATGATCAATGGCTGGTACACCAAGACCCACTTCCGCAAGGAGGGCGCAACTGCAGGCACCCCCGACTCGTACTTCTTCACTCCGCAAGTGAGCGGGAGCGCGGCGCCGTCGTGCGCACAGCCCTGCAGGTCAGTCTTAAGCGCTCACCCACCCCACCCTGCCCCCACGTACACAGGGCAATCGCTTTCGTTCTAAAGCCGAGGTCGCGCGCTATTTCAACCTGGAGCCGCAGACTCACGCGCAGAGCATGGCACCTTCGACCGCAGCCGCCACACTGCCAACCACCGCAATTGCCAAACACAAGCCCGCTGCCAAGGCCCCGAGCAAGCAGCCAAGCCCTCGGGTAGGTGGCCTCAGCGGCGATGATGATGCCGAGTGCAAGACGCCCTTGGTCACGGCCGTGTGCAGGCCCTTATGCGTGCCCGACGGTAGCGTCAAAGTCCGCCTGGTTTTGAGCCTCGCCACTGCGCCTCCCCTCAAGAAGCAGCGCATCGCTCGAGGAGCCCAACCGTTCGAGGAGCTCATGCCACAGGCAGAGGCGGCGGCCGCGGCTGCGGCAAAGGCAAGGGAAGATGAGCTGACGGCGAAGCGCAAGAAAGCGGCGGAAGGAGGCGCAAGGAAGCGCAAGGAAGCGGCAGCGGCGGCACCTCCTCCATCAGCCCACCAGACTGGTGCCGATGAGTTAAGCATCGCGCAGCGCAGGAAGCTGGAGAGGCAAGAAGAAGGTGCGCAAGCTCAAGCATTGGCGGCCGCGGCTGCGGCAAAGGCAAGGGAAGGGCCGACGGCGAAGCGCAAGGAAGCGGCGGAAGGAAGCGCAAGGAAGCGCAAGGAAGCGCCAGCGGCGGCACCTCCTCCATCAGCCCGCCAGACTGTTGCCGATGATGAAAGCATCGCGCAGCGCAGGAAGCTGGAGAGGCCAAAGGAAGCGCCAGCAAAAGCTTCGGCGCCAAGCCCTGCGAGCGCTGGCGCCAAGGAGCATTTTGGGTTCAACTCGCTCAAGTATGCCCAAGAAGTCGGTCTCAAAGTCGTCCTTGACACGGCACAGAAGCAGCGTCACCTATTGTTCATCTTACCGACGGGCGGTGGCAAATCGCTTATTTACCAACTGTGAGCCCATGGCCTACCGGAGCCTTAGCGTGCAACTTTCTGCATGAGTGCATCCTGATTGCCTCCAAGCTACCTCTGACCAGGTGAGCTCTCGTGCTCTGATTACCTCTGTTAAGATTCGCTCTTGCTCATGAGCGGGCCTGCTATTTCGCCGTGCGCACAGCCCCGCCCTGATGACCCCGAAGACAAAGACGATCGTTATTGTTCCCACCAAGGCGTTGGCGAGAAATCAAGTTGAACGCGTGAACCAGCAGACTCAGCGTGAGGTAGCCTCCTTCCTCGAGGGCGGCGATGGCCTAAACTATAATCAGACCATGAGCTTCCTGCTGCAGAATACGGAGATCCGATTGGTTTACGTCACCCCTGAGAAGCTCTCGAAGAACAATGCCGTCCAAAAGGCCATTTCGGTCCTTAACGATATGGGCCAGATTCTCAACGTGGTTGTGGACGAGGCCCACAATCTGATTCTATCCGACGAGACTGAGGAAGGCTCATCTCATTTGCAGCACGCCCGAGAGTACCCGCGCGCCATCGAGTTCTTACAAGGTCTCAATCCGCCCGTGCGCTTCATCGCCACGACTGCCACGGCGACGCAGGCGGCGCGCACGGCCATCAAGGAGAAGCTCAAATTCGGACCGACCAACAGCTCCCTGAAGTTCAATCCGCGTGATTCCAAATCGTTCGAGCTCATCTTGCCTATCTACCGCGAGAACATCGAGATCCAGGTGCGTTGATGACGCCGGATGACGCCGGATGACGCCGGATGACGCCTGATGACGCCTGATGACGCCTGATGACGCCTGATGACGCCTGTTGGCTCTCGAGATTCAGGTCCTCCCTCGGACGAGCAAGCAGGACAATCTGCGATTTCTCGTTGACGAGCGCCACTGCAAGCAGACGGGACGGCGAATTGAGCCGCTGCCCGAGCGCGTGGGGCTCACGTTGATCTACGTGACCAAGCGCGAGACGGCTCGGCAGATTGCAAAGGTTCTCGAGCAGGGCGGCCTGAAGGTAGCCCTGTACTACAAGGAGGGCCGCTCCGATGCCGAGAACGCGGCCGCTCATCAGGCATTCATGGACTCGACGATCGACGTGCTCGTTGCCACCGGCCAATCGTTCGGAGAGGGGATAGATCACCCTGAGCTGCGCCACGTCATCCTCTACTGCATGCCCAAGAGCCTCGAGCAACTGGTGCAACAGATCGGCAGGCCGGGGCGTGACGGCAAGCGAGCCAGGTGCACCGTCTTCGCGGCGGCGCAAGATTTCATGGAGGCGGGGCACACGCCCAACTCGCGCGCATTGCTTGGTCAATTTCTTGAGGCGACCACGACGTGCCGCTGGCATACCCTCTCGAGGCTCTGCGGCGAGGACGCGTCTTTCTTGGTCAAGGACGGCTGCAAAAAGTGCGATGTCTGCTGCGACAAGAGCTCCGCAAGGACCTTCAACTTTGCTTCAGAGGTGGGGTTCTTTGTCGACTTGCTGTTTGCGTGTGATGCAACGTGCCAACAGAGCGCAAAGTCGTGGAGAGTCCTGTTAGATAAGGCCAAGGAGCCGGGCACGCCGATGCGCGCGCGCTACGATGAGATGCCGCTCACGTTGCGTGGCAAGCCCAAGCGGGGCCAGAATGGCACCACCCAAGACGAGAACAAGCTCCGGGCCTTTCTGGACCACGCGCTCGTGCCAGCGAAGCTCGTGAGCTGTGAACGGCGCGCCCACGTTGGGCCGGGGGGCCAAGACAGAGGGCACGCGGTCTATTTCCTGTCCGTCGACGGCGAGATCATGCGCAAGAAGTTGTGTGCAGCGCCAGGGGTCGAGGCGATGTCGGTGATGCTACCGATGCCGTGGCACTTGAGCCACGCAGAGTATCAGCAGGTGCAATGCATGCCCCCCGATAGCGATGAGGACGACGGCGAGTTCATCTGCATGCACTGTAAAAAGGAGGTGGCGGACGAGGGGGATGCGTGCTGTGCAGGCGCGCAATGCATGCAGGGCCTGCATGCGTCATGCGGGCCCGCATTTCTGGGGGGCCGATGCAGCCCGCCATATCGCACCCCCTGGTTTTGCCCAGACTGCGAGCGCGACCCAAATCAGTGCTACCTCATCCGGACCATTCTTGACGAAAAGATGCTGCCTAACCAGGAAACGAACAAGTTGGAGCCCCACTACCTCGTGCGGTGGGAGCCGTGCGCTCGGAACGGCTTCAACGAGAAGGAGGAGACGTGGGAGCCCGGCTCCAACCTGGATAAGAGCCACCTCGATGCATTTTTTAAGCGCCGTCAGGCAACCGCGACTCGAGCACCATCGCCGGCGCCGCCGCATGGTGATACCGCTCCAGCTCCCACATCGCAGCCATCTGCGGGCGCATCGTCATCTTCGATGGCTGAGCACGCGGCTCCACCGGCTGAAAGGTCAGTGGTGGTGGTAGCGTACCCTGCTTCGAACGACGCAGTTGAGGCACAGCCCGACCTGAGCTGTGATGCGTGCCGTGGCTTACACCGTACGCACACCTGCGTGAGAAGACGGGTCCAAACGGGGAAGCGGAAGCCTAAGATACGTAACGGTCATCGGCCTATCGAGAGTCTTAGCATCACGGAGGTTTGTCAACTGCTCGCCGTCGTCTTCCCAGGTGATTCGGAGGTTCGCAACCGCTATCAAGAAGCGTTCAAGAAGCACGAGATCAACGGACAAGCGCTCAGGGACCTCATCGACATGCGTGATAAGGATCAGGGCCCAGACAAGAAGAAAATGGGTATGCTCGGTGTGAACATCTTCCATCAAGATTCTCTCTGCCGCCAAATCAAGGAATGGGCCATCGAAGGCGTGCCGCCCTGCGACGATTTACTACCGCCCTATGACCTCCCTGAGTTACGCGCGACGACGGGACCAAGAATGCCTTCGCTGTTACTATCAAACGTCCTCCCTCCATTGATAGCGATGCAAGCAACGCCTCTCGCAAGGTTGCCGCACACATGGCCGCCGAATGGGATCCAGGTGCCCATGTGGCCTGCACCGAATGTGCTTGGCTTGCCATTGGTGCCGCCCATCTTGGCACGTCAGCAGATGAAGGCGACAGCAACCGACAAGGCTACGGCTGAGCAGGCTGCGGCTGAGCAGTCGGTGGTATCTCGGCATGTATCTGGGCAGGCTGAGCAGGCTGCTGCTGGGCAGGCGGCAGCCGAGAATGCATCTCGGCAGCCAGGGGTCGCAGAGATGGTATCAGTGCCGCCAAACTTGGCTGGTGAGACTGACGCGGCGGCTCAGCAGATGAATGCGGCGGCTGACAAGGCATCGTCCGATAAGGCTGCGGATGAGCTCCAGAAGGCGAGAGAAGAGATCGCAGAGATGAGGAGAAAATCAATTCTAATGGAGAGAAAACTGGAGCAGGAGACGGAGGAGAAGCATCGAGCAAGCAAGCGAGCGGAGCAAGAAAAGGAGAAGAGAGTGCAAGAGGGAGCCGAGGCGGCTCAAGCGCTCCAAGCTCAACTCGCACAGCAGCAGCAGCAGCAGCAGCAGCAGCAGCAGCAGCAGCAGCAGCAGCAGCATGACGCCAATTCATCGGATCGGCAGCAGCAGCAGCAAAGGCAGGCTGCAAGCCGCGACAAGCTCGAGGAGCTGCGGCGTGCTACACTCGGCAAGGGGCCTCCACTCCCCCAATCCCTGATGCAAATCTTCGTCTCAGCAACTGAGCACACACAGCTTAGTCCGGACTGGCTGAAGAGCCAGCTCGAAGAAAGCCACGCCCAAGAAATCGTCGCCAAGTACGAGGCGGACGATCGCGTGTGCCGTGCACGTGCGTTTGCGCTGATGGCCGCCATGCTCGAATGCAAGGAACTCAACCTCAAAGATTTGAACAAGGTAGTATGAGCCATCGACCGCACTGTGCACTTAACTTGCGAGCGTGCGAGAAAGTGGCTCTGTGCTTACCGTCTGCCTAACTGCCTGCATCCTTCGCAGGCTGAGCCCACTCGAATCTCTGTGCTTCTCAAGGAGGCTATTTGCTATGGGGCGCAGGCGGCCAACCGAAAGGTTCGCATCTGGTTCCCCGGCCTCAAGTTCCACGTTCATGATGACGAGGACCTCTTCCGTCAGGGCAAGTCGGTGCGCTACCACGTGGAGCTGGACAAGAACGGCGAGCCGCAGCTGAGCAGCTTCGGAGCGACGGCGGGCAGGTCGATTGGGACCACCATCGCACACGCTGTCTTCGGGGTGCGCGCGCCACACACACTGCCTTGCTCTCTCTCAGCCCAATCAACGTGTTGACATGCCGCCTCGGTCTGGGTGGCCCTGCGCATGCAGTCCGAGTGTGTTCTTCGCGTCGACTTGCCGGAGCGGCTCGTGGCTTGGGGCGCTCCCCCAGCTGAGAAGAAAGCGGCAAAGCAGCTGGAGGCGAAGCTCGCGCAGCGGCTGAGCGACGGCGTGCAGTTACTCGGCACAACGTTCCGCTTCCTGGGCTGCAAGACAGATCAGCGAAAGAGCGACACCAAGATCTACCTGCTCGCGTGCCCAAGCCTGCATGAGCCAGAGGGACTGCTCTCGTGAGTGACCAAATGGATGAACTCTCCACCCCTACGCATTGGCGTCTGCCTTCGGCTCAAAGGCCATGGATCTGCTCACGTCACCCTGTGCGTTGCGTCACTTTGGTGCAGGCGCGAGGGCTTCCGATGGCACGATCCCGAGGAGGCCATCAACGCGCTCGCAGCCTTTGATCAGCTGCCCACCGCGGTCAAGCAGCTCAAGCGGCGGGACCTTCTCTTCTCCCATGCCCTCGACATCCTGCAGCCGCAGCTGGAGACGGTACGCATCGAGGAGGTGCAGTCCGCGCTCTACCTCTCCAGTACAGGGCTGCGTGACCATCAGGGGCGGCCCTTTGAGTACACGGTGGCGGAGGGCGAGACACTTGTTCTTGTCTGCGACGACATCAAGGGCGACACGGGCAAGGTGATGACGGACGGGGGCGGGCTCATCTCGCTCGAGCTCGCGAAGCACATTGAACCCATTCAGGGCGGCAGCAAGCAGCTAGCCTTGGATGATGGGGTTAAAAAGCAGACATCGGCGCCGCTCGTCACGCAGATTCGAGCGTGGCTTCAAGGCTATCTTGCAAAGGGCACGCTCACGACGGCGGCGCAGCTGCAGGGGCAGCTCATCGTGCTGCGTCGCGAGATGGTGAAGGTGCAACCAGCAAAGGTGAGGGCTGGCAAGAGATACCACCGCGTGTGCAAGATCCTCGCGTGCAACACGTTTGAGCGTGCTTCACAGTGCAAGTCCAACCCGAGCCTAGTCGCACTGCTCGAGGCGAATGCGTTGCGCAAGGATCCCGTCGCCGGCAAATGCCGCCAGGCGCTGCTCGAGCTGCTCAAGGCGCAGCAGGCCGACGAGAAGCGGCGCATTTCGGTGCTCAACGTGCCCTCGGAGAAGGCGCTCGAGCGCGAGCGCAAGGATAAGATACTGCGTATGCTAAGCACGGGCAGCGGGGGCCGCGCACTCGAGATGCTGCAGGCGGGCTTCTCGCTTCACGAGCCCTACCTCGCGCAGCTGCTGGAGAAGGAGGCGGCCAACAGGCTGTCCAACCTGTGCCAGGGCAAGTGGCGCCTGCCCGACTCGCACTACGTGGTTGGTGTGCCCGATCAGACGGATTCACTCGAGTCGGACGAGATTGTGGTGGTGATCGAAGGCAAGCCGCTGCAGCCCAAGTTGGCCGATGGTGGCAGCACCGATGGCCACCTTTGGGTGCTCGTCTATCACGCGCCCGGCTGCCACCCAGGCGACTTGCGCCGCTTCAAGCACGTGCCGCCGCCACCAGCTCTGCACCAGATGCTTGCAGGCGGCTCCTCAGAGCGTCAGAACGCCATCTTCTTTTCCGTACGCGGCTCGCAAGCGGCGGCTGACAAGCTGGGCGGTGCCGACTACGATGGTGACGAGTTCGTCGTGCTCACTGACCCGAAACTGGTGGAGCTTGTAGCAGATGCCCCCGTGCGCAAGGGGCCGGCGGATGAGCCCGCAGCCAAGGTGGCGGAGGCGCGGCTCTCTGACCGCGCGGCACGCACGCTCATCCTCGCTGGGCTCGCCCTCGATCGCAAGTACAATGAGCTCGATGTACTCGCCAAGGCAGCCTTCAACATCATGGCGCAGGGCGACTGGTACGGCGCGGACGACAGTCAAGTCAAGGGAAAACTCGTCGACACCTATTACGGTATGCCCGTCTCGAGCTTGAGAGCGCGCGCTCGAGCTTGAGAGCGCGCTCGGCTCCACACACCTGATCGTCCGCTTTCTTGCCTTGATGCCTTTGGACTGCCTTTGGACTGCCTTTGGACTGCCTTTGGAATGCCTTTGGACTGCCTTTGGACTGCCTTTGGACTGCCTTTGGACGCGATCCTCCCCTTTCTGACCTCGTCGCGCGGCGCTCGTGACGGCGCTCGCATTCTCTCGCCTGCGCAGCGAGCCTGGATTCGGGCAAGACAGGCGCCAAGTCCGAGAGGATCGACGACTACATCACAACTATCTACCCGATCTGGATGAGCGGCAGGAGCAAGGACCCGCACATCAAGTACCTAACGTTTGAGGAGGCGCAGACGAAACTCGAGCCTATGAGGCGACGCGAGTTCAAGTCGGTCATGATGGAGCTCTACGAGAATGGCAAGGCGCTCGAGGGCAGCAGCAGTGTTGCAGAATCTTTTGGGCTTGACGACCACCTCAAGTTGAAAGAACAAATCGGCGACGTCGACGGGGATTGGCTCAAGAAAGAGAGTAAGCGCTGGGACGAGTACCGCAAAGAGTACAATCTGAAGGTGAGTTCGATCCTCCAGCAGGCGCAGCATTTTCCAAACTGCGCCCAAACTAAGGAGCATAAGGACCAGAAGATGCTCGAGCTACGAGAGTACTACAGCAACCTGTTCATGGCGCCCTTTCTCGATGAGTACGACCCGAAGCGTGACTTCCTTACGCCAATCGAGAGACCGTCCGAAAAGCAAATTTGCCTCGCACAGGCCATCTATACGCGTGGCTACAGGGCGGCCGAGGCAAGCCTCAAGAAGCGCCAAGAGGAGCAACAAGCTCAAGCGGATGCATGCAGGAAGCACGGTTCTGAGGCGCAAAAGGAGGCGAGCGGCATGGCGATGGATGAGCGAGGGCAACCAGCGGCAGCGCTCTCGTTCGTCTGGAACGTCGCAGGTGACGTCCTGTTGTATCTCAAGAGCCGCCATATGAAGGGACGCTGAGGTGCCTGCTTGTCGTGAGCATACTATACGTTACCGTGCACAGCTGTACAGTGAGTACACACGTGGTAGCTACGGCTGTCACAGTACCGTCGCACCGACCGCCACAGTGTAAACTGCGCAGGGCTGTGCATGGTATTGTGACTTGTTCTGTCGTGTGCACGCCACAAGAACTAGTACTGTACTGAGTACGAGCCGTCCTTTTGAGACGGGGCTCGGGGGGAGTTTGGTGAGCGCGCGGGTGTGGCCGCGAATTACAAGTAACGGACTGACAGTCAGTCCGGGTGCATGCAACCCGTCACAAAACTGCGCCCGTAGACAGACTCGTGTGAATGGCACTGAGAGTCACCTGAGCGGAGCGGCGGCGGCGCGCGACGCTCTCGTCCCGCATGTTCGAAGCAATCTTTGACTCGGAGCAGCGGCACCCGCAGCTACCGCTGTCGCAGTTGCCAGGACCGCAGGCATTCGGAATGCCTGCGGTCTCGCTGGACGGCAGCAGCCCCGTGCGAATGTCGTGGCCAGCCTCTCCGGGCGGAACCACATTCTCAGGCCATCTTCCGGTGCCGGCCGATCCAAACGGCCGCGCAGCCGTGTGCTCCACGATGAAGGACGTTCGCGGGCGCATCGACTCGTGGGTGCGATGGCACCTCTGGCTCGGCTTCTCGCGACTGTACATTTTCTTTGACGACAGCACGGAGACCACATCCATCGAGGCTGCCAAGGCGGCCGCCGAGCCATGGGGCGAACGGGCGGTCGTCGCGCTGCTGCGCGGGAGCGAGGCGCTCCGCGCTGCGTGGGCGCGCCAGCCGAGCTGGTCATCGATGGGGATGAACGCTGATCGCGATGTGCAGGTGCGGCAGCTCCTGAACGCGCAGCTCGCAATGGAGCTCGCGCGTGCAGATGGGCTCACGTGGCTGTTGCACCTTGACTCGGACGAGCTCTTCCTGCCGCGCAATGACGTCCAACACGGCGCGAGGTCGGCCAGATCCGAGGCCGAGGAGCCGCGTTGTGAGCCAGGCGCCGTGGTGGCTCACTTTGGAGCGCTCGCCGCCGCTGGCTGTGAGTGCTTCTTGTATCACAACTACGAGGGCGTGCCCACGCACGTCGACGAGCCTCGCGCTGCCACCGCGGAAATGCCGCTGCTCGGAAACGCCGCTGCTCGAACCGACGCCGTCGTGGGCACGAGAGATGGCACGAGCGACCCGTTCGTGTCGCTCGAGGTGTTCAAGCAGTGCGAGGCGAGGGTCGACTGGCGCGCGGTGCCCGAAGCTGCACGCGCCCTCGAGCAGTGGCGAGCTCGCAGCCACGCAGGCAAGCTGTTCCTGTACTACGAGAATGGCAAGTGCGCGTGCCGGGTCGACACCGACGGCAATTGGGTACCTGTGAACGTTCACCTGTGCCTGCCGCGCTTGAGGTGCGGCAAGTGGGACGCGCAGCGGATGCAGCTGCGTGGTTGGACGAATGATGTGCGGAATGGGGGGATGCGCCACCACGTGCACGAGGCGTCGGCGGTGCTCCACTTCCCCGTGTGGGAGCCCGAGGCTCTCTGGCGCAAGTGCGCGTTCCTCCGAGTGCCACTGAGTGTTTGAGAGTGCCTCGGGGCTGTTCGTGATGGCCTCTGATCACTACTGATGGCCTCAGGTACGTGCTGCATGGTGACCTCGCGCTTCAGATCGCCTGCGGCGTGCTGCTGCGAGTGCCCACGGCAGCGCGCACGATTCGTGCGCTCAAAGCAAGTGTCGCTCCCGCTTCGCTGCAGTTGCCGCCGCCGCCGCCGCCGCCGCCGCCGCCGCCGGCGCCGCCGCCGCCGGCGCTGCCAGCGCTGGCCACGCCGCCGTCGACGGTCACGCCGCCGGCGAAGGTCACGCCGCCGCTTGCGTCGCGCACCGGCCCGACCTCTAGCACAGCGATGGCGCCTCTGCCAATGCAAACGCCTCCCTCACAGGTGCCGTCGCCCGGGGAGGCCGAGCCGCCGCCGTCAAGGCTCGAGCGTCAACCAGTTTGGACTGCCGGGCAGCTGACCTTGATCTCGTCGTGTCAGCTGAGCCAGTCTGCGGTGGAGCGCACTGACTTCCGCGGTCCCAGGCCGTGGCGCTCGCGCCTGAGCAAGTTGCAGCTCGAGGCTCTCAAGCAGATGAGCGGCTCGTGAAAGACGCGCGATCCAATCCAATCGGGGCTCACAGAAGTGTCGCATTCTGCTTCCACTGAGACCGGTGACCGCGGCCCAGCGCAGACGAGACCCGACCTGCCGCCTGTAGGAATTAGAATTCCTACTTTAGTGCACAGGGAGGCCAGACGCTGCAGAACGGCATTCGGTCAGTTCGGTCAGCGTTCGGTCAGAGGTAGCCGAGAATTCCAACGGACCCGACCCGGCTAGCTCGTAGCTGTAGAGTCGGGCCGGCCTGGTTCGTCTCGAAAGTTTTGTATCGTTGTATGCGGCAAGCTAGACGACAGCGGACAGCTAAGGGCTGCGCGCCGGGCGTACCTCACATTTTGACAAGTTTTGATAACGCGATAACATCATGCGAGTACGGAGTGGAGCATGCGTCGTGTATGACTCAATCTATCACAAAGCAGCATCGTGATCTGGTGTTCTGGAGATCGGATTTGTCGCTCTTCAAGTCTCATGTAAACCCGGAGTACCCGGTGGTGTTGGCGATCTGGAAGCTAAAGAAGTGGAACCGCATGCGCGCCGTTCGCGACGTTTCCTGGGCGCGGGATGTTGCCTGGGCGCCCGCCGCCAGCGAGAGGCGCCCGGTGCGCCCGGCGGTACGGCCCGTGGCTCCGGGCAAGGCCGCAGGCACCATCTCGCCGTCTGGGCCCTTGACGATCGAGACGGGCAGAGGCACCGGGGCGGAGTCCTCATTGGGCACCTCAACGTCAAGTAGCGTGAGCATCTCAACGACCTGCTCGCGTAACCGCGTCGCCGGCCCATAAGAGAGGGCTTGCAGCAGTTCTGCGCCACCCGCCTCGAGGATGGCTGGATGTGCCGTCTTGTCGCGGCAGATGCAGAGCAAAGCAGCGACTGCAAACCCTCGAGTCTCCTCCTCGTTCTCCTGCAGCATCGCAATGAGCGGCGGGATGGCACCCGCCTCGGCAATGTACTTGTCGTACACACCATCCTTCCCGTCTGATAGACCCCAAAGAGCGCTCGCCGCGTACTTACGCGTGATCAGACGCGAGTCAGAGAGCAGCTTGACGATGGGGGGGATGCCGCGCGCTTGGAAGATCGCCTTCTTGTTCCCGCCCTGCGTGCGTGCGAGCGCCGAGAGGACGCCGGCCGCATGCTCGCGACACTCGGAGAATTTCGAGTACAAGATCTCGACGAGCAACGGGATGGCGCCCGCATTGGCGATCTGCGTCTTGTTGTCGGCGGACGAGGCAAGATGCCAGAGCGCGCCCGCGGCGTACCGCTGCGGGAGCATCTTCTGATCGAGTTCGGTCATCCCGATGGCCAGAAGCGCAACGAGCGGCGGGATGGCGCCCGTGTCGACGATTATCGTCTTGTTCGTGCCGAGTGCCGCGAGCTGCCAAATGGCGCAGGCAGCATGCGTCTGGGCGTCGCGAGAGTCGGACGAGAGCATCGCGACGAGCGGACCCACGCCACCCACCTTCACAATAGAGCTCTTGTTGTCACCTGTGCGCGCGAGGTCGGCAAGTACTGCCGCCGCGCGCTCTTGCGGCGTGTTCACCTTCACGCGCCGCCCGTCGCCGAGCAGCACCACAAGCGGCTCGATGGCGTTAGCGGCGGTAATTGCCTTGCGGTTCTCCTCTGAACGCGCAGCGAGCACGGCGAGTGCCTCGGCGGCCTTCATCTGCGCGGTTGCGCTGCGCTGCGAGAGCACCGCCACAAGCTGCTTGACGGCCGTGTTGCGTGAGGCCACGTCTTGTGAAGCCAGGTGGAGCAGCGCGGCGACCGCATTTTCCTGCGTCTCCACAGACTCGGAGGCCAGCAGGTTGACGAGCGGCGCGATGGCACCCGCCTTGGCGATCGCGATCTGGTTCTCGGCGTGCTCGCGCGCGAGAGACTGCAGTGCCGCGGCCGCGTACTGTGCCGTCACTGCGCTCTCACTGCTTAGGAGCTGCACGAGAGGCGCTATGCCGCCCGCCTTGGCGATCGCCGTCTGGTTCTCCTCATTCGCCGCCAGGTGCCAGAGTGCCTTGGTCGAGTGCTCATACGTCTCTGAGGGAGTTTTAAGTAGCTCGACGAGCGGCCCGATGCCGTTCTCCTCCGTGATACGGATCTGGTTGCTCACGTTGTTCTTGGCCAGCGTTGCCAGCGCACTCGCAGCCACGGTGGCCACTCTGAGCGCTGCGGCAAGCGCCTTCTTCGCCGCACGCATCTTAGCATTCGCCGCCTGCGCCTCATCAGCCTGCTTTGCTTTGGCCACCGCTTCCTGCTCGATCGTATCGACCGGGGTAATCGCGCCAACGACGACGGCGACGGCGACGGCGGCGACGGCGGCGGCGCCCGGCGCTGGCACGGCCGCAGCGGCGAGCTCGGAGGCCGCAGCGGTTACCTTCCACGCGCCGACCATGTCGACCAAAGGGGAGATGGCACCCTCCTCGGCGATCTGAGTCTGCGTGTCCGGGTTGTCGAGCGCAATCTCAGCGAGCGCTCGCGCGGCAACCTCCGATGGGCCAAGGCTCGGGTCAGCCAGCCAGCGGACGAATGCCGACACGGCGCCCGCCTGCGCAATCTGCGACGCGGCGCTCGCGCGGCGTGCGAGCTGTGCAAGAGACGCTGCGGCATGGGCTTTCGCCTCCGCGGTACCGGTCGAGAGGAGCAGCACGAGAGGGTCGATGCCACCGGCGCGGTGGATGGCGAGGGCGTTGCGGCCGAGTGGCGCGAGGCCAGAGACGACGGCGGCTGCGTGCTCCTGCGCGACGGCCGAGAGCTTTCCCTGCCGGAGGGTCTCGATGAGTGGCACGATGCAACCTGCCTCGACGATGGCCTCTTTGGCTGAGTTGTCCGAGATGGCCAGCAGCGAGCGCAGCGCGTACTCCTGCGCCTCCACGCGTCCGTCCTTGAGCCCGTCCTTGAGCAGGTTTACCAGTGGTACGCCGTTGGCATTCTGATTGCCTTGGCGGTGCTTCGTGTGCGAGCCTTCACCTGCAGCCATGTCGGTAAGCGCCTCGGCCGCACGCTGGCGTACAGCCTCTTTGCTCGATGAGAGCAGCTTGACGAGCTCGTTGGTCACCGTAGCTCGGTCCTTGTCCGATTTGAGCGCGATGAGCGCCAGTCCGCTCGCGGCCATGCCCATCGCGCGCTCGGAGCCACACTCGAGCTGGCGCACGAGCTCAGGCACCGCGCCTGCTTTTGCGATCGCCGACCGGTTCTCGGGGTCCTGCGCGAGGTTGCGCAGGAGCTTGGTCACGTGCTCTTGCCCCATGGGGGAGCCCGTCTTCAGCATGGCGACCGCCTCGTTGACGATCGCGAGCTGGTTCGACGCATTCTGAAGCACGAGCGTCTGCAGCGCGTTCGCTGCCTCCTCCTTGGCCTCGTCGGTCGCGCCGTCGAGCAGAGCGACGAGTAGCGGAATGCCGCCCGCCTGGGCAACGGCAACCCTGTTGTCGGCGAGGACGGCAAGGGCCGAGAGCGCACCAGCGGCCGCCTCCTGCGCCCCTAGCACCTGTGCCAACTCTGTCGAAACCGAGTCCTCTCTTTTGGACTCGGCATCTTGGGGTGGGTATCCATTAGGGGGTGGCCTGAGCAGCTCGACGAGCGGGGCAATGCCGCCCGCGTCAGCGATGGCCTTCCGAAGGTCATCATTGGAGGCGAGGGCCCCGAGCGCGCCCGCCACGTCCCGGTGCACATCAGGGTGACCCACGAGAAGCAGCCTGATGAGCGGCGGCATGCCGCCCGCTTTGGAGATCGCGATCTGGTTGGCCTCATTCTTGGCGGCCATGGACCATATGGCACTCGCCATCTCGCGGCACACAGCCCGATTTGCATCGGCCTCGGCAGTCTCGGCAGCACCCTCTCCAAATGAGGACTTGTCTTTGCTGTTCGCCTCGAGCAACCGCACAAGGAGAGCAATGCCACCTGCGTTCGCAATCGCTCGCTGGTTGGACACATGCGTGCGGGCGAGCCGCGAGATGGCGCGCGCGGCCTTGGCACATGCTTTGGGATCCTCTGAGCCGAGCAATGCCACCATCATCTCCGCAATCGAGAACTCATTCTTCATATTGTCGAGCGCGAGCGCCGCGAGTGCGCCAGCGGCCTGGTCCTGAGCGCGCAGGCTTCCCTGCCCAAGCACCACTACGAGCTTCGAAATGCCGCCCGCCTCAGCGATGGCGATCTGGTTGAGATTGTGCCCGGACGAGAGCGACCACAACGCACCGCAAGCCTCCTGCTTCGCAAGCTCGTACCCATCGACCCCAGGTGTCGACGCTCGATCGTACCCTTGCTCACCCGATGTGCCGATTCCGCTTCGGTTTTCTCCGGGGTGGTCCTCGAGGAGATAAACGAGCGGCTCGATGCCCCCCGCGGCCGCCACCTTGTCCTGGTTCTTGGAGTTGCCCTCGGCGAGTACCGCGAGCGCCGCCGCCGCTGCGGCGCTCACCTCTGCCGTGTACGGCGGCTTGAGCAGCCCAACGAGCTTACTGATGCCTTTATTCTTCTCCACGGCGTCCTGGTTCTCCATCGAGCCTTGGCAGAGGGCTGCGAGCCCGCCTGCGGCCTTTTTGAGGCAGAGATCATCCTCCTCGTTGAGCAGCGCCACGAGCGCCCGCAGGCCGCCTGCATCGGCGATCGCCTTCTGGGTTGCGGGCTGGCCGGCTGACAGGTACAGCAGCGCACCTGCCGCCTCGGCCTTGGCCTTGGGCCTATTCTCCTTGGAGAGGAGATTGACGAGGGGCGCGATCCCGTTCTCTGAGATGATCTGGCGCTGATTACGGACGGAGAGGCGCGCGATGTCCGAGAGCACTGCCGCCGCATGCGTTTGCGCCACTGGCGTACCGGACGTGAGCATGACCACGAGGGGTCGGATGCCGTTTGCGGCGGTGATGGCCTTGCACTCCTCCTCAAGTGTGGAGAGGTGCGAGAGCACTGCTGCAGCGAGCTCCTGAGCTTTGATCGAGGTACGACCTCCGCCTTTCAACTGGATGACGAGCCGTTGGATCGCCCCAGCTTTCGCGATGGCAACACAGTTGGCCTGGTCATGTGCGAGGCGCAGCAGCAGCTGCGTCACCTGCTCCTGTGCCTCCGCCGAGCCACTGCCTACAAGGTTCACCAAGCCGGACGCGATCGCGAGCTGCGTCGAGGGCGAGTTGAAGGCGAGCGTCGAGAGAGCACCCGCCGCCTCCTCCTTCACCTCTGAAACGCCGGTTGTGAGCAGGTTCACAAGCGGCGAGATGGCGCCCGCATTCACAATAAGCACGGGCGAGCCCGGATTGGCCGCTGCTAGGTCGCGCAGCACGCGTGCGCCGCGCCGCTGCGCGCCCGTGTTCTGGTTGCCGAGCAGCGCGACGCAGTACTTGGCAATCGAGATTTGATTGTCGATATTCTGGAACGCGAGTCGCGCGAGCGCATTCTCAGCATGTTTGTGCGCCTGCTCGGTGCCGTCGTCGAGAATGTTGACGAGGGGCGAGATGCCGTTGCACTTAGCGATCAAGTTCTGGTTGGACACCTCGAGCGCAAGATGCCATAGCGCGCCTGCCGCATTCTCACGCGCCTGCATCGTGCCGTTCGTGAGCTGGTTTAACAGTGGCAGAACGCCACCAGCGTCTGCAATGAGCACGAGACGATCGGACGAGTCGCCGGCGCCGCGCCGGTCCTCCGAGTGAGGCCCCCTTGCACGCGCATCGCGTCGCTCGGCACACTCGGGCTCGTCGAGTACCCCTGTCGGCGCGGGCGGCACCGGCGCGGCGGCCAGCACGGCGCCATCTGTATCCGGAGGGTCGTCGCCCGTCGCAATGCTTGAGACCGCCTGTGCAACGGGCGGCACGACATGCACGCCGTCGGGACCAATGAGCACTGGCGGCGGCTTGAGCACGGGCATGTAGCCCGTCTCCTGTTGTCGCTTCATGCGCAGCTCGACGGCACCCTGCGAGAGGTCCATCAGACCTGCCGCTGCCATCTCCTGCGCACGCGGCGAGCCCGTCTTGAGCAGCTGCACGAGCTCAGGGATGGCTCCCTTGGCAACGAGCTCGCCCTGCCCCTCCGTCAGTGCAGCTAAGTGCCAGATCGCACGCGCCGCGTGCTCTTGCCCGAGCTGCGAGCCCGTGCGGATGCACGTGAGAAGCGGCGCCACCGCGTCCGCGTGGATAATCGCATCCTGCATGTCGTGGTTGTCGTGCGCAATCTCGGCGAGCGTGATCGCTGCCTGCTCCTTCAAGCCGACCTTGAGGGTTGGGTCTTCCTTCTCCTTGAGCCCGTGCACCGGCTCGAGAGTGATCATGTCCTGCACGGAGAAACCAGTCAGATGCGTGTTATTGAGCATCGCGATCAGCTTCTTGATGGCACCTGTGATGTGCATCTTCGCGCGTCGCTCTGCCTCAAAGCGCATCTCACCCGGGCCACGGGGCGAGAGGTCAGCAGTCGGGTCACTCGGTCCATCCTTGTATGCCAGGTGCGCGAGCAGGCGCGCCGCCACTTCAGGCGTGCCGACAGTAGTCGAACTGAGCAACTTAGTGGCCGACTCGATGCACCCCGCGTTGGCAATCTTGTCGCGGTTGCGCGAGACCAAAGCCAACTCTGCGAGTAAAGCCGCCGCCATCTGCTCCGCGCCTGGTGTGCCCTTAGAGAGCAGCTTGACGAGGGGCAGCACGCCGCCCTTCTCCGCAATCTCGGCCGAAACCTCGGAGTTCGACCGTCCGAGACGCACAAGCAAAAGGGCCGAGAGCTCATTCGGGTGACGCGCCTCGCGCCCCTCGTCAAGCTCCTCGTCGGCGGTGAGCATCGAGATGAGTGGTTTGATGCCTTGCGCCTCGACGATTGCCGCGCGGTTCTCGGCGAGCGACGCCAGGTGCCAGAGCGCACACGCCGCGTGCTGCTGCGCTTCGGCGGAGCTCTTCTTTACGAGTCCGATGAGCGGCGGGATGCCATCGGACTTGGCGATGAGCGCTTGGGTCGTCGCATTGTCGGCAGCAAGGCAGAGCATCGAGCGCGCCGCCTGTGCTTGCACTCGCTTGGCCATTTTCGCCTGCTCGGCACCGGCAGCGACGACTGCATCCTTCGCCTGCCATGCGATGAGCGGCGGGATGCCGCCCAGCTTCGCAAAGGTCACCTGGTTCGCCGACGAGTCGCTCAGAAAGCCCGCACATGTGCGCAGAACACGCTCGGCGCGATCGGGCGTGCGGACGGCCGAGGAGCCGAGCAGACCCACGAGCCGCTTGGCGATCACACCGCGGTTCTCGGCGTGCTTGGCGGCGAGCGCAGTGAGTGCGCCCGCCACGCACTCCACAGAGCGCTCCGTCCAGCCAGTCACAAGCAGCGAGAGGAGAGGGTCGATGCCGCCAAGCTTGGCAATCGTGTCCTTGTTGCCCTGGTGATTCGTCGCTAGTGACCAGATGGCAAACGCAGACTCATCCTTCGTATCGTCGCTGCCCTCCTTCATGAGCACACAGAGCGGCGCCACCGCGCCCGTTTTCGTGATCGCGCCCTGGTTGTCGGGATGGTTGCGCGCGAGGTTGGCGAGCGCGCCCGCCGCATTTGCCTGCATCACCGGCGATGGCGCAATGAGCATGGAGACTAGAGGCCCGATGGCGCCCGCCTCGGTGATCGCGTCCTGGTTCATGCGGTTGTCCCTGGCCATCTCCTTGATTGCCGACGCCGCAAGCGTCATCAGCTGCAGCACTGTCGACTCCTTGAGTGCATTGACTGAGAAGCCCTGAAGCACGCCCACGAGTTTGGCAATGCCGCCCGCTCGTGCCACTTGCGCCTGGTTGTTTTTTGAGTTGCGGCAGAGCTCCTTGATCGTGTCGACCGCATTCTCTTTGGCCTTGGCAGACGACGCGTCGAGGATCTCGAGCAGCGGCGTGATGCCGTTTGCGTCCACAATCGACTGGCGATTGTTCTCGGACTCGCGCGCGAGGTTGGCGAGCGCGGCAGCAGCCTGCTCCTGTCCCCCGGCGCCTGGGTCCTGGAGCATGTGCACGAGCTTCTTGATGATCTGCACTCGATTCGCATTCTCAATCGAAAGGCGCACCAGCGCGCCCTCGGCGTGCTCGCGCGATTTCGGGTTGGTGCAGCCGAGCAGCATGACAAGGAAGCCGATGCCGCCGCTCTCAGTGATCATGTGCCGATTAGCCTCGTGGTCTGCCAGAGCGAGGATGGCTCCTGCGGCCGCCTCCTGGGCCTCTGGACCCTCGTTGCCATCGAGCAGCGACACAAGCGGGCCGATCGCGCCTGCCTTGGCGATCGCACTCTGCGTGACCTCATGATCTTTGGAGAGGGCTGCGAGCGCTATCGCCGCGAATTTTTTCGTATTCGAGCCGAGCGTCTGCAACAGCGCCACAATGTTCGTGATGCCACTGGTGTTCATAATCTCGTCGCGCGCGGCCGCGTCCGCTGCGAGATTGGCCAGCGCGTCGGTGGCATCCTCGTGCACAGGCACAGGCTCGATGGTAGCGCCTCTGCTCCTCGCGGCGGCCGCACTGCCGATCGCACCCATTTCCATCCCCCCCTTTTCGACTTTGGCCATCTGCTGGGCCAGCTCCCTGTAGTCCAGGCTGCCGGACCCATCCTCGTCGAACTCGTCGAAGACGGCGTCGATGGCGGAATCCGGGAAGTCGATGGCGTCGAAGCCGAGCGCGCGGACCGAACGGCGGAACTCAAATCTATCGATAATGCCGTTGCTATCCTCGTCCCACCTTTGAAACATGTTGATCAAGTTCACCGAGGAGCGGCGCAAGGCCTCGTGCAGCGAGAACCTGATGTAATCATTCGTGGCCAATTTGCCGCTCCCGTCCGCGTCCGGCTCGTTGACGCGTGGCCCCAGCTCCGCTTCCGTCAGTTTGCCCTCTTCTATCTTATCAGCCTGCCTCGAAACAGCCTCTAGGTTCGCAGCTTCGAGCTTTACGGCCGCCTCTAGCTTTACTTGCTTCTTGGCCCACTCCTGCCACGCGGCCGACGGCTGGAGAAGTTTTATAATAGGCTTGACGCCGCCGAGCTTGGCGATCTGCGAGCGGGTGTCGTCATTGTTGCGTGCGAGCTTGGCGATCGCCGCGGCCGCTTGCTTTTGGATCTTGGGGCGCATGTCGCCCAGACATGCAATTAGAGGCGAGATGCCACCCGACTCGGCCACTGTCATCTGGTTCTCTCTCGAGATCGCGAGTGATAGAGACCAGAGCGCGTAGTCCTTTACATCGGCATAGTCCCTCTTGAGCAGCTCGACGAGCGCCGCCGGGTCGCCTGCTTTTGCGATCGCATCGTGCGCGGACGGATTCTGGTTCACGAGCCCCCAGAGCGCCTTTGTTGCGCGGTCCTGCGTTGCCTCCGACCCGTTCGTTAGCAACTCGATGAGCATCTGTGTGATCTGGATTTGATTCTTCTTATTATCGAGGCCGAGCGAGAGGATGGCACACGCAGCATGCTCCGTTGCGCGCGCGTCGTCCACAGCCAAAAGCTGCACGAGGGGAAAGATCGTGGCATTCTCTGCGATCGTACACTTGATGGCTGCATCCTCAGATAAGGCCCAAAAGGCGCCCGCGACCTCCGCCTTGACACGTGTGTTGCTGCTGAGCTTGATGAGACCGGCGAGATAGGATATGCCGCCCAAATCCACGACGAAGCGCTGGTTCTCCAGGTTGTTCCGCGTGATCTCCATGATGGCGCACGCCGCGCACCAAAGGACCTCCGCCGCATCTTCTCCAGCGTCGAGTAGCCGGCAGAGTGGTGTCAGGCCGTCCATGCGCGCAATCGAGTCTTGGTTCTCCTTGTTGTTGCGCGCGAGCTGCGCCAGGCACGCCATGCCGCGCGATTGCGCGGCGGCTACGCGCGACCCGAGCATTGCGAGCAGCGGCCCGATACCGCCCGACTTGGCGATGGCTGACTGTGTCTCAGGGTTGTCTCGTGCCATCTCTGCGAGCGCCGCGGCAGCTTCCACCTGTGACTCGACATCCATTCCATTGAGAAGCGCGAGGAGCGGCGCGACGCCGCCGAGACCGGCCACGATGTCCTGGATCTCTCGGTTGTTCGCCGCCAGATTGCCCAGCGCCACCGCCGCCGGCTTCTGCGCCTTTCCACTACCAAGAAGTGTGAGCAACAGCGGGATGGCGCCCGCCTTCGCAATCTCGCGTTGAGCGTGCGCACTGTAGGCGGCGGCATTGGCGGTCGCCTGCGCAGCCGCTGCCTGCGCGATGGCCGAGCCATTGCTGAGCAGCCCCACCAGCGCCGGGATCGCGCCCGCCCGCAAGATTTCGCTCTGGAAGCTCACGTCCACGCGCAGCGTCGCGAGCGCCGCAGCCGCCTCCTCCTGCACCTTGGCGCTTCCCGTCTTGAGAAGCGCAACGAGCGCAGGCCCGCCGCCCGCCGCCACGATCTGCTTTTGGTATTCCGCCTTCATGACCGCGATCCCGGCCAGCGCCGATGCCGCAGAGCACTGCGTGTTCGCCGCGCCACACGAGAGCAACCTGACCAGCGGCTCAATGGCGCCCGCTCGCGAGAGCTCCGCTGCGTGCGAGCCGTGATCCATTCCCGCAATCTCCTTGAGCGCTGCCGCCGAAAATTCCTTGATCTCGGCGTCGCCTTCTTTGATACGCTTGACCAGCTTATTGATCAGCTCCGGCAGCGACTCAGCCGACTTTATATCCTTTCGAGTGACCTTCTTGCGAGCGCTTTTGCCAGAGTTTTTCTTAGCCAACTGCTTTGTCTCCGACACTAGGTCTGCCGACTTCGGCATTGCACGCCGGGGCGCCCCCCCGGTACCTCGGCCGCCTGCTCAGGTGGCTGGGAAACCCTCGGACGCGGAGAGAGTGGAGAGTCGTTTTGGAGAGCGGTTACAAAAACATGAGGGCTTCCGCAAAACGGTCATACATCCATGGGCGGACGCATTGCTGTCAGTGCGAGTCAGCGCACATGCGCCCGGACGCAAGAGGCAGTTGGCAGGCCACCTGGCGCCAGTGAGGCACGCGGGTCGCGGGACATGGCAGACATTGGGAAACACAGGCAGTAATCCCGCCGCGCGCGCGCACCCGGAGCACTGCGCGCTTAGCCCAAAGGTTGTGAGATCTTTAGAGCGTCCCGAAGCGCCATTTTCACGTCGCACCGGCGTCTGTCGTGTTAACGTTCACACGTCTGTACTCGTGATTGCGAGAGAAAGATTCATTTGTCACCGGATCGACGGATCGACCAGCGAACCCAAGTGCGCATGTTCATGTTTGGTAAGGGAGACAGTCAAACCATGCCCGTGGGTCCACCGGCGAACGTGGCTGGCGCGGCCACGTCGTCCACGACCGTCATTCAGCTGCACAGTGAGCCCGTCCATCCGGCGCTCGTCTTTCTGCTCGAGGAATGGAAGAAATTCCAGGAATGGGCAACAATGACAGTGGTGCAGCCAGGCATGTCTAAGTTGACCGTGCTCATAGACCAAGCCAAGGTCAAGCTCGAGCCCAAATATCTTGAGCTCAAGGCCAAGTGGGACCCCTTCTACGCGGAGAAGGTTGCACCGTTCTACGCGGAGAGGGTTGCGCCGCTGGTCGCAAAGGCCAAGCCGACCTTCGACGAGCTAGTCGAGAAGTCCAAGTTAATCATCGAGGAGGGCAAGATCAAATCGATCGAGTACTACAAGAAGGCGGAGCCGGCGCTGCTCGACCTCGCAGAGAAATCCAAACCGTATGTCGATGCGGCCGCCGAGAGGTGCTGCACGCTTGCTGACGTGGCGAAGAGGCATTCGATGGTGTGGATCAAGGACCGGCAGGTGGACACCCAAAAGTGGGCGACGGTGCAGCAGGCGGCGCTCGCCAAATGGACCGGCCTGCAGGGCAAGCTCGCGCAGCAGATGCTCGACGGCGCCGTTGCGGGTGCGCTGTCCGTGCGTAAGAATGCCGATGAGCTCATGGCATTGCGAGAGAAGGAGGCCGAGGCGCAGGTGATGAAGGCGCAGCACCTGAAGAACGAGAACTACGTGGCTGCCGGCATCGCCCTCGACGCGCAGAACAAGCTTAAGGACCTGGGCGACCGCGCGGAGGCGGCAATCCTCGCCAAGGGCGACGCTCTGAATCGTGAGGAATATGCCACCGCAGCCGTGCACCGCAAAGCGCTCGACGACATCAGGATGGAGTCGGAGACGGCGCTAAGCAGCATCCCGCCCTTGACGGGCGCGCTCGCCAAGGTCGACGACTCGGGACTTGCCGCAAGCATTGCTTCCTCCGTCGTCGCCAATGCACTCGACCTTGACGCCAGCAGAAGTCCAGGCGGCGCTACAGCCTCCCCTGCTTGAACCTGCTTGAGTCCTAAAGGGTTTAGAACCTGCATGGTGAGCCGAGATCGCGCCCAAGCAGAACTCTCCCGACAAGGAGCCACCGACCGCCTCGCTGCGCGGCACGCGCTCGGGACGGCGCTCGGTGGCGTGAGAGGCGAGGCCACGTGTGGCCGCAAGAATCATTGACTGACGGAAGCCGGAGGCGCTCGGATGTGTGAGCACTTGTGCTCTATGCCGGAGCTGCTGCTGCAGTCGGTTCAGTTGGAATACGCATGTGCGTGGGTGCGGCAGGGAGTGCAATTACTGTTGCCGGGGTGCGCACGGGTCCTGTGTTAGCAGTGTGTTAGGAGTATGGTCATGCGTGTGCGGTCGTCGTCGTGCGCACCGTGCAGATGCAAGGTCTAAGGACCGGAAGCTGGCCCCGGGCATGCACCATGCTGCGGTGCACTCGACTGAGCGCGCGCAAACTACAGTATAGGGCTTTTTGTGCGTGCATGAAAGAAACCACGTATTACATGATAAAAGGACGTCATGCCGCAGTGATGCCGATTCGAAAATGATGACGGAGGCCATTACACGATCATCTGTGGAATCGAACCCGCAACTCTCGAGGCGAAACTTTGGCGGTGCGTCCCTCCTGTGCGGCGAGAGGTACTGAAGCGGGAGAGAAATGCCGAAGGACATGCCAAAGCTTGACATCGGGAAGCTGCCCTTTGCCTCGGAGGCGGAGATGATGGTGTTCCATGCCGCCTTCGATAAGTTCGATAAGGACAAATCCGGGTACATTGATATTCAAGAGCTCCGGGAAGTGATGAACGAGCTTGGAAAGGAACTGTCGGACAACGAGCTGTCGATGATGATGTCGGCTGCAAAAACAAGTGATGAAGGCGTGGACTTTCCGGCATTCGTTGGCATGATGGGCAAGCAGGTATCTGAGGACGGGGGGAGCGATGAGAGCATCCTCAAGGAGGCCTTCAAGGTGTTCGACAGGGACGGCAGTGGCTACATTGACCGGGATGAGATGCACGCTATCTTTAAGGGTCTCGACACCAACAGCTTCCGGACACTGACACCCACTCAAGTGGACAAAATTCTCGATGAAGCCGACACGAACGGCGACGGACTCATCTCATATGAAGAGTTTGTCAAACTCTTCGTCAAATCCTATCTGTGAGCACAAGCTTGGAGAGCCAAGGAAGCCGCACTGCTTGGCGTGCCGCACGCGACGCCTTTGTAGGAGGGTTGCGGCCTTTATGTGCTTCGCGCTTTCAACGACGGCGTGAAGAGAACTGCTGTGCAAGTGACAAGCAAAACAAGCACAAGAAAAACCCGTATCGCATGTACGTATCGCGTAACGCGGATCGTGATGGCAGAAGCGAAGCAGGGCTAGATTACAGAGATCCGCAGATCAGACAATCGAATTTCGAGTATCAAACATAAATCACGCTGATTCTACTTTAAGTCGCGGTAGAACCATGTCGCATTTGGCATGTTCGGTCCACGCGGCCGTGTCATGGATTTCATGCACACGAGACGCCACCCGAGGTTCCTTCGAGAGCCCTGAGCTCCTTGGCGTAGGCGTCGCCCAGAACCTTGAAGAGCTCTTCGGCGAGGGCCTGGCTGGCGAGGGGCAAGCTCTGGACCTTGTCCGGGTGCAGCTTCACGGCAGCACGGTGATAGGCCTTCTTGAGCGCCTTGAGGTCACCACGGGTCACCTCACCTGCCGTCCAAGCCTGTGGGAAGATGGGAGGGCCGACCTGGGGAAGTGCAGCGAGCTGCTCGTAAATGGAGGCATGCGCGTGCGCCCAGCCGTTCGTGTGGGCGGCGGCCTCCTCCTTCTTCTTTTGTCGGCGCTGCTGCTGCTTCTCATTCACCTCCCTCGCGATGCGCTGGTGGTGCACGCGCTGCCCCACACGCGCGGCCACGTCCATCGCTCGTCGACTGACTGAGCGCGCGGGCGCGCGTCGGTCCTCACTCTCGTCAGGATCGACAGAGGCGGTGCCACTGGTAGCGGATTGGCTCGCTCGCGGCGGCGTCTGCGCTGCCGACGGCCGCGCCCCCTGCGGTGGCCCTTGCGTTGACGGCGGGCCGGTAGCTCGGCGCGCCCTACCGCCATGCTGCTCATGCTGCGCCTGCTGCCCCTGCTGCGCGTTGAATGAGGCGGCCGCCGCTCGACTGCGCTTGACGGCGGTCTCGACCGCGGCGCTCTCCGAAACGCTCCGAGCACCGGCCGCGAGCACGTCGAGGAAAGGGTCGAGGATTTGGGGCGGCTCACGCTCACCTGATGAGGGAGGCAATCAGCATGCAATCAGCATGCAATCAGGGTCGAGGATTTGGGGCGGCTCACGCTCACCTGATGAGGGAGGCAATCAGCATGCAATCAGCATGCAATCAGGGTCGAGGATTTGGGGCGGCTCATGCTCACTCTGCCCGTTGGGGCCGCGCGGCCCGCTAGACCAGCCCGAGGTGGCATTCCACGCTGCGTGGTTGGGCGCTGTGTTGGGCGCTACGCGGGGGCCATCGCGCTGTGTTGGGCCCTCCTCATCCGAATCGTCGTCCATCGCGTACGACGTACGCACCCGCGACTTGCCGCCCAACACAGCGCCCCGCGTGTCGGGGGCCATCCTCGCACCGAGCTGGGCTGCCATATTTGGAACGGATCGGTCTGCCTGCGCCTGCGCCTCGAGCTGAGCGTCGAGTTGAGCATGCAAACGGGCGCGTCGGCGCTCCTCGGGCGTCCTCGCGGCAACGTGCGCCGCAACTGGAACGGCAATCGCCACGGGGACAGGACCGTGTGCACGCGCCGCCGCCGCCTGCTCTGCCGCCAGCTCCGCGGCCACCTGCGCCCGCATCTCCGCCACCCGATCGCGTCGCACATATGATGCGTCCGGCGCACCTCCGGTGTACTGCTGCTGCTGCTGCTGCTGCTGCTGCTGCTGCTGGCGCAACTGACGCTGCTTCTCCTTGAGCTCCCGTTGCCTCTCCTCGATGGCTGCCACCTCATTCTGCACCTGGAATTGCTGCTGACGCAAGCGTTGCTGCTCATAGAGGGACATGCCCGGCTGCTCCACCTGGCGCACAGTTGGAGCGGGATACATCGCCGTTCCTCCAACTCCAAGCGCTTGCAGAAAGCGCTCCTCCTGTCGCAGCCTCCGCTTCAGCCAGCTCCGGTAGCAGCACAAGCAACACAGAAGGAGGATTCCACAAGCAACGCCCACCCCCGCGCCCGCCGCTCCAGAGCTCTTGTCCTCGCCAAGAGGCGGAGGGCTCGGTGGAGACGGCGGGCGCGGCGGAGATGGCGGACCCAGGAGAAACCCCACGCCTATTGTGAGGAAGTTTGCGGTGCTCGAGGTTTCCTCGCCGGCGTAGTAGCCCAGGCACGCGTTCAGATCCGGCCGCTTGGGCCCCGAGTGATAGTTGCAGAACGAAGTCATGCTGTCGAAAATCACCCCTTGCGTCGTCGTGAAGCCTGGCGAATAGCACTGCCACAGGTCCTGACATACATTTGTGCACAAATGAGCACGAGATATGCTCGCGTCCCACCAGCCTAATGAAGACGCGTCGCAAGCTATAGCGCAATTCACTTTGCGCCACGCCCTTCGGCAGGTGGACCCTCTCAAGGCTATCCCGGATGGATAGTACCCAAACTGATTCTCCCATGCGGTTAAGTCGCTCTGCGTGCAACAAAACCCGCTGCTATCGCTCAGCGAGGGTGCGCAGTAGCCCGCCTGGAGTCCGGACGAGGAAGACGATAGCGGAATGCTTCGTGCGCTGCATCGTCCCGCGACATTCATGCCGAGCACGAGCCGCACAAAGAGCCTCAGTCCATGAGTCGCACCAAACAGGACTTTCCTTGCGGATACATGTACACGAAACATGCACACGAAACCAATGGTTTCCTCTTGAACAGAACCGTGTTCACACTTGGCGAAGTGAACGTGTGAACCCAATGTACACTATGAGTACCACAAAGACAGAGCGCACCATGAGATAGAGCAGCAATCCTAGTGCCCACATCACAAAAGTCGGCACACAATTACTTCAAGAATACTTTGTTTTTCTTTTTGGTGAGCCAAACGAACCGCCCGCAGTCGTCATACCAGTCAGTCCGCAGTCAGTTTCGTCGCGGTCCCCCGCGCTCACCATACCACCGTCCCGGACGCGCCGGGAGGTATTTTCATAGTGAAAATAGAGAACTTAATGGAAACTTAAATTCTATGAATAATTATCATAATTAATATTATAGAATTCGCGTCAATTGATTCGCGTAAGTCGGTTAATACATAACCGGCTGGACGCCCATGACGACCCGACCGCATAGGCATAGCTGAGGAGAGCGGGGCATGCCCGAAAAGTGCAGAGGTGATACACGGATCCGGGCACCGGGGGGTGGGGGGCATCGAGCGACTTATATGACCCCTCGCCACAAATCGCGCATGAGTGCGCACACACCGGCGCGACACCCACCCACCCCTGGACTCTCTTACTCTCTCTCTCTCTGCTGCTGCTCATGCTATGACTCCACTCTGCTCTGCTCCCGCAAGGACAAAGACCCACCTGCCTACTGTAGAGCGCCCTGCGCCAAGGCCGCTCGTGCCTCGTGCCTCGCCGACGCGAGCGTGTTGGCCGGAGCCGAGCGCGAGCCTACACGGCGCGATTCTTCTTGCGCGCGCCCCTGCTGATGGCCACGAAACCGGTCTTGATGGGGGTGACCGAGCGGCGCGCGCCGCAGTTGTTGCACTGCATAAAGTAGAGCCGATTCTGCTTCTGCAGCGCCGTCGCGGGCGACTTGCACGACGAGCAGCTCACGTACTCGCCCACGTACCTGCGGATGATCTGCTCGATCGCCTTGGGTGGGAAGCGCCCCTTGATCACCATGCGCGACGACGCATCGATCGAGCCGGTGGTGCCCATCTCGGCCAGCATGAACGAGTACACGTGATCCATCGAGCGATTGAGAGTCTCGCAGATCTCGCCGAAATTCGTGAGGACGACACGCTTCGAGCCCTCGCGCACCACCTGCGGCGGCTTGATGAGGAAACGCTTGCGGTCGCCCGCGAGCTCGGGGTTGTTCGCATGCAGCAGCGAGTACATCCGGTCGAGGAGCTCTTCGTACTTGTATTCGCGATCTGCCGGGATCGAGATGAAGCCGCCCTCGCCGCCCTCGTCCTCGCCGTCGTCGTCGCCATCGTCGTCGTCGTCGTCGTCGTCGTCGTCGTCGTCCGCCTGACCAAAGCCGACGCCGTCACCGTCGTCATCGTCTTCGCCTTCCCCATCGTCCCCTTCCGCCGCGCCAGTCGCGCCCTCCGCCTTCTCCGCCTTGTCATCAGCCCCCTCGTCCTCCTTCGGCTTCTTCGGCTTCTTCTTGCTCTTGGAGAAGTCCAGCACCTCGTCCTCGCCCTCTTCCGCGGGCGCAGGCGCCGCCGCCGCCGCCTCGTCTTCCTTGGGCTTCTTCTTCTTCTTCGGAATCTTCGAAAAGTCGAGCGACTCGTCGTCGTCGTCGTCTGCCGCCGCCGCCGATGGCGCGGGAGGAGGCGGCGTGGGTCCGTCACCGCCTTCCTCTTCGCCATCTTTGGGCTTCTTCTTCTTCTTCTTGATCTTCGAAAAGTCAAGCGACTCGTCCTCGTCCTCCTCCGCCGCCGCAGCAGCAGGTTTCTTGTCCTCAGCTGCTGCCTTCACGGGCTTCTTCACTTCCTCCTCCTCCTCCTCTTCTTCCCCGGCCTTGGGCTTCTTCTTCTGCGAACGTGAGCCACATGCACCCAACAGCTCATCAGCAGGCAGATAGCCTTGATGCAGCGCTTGCAGCAATCGCCATGGCAGCAAGCAGCAGCGTGAGCCGTGGGGCACCCGCTATGCGGGGGCGAGGCACTAACCTTCTTCTTCTTGAGCGAGAAATCGATCGACACGTCTTCGTCGTCCGCCCTGCGCGCGAGAGGGGGAGCAGGATGAAGCACGTCAGCCAGTTGTCGTCTTTGCGTCGAGAGCGGGCCCGGCGCGGCGGGAGCGCGGCTTTCACATTTTCTCTCGCGACTGCCCACGGGGCTCGCGGAATTGCGCGTAAACCAGGACAGCGCTCACTGTAAATGCCATTTGGGCGTGGAAGAATTGTTCATACATGTATCGAGGGCTTTGACCCTGATCATCTTTTAGAAATGCACTTCTCTTTGATGGGGTCCGATCGGTACTGAGATCTCAGTGCACAGAGCTGTACAGGCTGTAATCTGTATACTGTACTTTGTGCAGCTGGGAGCTGCCACCAGCGCACCACGTGTTGGTGGCGGCCTCTGTACTTCCTGGCTGCGTGCATGCGCTTCCGTGGCGGCGGCCAGACGCGTTGCAGTGTCCTCGTTTTCGGACTCATCCCTGTGGGGCTCGTCCTCCTCCTGAGAACTCCGTGCGTGCCTGGCTCTCACAGCGCAGATAACGATTGCGCACAGCGTTGACTGTGCGTCCGGGCAGCAGCTCAACGATGGTC
>Ga0180442_100112_pt1 | contig 42141 bp, 33 predicted proteins | sample ChrtobMetP5_16mM_FD_119746 | JGI IMG/M metagenome (GOLD analysis project Ga0180442, IMG submission 119746) | Chrysochromulina tobin associated microbial communities from unialgal haptophyte culture, Seattle, Washington, USA - P5_16mM MetaG | ecosystem: Host-associated > Algae > Haptophytes >... | reverse complement strand
GTGCACACGAGCGTATCGCCATCCATCAGGAATTTGTTTACGTTTTCTGCCCAAGTGTTGCACTCGTTGAAGCCGAAGAGGTCTCGGAACCACGCTGGCTTCCTGTGCATCGTAAAGGCTTTTCCCCCCACGCTTCGCACTCGTTGAAGCCGAAGGCACGGAACCACGCGTCGCACTCGTTGAAGCCGAAGGCACGGAACCACGCTTTCCTGCGCAGGCGAAGATGGATTCGCACCAAACAAGCTTTCCAAGTTACGAGCCGACATGTACATGTAGTTTCTCAAAGCCTACTGTCAAGTCAAGTCAAGTCAAGACATGTCAGTTCCGTCACAATGCAAATCCTCTGAAACTTTGTGCGGCGACGCCGGCTTGTCCGGCTCATAGAAAGCAGTGCCATCGCCAGCATGCTCGACATCACCGTCACCGACCCGGAGACTCACAAGGGCGGTACAGTCTCTTTTGTCGACTTCAAGGTTACCATTACCACTGACGACCCGCGCTTCCAGCTGCGCAACTTCTTCGTTCGGAGGAGGTACAGCGACTTTAAGTGGCTGCGTGGGCAGCTGACGCTCAACTTCCCGGGCTGCATCGTGCCGCCGCTGCCCCCGGCCGACAATCCGGCGAAGGCATTGAAGGGTGAGATCAAATCATTTGCGCCCGACTTCATCGCGCGCCGCCAGGCCGGCCTCGAGCTCTTCCTGAGGCGCGTGGCCGCGCACCAACAGCTCGTGGCAGCGCCCGACCTGGTCACGTTCCTCGAGGCCAAGGTGTGGGAGCTGCAGACGGCGAAGAATGCGAGCTCGAGCACGCTTCTCGACTCCATGCTCGACTCGACCGAAGCCTCGCTCAGGAAGTACGCCATCATGATGCAGAAAAAGACGCCCGACGACGCCGAGGTCGAGGGTCTGCGTGCGTTCGCGTCCGAGTACTACTCGGTCGTCGAGGCGGCGGCGAGGGCGCACCAGGCGACCGTCTCCACTATCGCCGATGCCGCCGGCGACTTGAGTAACCTCGGCCCCGCCTTCGACCTTCTCTCGCAATCTGAGCGTGAGCTCTCGTTGCCGTTCACGCACATGGCGCGCGAGCTCGACGCGCTGCGCGAGCTCTTCTTGAAGCAGGTGCAGGCGGAGGGCGTGTCCGGGCTGTCAGCACTGCTCACCTTCAACGCGGGCATGGCCGCCTCGCTCAAGGACGTGCTCAAGAACCGCGACCACGCCCAGCTGGAATTCTCAAAGTCCTCCCAGGTTCTCGACCTACGCACCAAGGAAAGGCAGTCATGGCAGATGGCGAACGCGGATAAGCCGCCCCCGTCGCCGCGCGCCGACCAGAGCCTCGTCGCTAGGATGTTCTCCGCCGACCCGCTCAAGGGCCAGAAGCTGCAGACCAAGGTGATGGAGGCGGAGAGGGAGCTCGAGGAGGCACAGGGCATTTGGGACGAGATCAACAAGTCGATCTCGGTGGAGGCCCTCAGCTTCCACCGCACCACCAACATCGACTTTGCGCACGGGCTGCGCGAGCACATCAACCAACAGCTCGCCTTCGAGGACGCGCAGCAGCAGCACTGGCGCCAACTGCTCGCTGTCTTCGAGAAAGTGCCATGAGCTCGGGCAACGAGGTGCCGGCCCGTCGCGCGCCCTCGAAGCTGGAGCGAACAGGCGGCAGCGGAAGCGACCGGGTAGCACCTGCGGCATCGCAAGGATTGGAGGGGAGGGATCCAGCCGGGGCATACGCGTGCACTCAAGGAGTCAGGGGCAATGGGTGGATGGAAACTTGTGGGCTGTCCGACGCGCGAGCGCCAGATTCGGTGGCCCCTGCAGGGAGCGGAGAGACAGCGCCGGGGCCAGCCGGCCGCAGTGTGGGTGGGTGAGTGGCAGGCAGCGTTAGGTGTGTGGGTACAAAATAGCGTCGTAGTGGTACACGCGCCGATACACGGCAGACGCAAGGAGCTTTTGAGACCCATCATTGATGTGGATGTTCTGCGAAACCGCCGAAACACTCAAACTGCCCCGTCCGGGCCCCGCGCCACGTTAATCGTTATAAGTATAACAGCAAACAGTTTAGAGTTTATATAACATCGCGTTACGATAACGACGTTAAGTTAGACCGTTTGCCCCCCCCGCGCAGACGGTTGCAGATCAAACTTACAGATCACTTTGTCACGCGAACATGTCTAGCTACAACTGCGACGTCTTCAGAATCGCTTGCGCGAGGCGTATGTTCAAGCGGTGCGAAGGGCGGTAGGCTACGATATGCGCGCGCGGCAAGCACGAGCCAAGCAACGCGAGGTCGCCGATCAGATCGAGCAACTTGTGGCGCGCGGGCTCGTTGACAAAGCGAAGCGGGCCATTAAGCCACCGCTCGGCGTCGCACACGAGCGCGTTCTCGAGCGAGCCGCCCTTGATGAGCCCAGCTGCATGTAATGCAGAAAGTTGCTCTTGCAGCGCGAAAGTGCGTGCAGGCGCCACCTCAACCTCAAAAGAGCCGACGCCGCCACGCGTCGCGGCCACCGCCGCGCCCGCCGCGTCCAGCTTGCCGGGGCCACTCGGCGAGTCAGGCTTGGGCGCCCAGCTGGCCCACTGCCGACCGATGGGTGCGTGAGACGCAAAATCGATGCCGACCGAGTACCGCAGCGAGGACGACGGAAACGCGACCGCCCAAGACTCGCCCTCCTGCACGCGCACAGGTGCCGCCAGCGAAATGACATCGTTGCCGTTAGCCGCGCCCGCCGAAGATGCGGCCAGGCGTGACACGCCAGCTGCGTCGATGGCGTGCACCCACTGCGCAGCAGAGCCATCGAGCACAGGCAGCTCTGGCGCGTCCACTTCGACGCGGCATGCGCTCACGCGAGCACCACAGAGCGCAGCCATCAGATGCTCTACAGTTGCCACAGTCACTCCGCTCGACGCATCGCCAATGGTCGTGCTAAGCGCTGTCGAGACCACTGCAGAAGGCCGAGCAGCAATCACTGGTGCTGTCGGCAGGTCAGTTCGAACAAAATGGATCCCTTCGCCTGCCACCGCCGGTCGCAATCGGACACGCGCGTGCTGTCCTCCATGTAAGCCGACGCCAGCCACGATGACCGAATCTCGCGCGACTGTGTACAACCGCCGAGCCGTCGAGTCGCCGAGCATACGCGACGACAGCGATGTCCTACGCGACGACAGCGATGTCCGCATTCTCCAAAGCGCTCGTTCCATGAATCCACACGTCTTCGATGGAGGGCATGGTTTATGTTTGTACACGTAGGAATCATACTAATTTACTCGGCTTCAACATGCTCACGCGAGGGCCCAGGATCAGGAATTCACGTGCAACGACTGTGACGCACACGGCCTGCCTTCCCTTCGTGCCTTCGCTCAGCGAACGAACATGGCGACCAAATGGAAGCCGGACGTGACAGCGGGCGATTTGGCGATCGCATGCGTCTTCAACACGCTATTCTTAACGCTGGCAGTGGCTGACTATTCGGCCGATCTCTGGACAGAGGCCGCGGTGACCGAGAGCGATATGACGGCTCGTCGGGCGTTCCTCGTTCAATATCTGACATGGCGTAACGAGATGCCAATCATCGGAGTAGTCCTATTGGTCTTGCTGCTTCCTCTCCCATTTTTGCTCTTCGGAATTTACACAGCTGCGTTTCAGGGCCTGTTCGGGTGGCGGAAGGCGACGGCAGTGCGACATGCTATGGACTACGCCGAAGCATGTGGCATCTCCGGCGTCGTGTATTGCATATTGCGGAAGGCAGTCCCAGTGACCGAGGCTCTCAAGGCCGCGTGCCCGCCAAAGAGCAAGGGAGCGGCGAACGCCTGTGCGGTTGCCATCTCAGACATGACCCATGTGCACCTTTTGTTTGTGCTCCTCAACCTCGTCATGTTCATCGCACCGATCATCAAGTTTGCCAAAGGCAATGCTGGGCCTCTCGCCATGGAGAAGAAAGACTGAGGCGTATAAGCTGTGCCGTGCTCTTCTGAGATGCCCTGAGATCATTTATCTACGATACTCTTTAGGCTGTGGGGCGTGGGGCTCCGGCTTATCGTGTGCGTGTGAATTGTGTGCTCATGCGCTCGCCGGGCGGGCGCGGGCGGCCGGGGGCGGGCATAAAAAGAGAATGGAGCACGCCGGCTGCACGCGAGGCCTCTCCAACGCCATCATCCCCAACCGAGGCCTTTTTGAATGAGAATGTGCGTTGGTTGCGATTGAGCCGGGGTTCAGGCACGTCAGTCAGTTTTGTCGCCGGCGCGGCCGGTCCGTGTGGGCACACAGCGCTCAGCGGATGGCCGCGTCGCCGCGGACCGGGGCCCGCGCGATACGCCCCGGCGGGGTGCGGTCGTGTACGGTACGGGTAGTCGGTACACACCCGACCCCGGCCGCCGGACGCGCGCACCGGGATCACACCCCGTGACGAGACCCTGCACATCCCCGAGGGCCGAGGCACAGGCGTCACACACGCCGTGGGATCCCTCGGCGGGCACCAGTCTCCAGTGCGCACTTTGTATCGTATCGTCTGGCGGTCTGCCCTCCGTCCGCGTCGACACGCACATCGTACATGCAAGGCCTCATTTTCATCATCTCATTTCTCGCTGGTCGCGCCGGCGCTCTCCGCGGTGACGCGTCGCCTTCGGCTGCCATGGACCTTGGCTCCTCGACACAGTGCGCTAGATCCAGTGATCCAGTGCTCACAGGGCATCGCCGTCGCCTTGCGCCCTCAATTCGCGTAGTACAGAACGCCCACGGCGGGATGTGCGTGCGTGTCGTGGAAGGTGAGCTGGCTGCGCGACCACTGCGTGTCGTGCAGGCTGAGCTGGCTGCGCGACCGCTGCAACGGTAGCGAAACGGAGCGACGGCTGCCAATCGACGCCAAGTCGGGCAGCGCTGTGGTAGACGGGCTACCGTGCAGCCGTTTTCGTGGCGGCAGCGGCGGAGACAGCGGCGGCAGGCTGCCGCGTGCCGTGGCGGTGGGCGCGTCACTTTTCGGAGCAACCAGCCGGCGCAGACCGAGCCCGCGAGTCGGGCTCGGAGCCCCTCCGCTAGCGTCGTCGGCTACCGGCAACAGCACGGGCCGGTACGAGCGTGTGGCAGCCTGCCCAGTAGAGAGGTGCAGATCATCCGTGATCCGCGTCGGCGACGCCATGGGTGAGGACGGCTTCACGTACATGGTAGTCTCGCCGTGGTAGCCTGCTTTGGCCGAAAGTAACTGCGCCTTTATCGTGTTCATGTGCAGCGTGCTGTACCATTCGCGCTCCTCTCGAAGGGCCGCGAGCTGCTCCTCGAGGGGCCCGGGCGCCAACGGGATGGGCCTCATCCTCGAGCGCATTATGTCGCGGCACGCCTCATCCTCATGCACCTTTCGGATCATGCGTGCAAAGGCGCCACCGTCACTTTTATGCATGATCGCCGTGAATTCGTCAAAGTCAACCTCTCCTGAGCCGTCGGTGTCGGCAGCGTGGAACATTTTCGCGACCTCTCGCGGATTGATGGAGATGCCCAGGACCTTGACCGCCGACTGCAGCTCCTGGAGGTCGATGCCGCCCGACTTGTTGACGTCAAAGCACTGAAAGACCGTGCGCATGGCCGCCACGTCCAAGTTTACGCTTGCATGGTTCATGTTTATACTTCGTGAGCCACTTACCGGTACCCAACGTTACATGTAGGTAAGTTACAAAATTTTCCTTAATGGGTCCCGGCTCCCCCCTGTGTCTTTTTACTGCCGGATATGTGGCTCGGCGGAGGGACGGGGGCGGAAACCATCGGGAGCACCGTCGATCGACCATCACCATGCGCACGACGCATGTCGGCCACTGGCGGCGGCGTTGATCCTTGATCGTGTTCGAGGCTGCGCTGAGGGTGCTCGAGGCGGCGCTGATGGTCTTCGAGGCGGCGCTGAGGGTGCTCGAGGCGGCGGTCCGGTCGTCATACGTCCGAACGGCGACCGGGCGCAGAACGAGAAAGAACGAGCGACGCTCCCTCGAGGCGGCCGCCAAGACGACATACATGGTTGTCAGAGGGTTCATTCCTTAGGGATGGGATTTAGATCAACATGCTCCGGCGCTTAATGCGCACTCTCAGACAGACCGTCTGTATGACTTGTGACAAACTCGTGTGAGAACTAAGAGATCGCAGATGGCATCACTGAAGCATTCTGGCTGCGCGGCCAGCCCGAGCGCCCTGCATCGCCGCCAGAGCGCAGGCGACGCTCAGCAGCGCAAGAAACCGCGATCGCAGTGCAGTGGTCATCGGGCTGTCAGGTCCGCTGAGCTTTGCAGCACCCGAATACACAAAATAGGCGGGATAGATTGCATGTAGCAAAGCACGAAGAAGGATGGGCCATTTTGAGTAACCGAGCACACGTTCGCCGGCGGCTTCCAAGGTCTCGTCCCATGCAGTGAAGCAAACCTTGCACCAAGCGTAAGCGAGCGCAGCGGCCTGGACCTTGGCGAGCACGACATCGCGCATTTCTGTCATGTCCGTGATGAACAAACGGTTTCCATTACACAAAACATGTTCCAAAACAGGAAAATGAGAAGACTGCTCACACTAACGTGTGCGCGCAAGTCCGTTCTCACTGTTGAAGTTGTATGACCCCCCTGTGAAAGCTTACGTGAAGTGTGTATTCACATGAAAGCTACCGATTCCCGACATGGAGCAGAGCAAGGAGTCGAGTGTGGCAGCTTCCTACCACGAACAGCAGTCACGAATGCGATGCGCTCAGCACGCGATAAACAACCTATTGCAGCGCCATGTCGTCACCGCCGATCGTCTGAACGCCATCGCTGTTGACCTCGGAGGAAGGCTGACTTGGGATCACCGTTGGCCGGTGCTCGGCAATTACTGCCTCAACACGGTGATGCTTGCGCTGCAGCAGTGCTCTCCACCCATGAGTGCAACGTTTTGGGATGCGAGGAAGTCTAGCGAGGTCGACATGTCTGAGCTTCTCGAGCGCTGCCGCGGCTGCGGGGCTGTCGGGCTGATCGTCAACGTGGAGGTCACCTCGTGGTGGACGCTAAAGCTGTTCAGTGGCCGCCACTGGTATGCGATCCGCATGCTCGACGCGCCGGAGGGCTGGATATTGCACGATTCCAACGCTTCTTATCCGCAGCCCCTTGCAGATGGCCGGGCACTGTGCGAGCTGTTGCAGCGCGAGCTAAGCGACCGAGGCGCGCAAATTTTGATTGTACACTCCACTGCTTCTTGTTCTGCGGGAGCCGATCTGAAAATGTAGCGACAGCACAGAAGATCCGGTCTGTGAAAAGCTTTTGATGAGAAATTCGAGCATTTGCCACGTCACACTTCGAGACTCTCGGAGAATCAGATGGCGACACTTGCCGAGCTCGCCGCCGACATGGCAGATGCGGAAGAGCTACTCAGCAGGGCGACGCGGCCAAAGGTCAAGACCATGCTGACCGAGTATCTGACGCAGCTCCGCGACGAGTACATTTCACGGTCTGCAAACCGTGGGACACCCACATCAAAGCCAGCGGCCAAAAGGCCGGCTGATGGTCCCCTCAAGCCGGACGAGGATCCCGATATGCCTCCTGCCGAGAGGCCACCCGCCGTCAAAAAGGTGGAGACGCAGCCGCCCACAGCGTCGGCTTCGGCTCCTACATCCCCACCCACGACTTCTGCGCCAGCTCCCACTCCAGCGCCGGCCGCGCCGCGGCCGCCACCACCGCCACCGCCACCGCCGGTGAAGATTGGCTCAGCTCCCACGAGCGACGTGACTTCCAGCGGCCTGACTTACACGACGATCCCGTCTTTCGGGTGGGACCAGGATGGCTACGGCAAGGAGCCGAACTATGTGTATGTGTATATCACAAGCGGGCTCGACGGTGTGGGTAACCTCCCCACGGAGAATATCACCTGCGACTTCAAAACGGGCTCGTTCGACCTCAAGGTGCACGGCTTCAATGGCAAGAACCTGCGGCTCCTCAAAGACAATCTGGACAAGGAGATTGTGCCTGAGGAGAGCAAGTTGATCGTGAAGCCGAACAAGATCACGATCAAGATGCGAAAGGTCAAGGGCACCTACGGCGCGGACCATTGGACGAACCTCACCGGCAAGCATGCAAGAGAGCCGGGCAAGAAATCGGAACCCGGAGCCGAGCTCATGGACATGATGAAGGACCTGTACGACAATGGCGATGACAACATGAAGAAAGCGCTCGGCGAAGCCATGCTCAAGTCGCGCCAAACGCAAGCCACAGGCCGTCCGGATTTCCCGCCCGACTGAATCAGAAGGTCGCGTGACCACCTGCTCTCGGCAGGATGGCACCGCCCCGAGTACGAGACAAGCGACGACGCCTTGAGTGCATGTGAGACACGACGAGACCCAATCAACGAAACTGACGAGACCCAATCAACGAAACTGACGAGACCCAATCAACGAAACTGACGAGATCCAATCAACGAAACTGACGAGACCGGGGGCGGCAGCAATCCGGGGTCACGAGGCGCTTTTCCGCGATCCGCACAGGGGCACTTCTGCAACCGCACTGCGCCGATCCGAGGAAGCAGCTGTATGCCGTCGACCGCGCTCATGTTCATGTAGTTACGTGTAGTTTCGTGTAGTCACGTGCATGCGCGCGCACCGGAACCTCCGTGCGGAGAGGTGAGGTCCATGAGGGGCAGCTTGGCACGTGGTCTCGGCATCCGATCCCGCGCGCTTCGTCCGAAAATCGCGTTTGCGGAGGACGAGCGGTCTTTTTGATTCCGCTGCTAAGTTCGCGCCCTAGCGAGCGCTCGAGGAGGCGCTTGAAACGGTTTGCGAAGTTCCGAAGCAAGGGTGTGCGACGGCTCCTACGTCGTGCACGCGGCGGCGTCCCTTGCATTACAGTATCGATCACGATGACCACCAAACGTCGTTCGAACACGGAGGTCGCCGATCGGCTCAACGAGTTTCACTTTGAAGGCGCAAATAAGCCTGGCGGTGAGCTGATCAACCTCGCACACTGGATGTTTGGGTCCATTCCTCTCCATTGTTGACGCTCTCCCGTTTGCTCTCGCCCCCACAGCCAAGCCGTACCGCGAGCAGGGCACCGCAGCCTTCAATCTATCTCCGATCCAGCGCCAGCGGCGCGCCATCCGCGATTCAGCCAAGCTGAAATCCGCGTGCATGCAGTTCTGGACCGCTGCGGGCCTGCGCGAGGATCAGCACATGCCGTTCGAGCAGTACGCGCACATCCACCGGCGCATCTCGATGGCACTCGCGCCCGAGCTCGCCGAGGACGAGGCGCAGGAGGCGGCTCACGAGGACTGGACAGAGGACCTCGATGGCTGCAACCCGGCTGAAGGCATCCCCTTCGAAAAGTACTCGCGCGGACTCTTTGGCGTCGCGGACATGTGGACGGAGACGGTGGACGAGCTGGCTTACGTCATCTTCATCAACAAGCTCTTCCGCCGCGTGACCGTGCTGCGCGAGCCGCCGGCCCCAGGCGCGAGCGCCGCCGGCGCAAGCTCAGAGCTCTCCCAGAGCCTGCCGCGCATGGGAAAGTCGAGACCGTGGGCGTCTGTACGTGTCGGCTCGACGAGCGAGGGGAGCGCGGGCGCCTTTGGCGGGCTTGCTGGCGTGGCGGGCTCCCTCCTGGCTGCCGCACGCGCGCTCACCTCCCCAGGCAAGCGTGAGGCCGGTGCTCAGGACGGCGCGGTCGCCGCCGGCGAGGGCGTCGCCGTGGACGGCGCTCAGGACGGCGCCCAACACGTCTCGGCGGCAACGTCTCCTGCGAGCGAAGGCGAGGGCAAGGCGTTCGCGGCGGCGGCGAGCAAGCTGAGGAGCAAGAGCGCCGAGCAGCGCAGCTCGAGATTCGAGCTCGAGGCTTCCCAGCGCACGACCAACCTGTGGAAGGGTGTGCGCGCGTCGATGCCCACCTTTCGAACCTTCCGCGAGCTCGACGAGATTGTGCCGCTCGCCGAGCAGGCAAAGGAGAAGCCGGCGCCGAACTTGACGAAGGGCGCCGCTGCGGGCGCCAAGCCTCGTAAGCGACGCACGGGCCGCCTCGCCAAGGAGAAGGACGCGGCGGGAGGCGCATTGAGCGCCGTGTCGGGCGCCGCGGCGGGACGCAGCGCCGTGTCGGGCGCCGCGGCGGGACGCGGCCCCAAGGAGAACCTAAGAGAGATGGCCTCGCGGATCAAAGCAGGGGCCAAGAAGGGTGAGCGACGCACGAGCCAGCCGGGCAAGGGCACCGCGGGCGCCGCCGGCGAGGGCGGCGAGGAGGGTGGCGACGAGGGCGAGTACGAGGACGAGGCGGCCGGAAGCGACGCCGGTCGGCCGGGAAACGTCTCGTTGCCGCCGACGAGCCCCACAGCGGCCTCGATTGGCTGTGGCCCCACAACTCAGAGCGACACGTCGAGGCTCTCGTCGCCGCTCTCGCCTCTGCAAGTGCCCTCGGATGACGAGGCGGAGCCACCGGAAGGGCTCGCGAATGCGCCCAAGTCCTCATTCAGCCTCAAGCGCCGTGGTGCTGACGGGTGGGTCGACCTCGAAGGGCGATCCATCCGCACGCCCAGGTCACTCCTCCGTACTGCCGCCCGGCAGCGGCGACAGGGCATCGACTCGCCCTCCGTGGCAGCTGGACGGGGGGACGCCACGGGGGGGGGCGGCGGCGGCGCTGCTACTGATGCTCAGGAGGCCGTACCTCCACAGACCCTCGACGTGCGCTTTGCCGAGCTCCCAGACGCCCACCACGGAGCGATCCGGGAAAGTCCGATCAAGGCAGCCCGAACGCCCGGGCGGCTGCGCACCCCAGGCTCCATGCGTGGTGCATCTCAATGGCCAGGCAAACGCGTCTCCATGGGCGGCGCCACGGTGGCCGAGAGCGCCGCGACGAGCGCCAGCGGTGGCGGCGGCTTGGGCGGTACGAGCGCCCATCACGGCGCGGGAAGTGCGAGTGCTCCACGGACACCCAAGGGCGGCTTGGTCACTCCCCGCACTCGTCTCAAGGGCTTCTTCCCGCGCTCTCCCGCGCGACCCGAGGGTGGAACTCAATCGGATGGCGAGGAAGAGATGCAAGAGCGTCGGGAGTGGCTCGCGCGCGCGATCGGCGACATCACGCCCGCTGGCGCGGGCGCCACCCCTGCTGGCGCCGCTTGCAGCGATGCCCATATGCGAGTGGCAGCCAGCCTGGTGGCAGGCAGCTCGTCTGGCAACTCGGCTTCCAAGGGCTCGGCTTCCAAGGGGGCCACCGCTGCAGGCTCGGCCGGCTCCTCTGGCGGCGCGGCGCGGCTGCGTGCGCTGCTCCAGCCGTCCTACTCCGATGATGAGGAAGACGCGGCATATGCGAGCACTCGACCGTTGGTCGTCGAGGCGCGAAAGCAAGTCCTGCCAACTGGCCCCACTGGCACGTTTCGTCGCGCCGAGGGGAGCTCGGCAGGCGCGCACCTCGTGGCGCTCGGCCAGCAGCGTGCGCGGGAGAGGGCGCGTGCGCGCGCTGGCGATCTCTCCTCGCGTGGCGCCGCTGCGAGGGCGGCGTACGGCGCGGCCTATGATGACGACGACGACGACGACGACGACGACAGCGGCGGCGACGACGACGACGACGAGGACGACGAGGAGGAGGAGGCGCCCAGATTCTGGGGCTCCAAGTGGACGAAACTTACCGGTAAGCCACAGAAGGGCTTGGAGATCTTCAACGAACGACTCAAAGCGGCCCTGCGTACGAAGCAGGAGTTCAGCGCAGAGGAGTTCGGCGACTTTGGGGTGCGAGCGCTCAAGGCGGACAGCTTCATCAAGGTGGATGACCAATACTTTGTGCAAGCTGGCACTACGCCTTTTGCAAAGGGGCCGGCGACTCTCCCAGACGGCTCGAAGAGTCTCACGGCTCCCGGGTGGGGAGAGTCGCCAGGCAAGCGAGAGGGCTTTTGGCGCAAGCGCACGAAGGCGCGTCAGGAGGAGATACGGGAGCAAGGGGACTCGGTCGCTGCGGAGATGGCCTCCCGGCGGGAGTCGTTGCTTCGCAAGTCGCTCGACATCTTCCGTCCGCTGCCGCGTCTCGGCATTCTTGCACAGGCGCTCTCGCCGCTCAAGTCTCCGCGCCGGCCCAGCACCGCACCCGGCGCGCCTGCCACCCCCGGCGCGCCTGCTACCCCAGGGTCGACAAGCAAGTGGTCCAACGCAAGCTCCGCTGGCAGCGGCGCTGGCAGCGGTGCTGCCGGTGGCTCTGAGATGGGCTCGACGGGCAAGCTGCCATCGCCGCGTCGGTCCGTCTCATCGACTGTCAGAAGCGTCCTCGCGAGCCGCGGCAAAAAGTACTCCCACGATGGGCAGCTAGGCACGACGCCCAGCGCTGCCGGCGCAGTTCTGGGCGCGGAGAGGTCCGAGCCCAGCGAGCTTCAGAAGCGCATCGATGCGGCGATGGGCTTTCAACGCTCCGTCTTCCAGACCAGAGATACTGTCGACCTGGGCGCCGGCGGCAAACACATCGACCCGGGCTCCTTCGACGCTGATGCGGCCGCTGTCTTCCGTCTGGGCGCGGGCGGCTTGCGCGCCCAAGCTGCCGCCGCCCAGGCCGCTGCCGCCGAGAACGCCGCCGCCGCCCAGGCCGAGACCGAGGCGGCGGAGCTTCCGTCCACGTTTGGGGCGGCGGAGCTTCCATCCACATTTGGGCGTCCACTCGACTTGAGCCCCAGTGGCGCCGCCGTCCCCATTGTCAGTCATCCGCGCCCGGGTCTTGTCGGGCACGAATCGTTGGCCATCAACGGCGGGGTGGCGCTCTCGAGGGCGCGGCCGGGTGGGTTGGCCGCGTCGCTCGGCGGCTCACAAGCCATCGAAGCGCATTCGGATCTGGCCGCCCTCTCGCGCAGCACACAGGCGTTCGCTCCGCGCCCCGGGCTCTCCTTCAACCACGGATCCGTCAGCAGCAAGTGACGCCCAACACTACGCCAACACGACGCCATCAACCAGCGAGGCCTTGTGGACGGCGTGCGGACCGTGCATCGCCCGGCACTGCTCAGCATGTCGCATGCATCTTGGTTCTTGCTCACCGCCGCATGAGGAGAAGCGCGTGCGGCGGAACCGTAATTCTCACCTCTAGAGAGAGAGCTGGGTTCGTCACCTCTAGAGAGAGAGCTGGGTTCGTTGCTCGAGTTGCTGCCCGAGAAGTCGTTAGCCGTTCGGCGGTTGGCGCTCGTGTGCGACCGTGACCTGTGGTGCATATGTGCGGGACATAACCGTCTTGGTCCGAGAGCGACAGTTTATTGAGGATATAGCGTTCAGATCTGCCTCCAGATACGTCATAGACCTCGCGAGTCAGACACGGAGAACGTTCGTCGCGTCGCGTCACCGCGGGCCCGCGGGTTAGTGTAATTCACGTCACCCCTGCGGTCCCTATCAAGTGAACTTTCTCCCTACCAGCTTGCGTCTTCACATCCGGATCTGCGTGCATGTACAGACCTAAGTAGTGCGCTACGCGCACGTGCTCGTGGTAGACCAACCCACTGAGCGACACCACCACGGCACCGCAGATGAACTCGAAGCTCAATTCCAAGCCGAGGCCGAGCTGCGCGATCAGCGCGGACACGACGAGCGCAAGGACGCGGCTGAAGGAGTAGGCATTGGCGCCGAGCAGACTGAAGAAGAGGGCCATGGTCAGGTCGGCGGCAGCAATGGAGAGCGCGGAGACCACGTCGGTGGTCTCGATGCCCCTCAGAAGGGCGAGATGAGGCCGGCTGGCCAAATACGCCGCCCAGGCGGACTCAAGCAGCCACTGCGGATGCATCGCAACGAGCAGGACAGCATTGACCCCAAGACCGTAGAGGGCGACAGCGGAAGCGTGGAGCAGCGGCCCTCCTGGCGCCTTCTCTGCGGCGCCTTCGAAGCACACGCCCTGGATGGCAAACAGGAGCGCGTTGCACAGCACTGCGGCGATGCCCTGCCACCAGCCATGCTCCAAGGTAGGTGCAGCCAGAACGCCGCCTGGCTTCGCTATCTCCGCGGGGCTGTGCGAGCACAGCGTCGCACCCGCCACCAGCATCACCAGCGTGCACCATTGCAGCGCCCCTAGCTGGCGGTGCGGCAGCAGGATCTTGGCCACGCAGGCCGTCGCCGAGATCGACGCCGCCTTGTATATGACCTGATAGGTCATTGGGCCCAGCCGCCGCATAGAATAGGCAAAACCCTGATTGCAGAATGCAAGGCCGACGGCCGGAATCGCGAAGGCGCTGACGGTGCTGCGCGCCAGCAGTAGAGGCATCCATCGCTCCCTGGTGAAGGTGAGCAGCGCCACGATGGTCGCAGCCAGCTTTGCCATTTCGCAGAGGACCATCGTTGCTAGGAACGGGTACGAGTGCTCGTTGTGCTGCGAGATGGCTAATGAGAGCGGCTCCCACGCTTTCGACACGGTCGCGGCAACGAACGCGGCCGTTTCCATGCGTCTCCCGGGCATCACAATTGCCCTGGGAGCCTGGGTTACGCTTGCCTTTTAGGGCAATTCGCGCGAGAACACACGCGCCTCGTGAAAGAAATCACCGACATCGACTCAGTGACTTCACACACTGACCGCATGAACAGGAATGCTGCCGGCACATGCCATCCTCCAAACCTTGCACTGCCCGTGACGTGCGTGGGCTAGGCGCGGACTCCGATGGCTATGTCAGAACGTATGCGCATGGGGCGCGTGACAGATTTTGGAGCCTCTGCAGCACGCCACTCGCATTGCTCAAGGAGGCGGGCTGGAGAGATGTCACGCAGAGCAGAGGAAAGTGGACGCCTCGCTTCCTCTTCTTTTGTGATGGCGCCATGTCCAATCCCCTTGATGATCAGCTGTATCGAAACGCTACAGCGCTCGCGTGGCAAGCACGCGAAATGTGCCGAGTGCACGATGGGTGTCGCGTGGAGTCTTTGCCGATCGTCATCGTCAACCGCGCGCAGAAGAGGGTGGGCACCGTGTGCCGGCTCGGGCGGAAGCAAGAATCTCTCCACCGCTGGACAAAGGTGGCCGAGAGCAGTGCCGGGTGCAGCATCAGCTCTGTCGCAATCCCACAGTCGTTCAGCTTGCCAAGCGATTGCGCACGCTTTGGTGCTGCGGTTGCGAAGAATGCATCAATTGCCTGGATCATCAAGCCCTCAGACAAGATGCATGGTGCGGGTATCGTCTACCTGCCAAAGCAGCGCGCTCAATTGCAATGGAGCGCGCACTGCCACGAGCAGGTGATTGCGCAGGAGTACGTGGAGCCTCTGCCAATCGAGGGTGGCTACAAGTTTGACCTTCGCGCCTTCCTCCTCGTGATCGCGCGCGGCGGGGACCGGCCGCTGAGGGCGTTCTACCATCGGGGGTTTGCGCGCCGCTCAGACACAGTGTACAGCCCGAACTCGTCCAGCACCAACTCGCACGTCACCAACGCAGGGACGCAGACTGGCACGAGTCAGCATTTCCTCAGCTATGGGCGTGTGGGTCGGGCACTCTCCCATGAGTATGGCCTACCTTCGACACACATGACCGAGACGGTGCCTTCTCAGATGAAGCGGCTCATGGAGTTTCATATACGCTCTCTGGACGTGGGCACAGAGTGCACCCACCCAGGCGTGACGGCGGCGGGCCAGCCCTTGAGCCCTTCTGTGGGAAGTTTCCAGATGATGGCCGCTGATTTCGCTATGGACCCACGAGGCAACGTGTGGCTGCTCGAGGTGAACACCTCTCCCCATTGGGGCGCCTATCCGACTGACGACAAGCTGACTCCAAGCGTGTATCGCAGCGCTCTAGAGCTCGTGCTTGCCGTTCACGAGGGCACAAGCCCTCGAGCTGGCGCCCGGGACGACGCTGGGGAGCCTCGTTGCCACGCGGCCTGGGAACCGTTGCACGTGGACACGCTCGCGCAACCGCCACGGGCATACAATGCCTGCCAGGTCGTTCCAGCTCCGTCCAGGGATGGTAGGCCATTCCAGCTCCGTCCCCGGGTACTCACAAAGCTCGCAAAGCTCGCAAAGCTGTCGTTGTTCGAACAGCTTTCGAAAAGTTTAGGTTAGCCGGGAGGTTGGCGTGAGGTTAGCATCGCCACGACGCTGAGCTCCATGGTCTGGCTTTACAGCGTGCCGCGCAGCGCCACGGGTAGTCGTACAAATATGATGTACGTGACCACAAATCGCGTACGGAGTTTTGGTCAGACTCCCAGCACGTGTATTTCAGACACATACGTGGGTCGTGGCTCCGCTCGAGGTGTGCGCACCTGATGCCTGGGGTGTCCCCCTCGCGCCTCGCCACGGTCATGGCCACGGTGTGCGCTGCCCCTGTTGGCATGGTTTACTTACTTGAGGTGTGCGCACTAATTGTGTGCGCACCTGCAGCTCCCCTAAGTACTCTTGAAGCTCTTGTCGGGGTTTGCATGGCGCAGGATCCAGGAACAGCCCCTGGAACAGCGCAGGCGTAGGGCCGAAAACTTTGATTTTCATCACTCACTCACCGCTCGAGCACCGCACTCACTCAAACTCACACTCACTCCGCGGAAATCTAGGTGGGTGTGGATGGACACTACGGCCGAACGTTCCACTTCACTCAACAGAACACACATTCACACAGAGGACACGACCACGCTTACGTTACGTGTACGGTGCATGGGGTTGGATCATTTGCATTCTGAAACGCGTGCATGCAATTGTGGAGCCATTTTCGCATGTTTTCGAAGTGGCGTCGCGTCGCGATGGACGATACGATGGTCGTCGGTCGTCGCGACGAGGCCAACGCCGAGGGCGTACTAGAAAATTTGAAAGAAGCGGCCCACCTCAGCCGTTGCCTGCTGATTGCATGTGAGACGGGTAACCCTGAGTGCACGAGGCTGCTGCTCGCCGCCCACGCCGCCGTCGACCAGGCAGATAGCAACAGCGCCACGCCTCTGCTCGCCGCCTGCAGCAAAGGCCACGGCGACTGCGTGCAGGTCTTGCTCACCGCCCACGCCGCCGTCAACCAAGCAGACCGAAGCGGCGCCTCGCCTCTGTTCCACGCCTGCTACAAAGGCGACGGCGACTGCGTGCAGCTTCTGCTCGGCGCCCACGCCGCCGTCAACCAAGCAGACAGGAACGGCTACACACCTCTGCTCGCCGCCTGCGATAGAGGCCACGGCAACTGTGCGCTGGTGCTGCTTACCGCCCACGCCGCCGTCGACCAGGCAGCCAGCAACGGCTACACGCCTCTGCTCGCCGCCTGCAGCAAAGGCCACGGCGACTGCGTGCAGGTGCTGCTCGGCGCCCACGCAGCCGTCGACCAGCCAAACAGCAACGGCTACACGCCTCTGCTCGCCGCCTGCAGCAAAGGCCACTGCGACTGCGTGCAGGTGCTGCTCGGCGCCCACGCCGCCGTCGACCAGCCAGCCAGCGACGGCGCCACGCCTTTGATCTCCGCCTGCTACAAAGGCGACGGCGACTGCGTACAGGTGCTGCTCGGCGCCCACGCCGCCGTTGACAAGGCAAACAGCAATGGCGCCACGCCTTTGTACATCGCCTGCTACAGAGGTGACAGCTACTGTGCGCAGCTGCTGCTCGGCGCCCACGCCGCCGTCGACCAGGCAGACAGCGGCGGCACCACGCCTCTGATCGCCGCCTGCGATAAAGGCGACGGCGACTGCGTGCAGCTGCTGCTCGGCGCCTACGCAGCCGTCGACAAGGCAAACAGCAACGGCGCCACGCCTCTGCTCGCTGCCTGCTACAAAGGCCACGGCGACTGCGTGCAGCTGCTTCTCACCGCCCACGCCGCCGTGAACCAGGCCGCCAGCAACGGCGGCGAAACGCCTCTTCACGCCGCTTGTACCGCGGGATCGATCTACATAGTCAAGCTGCTCGTGCATGCTGGCGCTCGCCCCGACTCGCAATCTTGTTTTGGCACAGCCCTCGATTTCGCAGAGGCCCAAGGCCATGCCGTCATTGCAAGATTCCTGCACAGCAGGCACCACGCACCTGCGGCCATCGCTGCGGTCGCTCCGGTGTCGACTGCGGAGCGTGCGGCAGCCGAGCGGGCAGCCGAGCTTGCCGCTGCGGCTCTGCTGGCTCAGGAGGAGGTGGAGGCGGCGCACAGGCAGCAGGCGAAGACGAAGAAAGCGAGCAAGAAATCCAAAGCAAAGCCGGCAGGGGCGAGCAAGGCGAGAGCGCCGGTAGCGAGTGCGTCAGCGGCCGCGAGCGGCAGCTCCGAGGCGGACAACGGTGTGTTGGCGGCGGCTGGCGACGAGGACGGCGTGGGTCCCGCTCCTTCTGCCGCCGCCGACGAGGCGCTGCGTGTGGCCATGGCGTCCGCGCAGTACGAGGGCCTGGTCGGTGCGATCGAGGAGCACCACGCACTCGCGAGCGAGGGTGTGGTGGAGGCGAGGGCGATGCGCGAGCGCTCGCACAAGAAGCGCAAGCAAGAGAGCCAGAAGCTGCGTCGCAAGCACGCGGCGGAGATGGAGATGCAAGCCAGCCTGTCGAAGCTGTCTCTGCTCGAGGTCACCCAGTCGCCGCCTGTCGCAGGCTCAGCATCCGTAGAAGCGGCGCCTGCATCGGAGGCCCCCGAGGCTGAGGATGACGTGGAGGCGACTGCTGCGGCAGAGGCGGCCGTAGCGGAGGCGCCCGATGCGGAGATGGCCGCGACGGCCGCGGCCGCGGCGGCAGAGCAGGCGACAAACGAGGCCGAGAAGGCGGCGGTACGGGTAGCGGCGCTCAAGGCCGCCAAGGCCGCCAAGGCGGAGGTCGCGTGGGCAGCCAGGGCTCAGGCGGAGGCCAAGGAGGCTGAGGCGATTAGGCAAACAGCGGAGGCGGAGAGGGCGGAGGCGGAGAGGGCGGAGGTTGAGAGGGCGGAGGTGGAGAGGCGCGGACGGGATCGCCTGCTTTGGCCTTCTCTCTTACGAACGCAAACCATGGCGGCTCTGGCTTCGGCCCTGGGCGTTGCGGCCTCGCCTGTGCGCCTCACGTGCGAGGACATTCTACCGGCGCGGCTCATCAAACTGGCCGGGTCGGGTGATAGGGAGGGCGTCGCGTCATGGCTCTCGGACTGTGGTGGTCACATCGATGCGACTTACAACCGTCGCGACGGAACCGTCCACGGGCTGACCATGCTCATGGCGGCCAGCATAGGCGGTCACGTGGACATGTAGTGGACATGGTGCACTCCCTGCTCGAGCGGCATGCAAAGATAGATCTGACCACGAGAGATGGCTTTTCGGCGCTGATGGGCGCATGCCTACAAGGACACCCTGGCGTGGTCAAGCGGCTCCTGCATGCGCAGGCGAACACCGAGCTCAAAGCATCTCACGGTGCCACGGCCCTCGACCTCGCAGGCGGGAAGATGACGCCCGCTCACGTGGAGTGCACTGACCTGATCAGCTTACACAGTGGCCGGCTCGTGCGGTGGGCGGAGGCGGAGAGTGCGGAGGCGGAGAGGGCGGAGGCGGAGAGGGCGGAGGCGGAGAGGGCGGAGGCGGAGAGGGCGGAGGTGGAGCGCGCAGCGGCGCTGGCCGTGGCAGAGAGCGCCGGCCGCGGCGGGCGAGGGGGGCGAGGGGGGCGTGGTGGGCGTGGTGGGCGTGGCGGGCGCGGTCCGACTTCCGTGCATTCATTGCCCCCTGCCCCTGCGCCACCATCGACCCTAGCACCGGCTGAAGGTCTGATGCCAGCGGAGAGGCCTCTGACGCTCGCCGATGTGGGCAACATCACCGGCCGTGTGCACGACGAGGCGCCCGAATCGACCATCGGTGGCCAGACGACGTGCATCGTGTGCATGATGGGGCCCAAGTCGCACCTTGCAGTGCCGTGCGGCCATCAGCTCGCGTGTGAGCGCTGCACGGCCAGCATGAAGATTTGCCCGTACTGTTGCACGCCCGTACAGTTTTGGCTAATGGCACGGCTAGTGTAACATATTACAGGGAGCAGGGGTGAGGTGTCGCGACTTGGGCGCGTGTGGGGCGACCACATGGGATGTGGGCATGGTCCGGTCCATGATGGACGCTTGCACACTAGTACGGCCATATGCAGCCGTACTTCGATGTCCGTTAAGTCGTACTGCACTGTCCGGTCGCCGCGCGACCGTTTCACCGTGCTGTCCGCGCCGCCCGTACGCTGTGTTAACTGTTATGACTTATGTACCCTACCCAAGCATAGAGGTTTTTAGAGCCGAGCGGTTCCCGCCCACTTCCTACTCAATACGCGCGATAGCTCACACTTTCGCAGACTCAAGACCGTTATGTCTGAGCAGACACCGTCCCCGCTTACCTTGAAGTTGGATCACACACTAATCACACACATGCCTGTGCGAGGAACACAGATGCCTCCATGAACTTTCCGAGCGCCTGTCTCGTGAGTCGAGCCACGTCCACCGTCGTCAGCGACGTGTCTTCTTCTTCTCCCTCTTCCACCCCGCCAGCACGGTGACCCCAAGGTCGAGGGGGCGAGTGCCTCGGCGCTTCCACGTCATTCGATGGGTCAAGGGAGGGAGAGGGCTTGCATTCGAGCGGAGGCAGACCGAGCCGCTGAGCCGCGAGTTCGAGGCGGAAGAGGGGCCGAGGAGGAGGGAGAGAGGAGTAGTTTCCTTTCGCCTCCGCCTCCGCTCCCTCATCAGCCATGAGTGCCGTCCATCGCTGCTGGAGCAGCCGCGGCAGCAAGGCGCGCCGCTCCGCGTCCGTGTGCGTCCACTGCATGGGCCTTGCTATCTGGTTCGCATCCGAGCGCAGCGTGGCCGCCGCCTCCTCGAGCCGCCGTCGCAACCATCGGTCCATGAGGGTCGTGCCGCGCTGAGCGACGAGCGCGGCGGCCTCGAGCTCTTGCATGCGCCGCTGGTACGCCTGGCGCTCGTCGAGGCACTTGGCCAACGAGAAATGGCTCTGTGCCGTGTGGTCGTCGAGGCGCGCCCGGAGATCTGCGAGCTGTGCGGCTTGTACAGCGCTCTGCTGCTCGCTCGCCGCCCTGCTTGCCAGATGCTGTTGGAGCTCATCACGCAGCCCCTCGTTGGCTCGCAGTGCACCCTCTAGGTCAGTGCTCAAGCGCTCGGTGAGCATCGTCTGTTCGATCAGAGCAGGCGCGAGGCGCGCCACGTCAGCCTGCGAGGCGTCCAGCTGCATAGACAGCGCCTCTTGAGCCGATCTGGCCGTCTCGAGCTCTGAGTCGAGCACTTGCCTCTGCACATTCACGGAGGAGCGGGCATGCTCGTATAGGCGCGCCTGCTCGAGCTGCTGCAGACGGCGCGCGCTCGCCTCCGCCTCAGCTTGCTCGAAGGCGCGCGTCACGCTCTGCTGCGCGTCCTTGGCATGCGAGAGACCGGCGAGCAACGATCTCCTCTCTGACTCGAAGGCCGCGATCGAGCGTGCGCTGGTCGCCAGCGCCGTCCGGTGGCTCTCAAGCTCGGAGGTCATCTTGAGGCTGTCGAGATGAGCGCTCGCCACGACGGCCTCGAGTTTCGTCTGGAGCCGTCGGCGTTCGTTGTTGGCAGCCTCGAGTTCGCGGCTCAGTGGCTTAGTCCGTGAGAGCTCGGCCTCAAGCGAGCGCACAGCGTTCTGGAGCTCGGCGCGCATGACTCGCATCTCCTGCTCCATCTGCTCGACGACCGCTTTGTGATCATCGATGAGCATCCACTTGAGCGAGATCGGCATGAACGAGCCGCGATCGAGCGACTCGACGCCAACGGCGACACGAGTCTCTTCTTGCGCCACCTCCTCAAGGGCCGTCTCGAATGCGCACTTCGCCTCTTCTCGGCGAGGCGCCTCTCGGCGAGGCGGCTCTCTCGCACGCGCTAACCCTAAACCAGGCACGTATTCCTCGCGAGGCGAGTATTCCCGCCGAGCAGCCTTGAGGCTGCTGCTCAAGGAGTGCTCGCGGCGTATCGGTGAGCGAGGACTTGAGGTCTTGTAGCGGCGCCATTGTGTGGCGCCATTGTGTGGCGCCAAGGCGTCGCGCCATCGTGGCATGGAGGACGATGCACTTTGCGTGCGCCACGCATGCTCGCCGGTCGACAGGTCCATCCTCGCGGCCATGGCCTCTTGCAAATCAAGACAAGAGAAAAAGAGAAAAAAGAACGTTATTTTTCCAGCATGCAATTGAGAAGCGTGATAGAAAGATGAAACGGACTCTGCGGACTGACGCCAAAGCGCCAAAATCCTCTCTGTGGCGGGCGAGAGCGCTACGCCCGCCTGCAACGGGATTCAACTCCCTGTCCTTCCTCCCACACCTTGATGCCAAAAGCTTCCGTCGTTCATGCTCTCCACAATCGCCCAACCGAGGGTTTCGAACTGGTACATGTACTCGGGCGGCACAATGTAGAAGGGGACGTTCTCCGGGTCAACGTACCGCTTGGCATTGGAGCCCCATCCAAGGTTCAAATTGAACCTGCCGTGACGAGCTCCGGTCAGGGTGCCACGCTGCAGAATTGCATCGCTGGTCCAGTCTGGCTGATCCGTCCAGCAGAGGCTCATGTCTTCGCAGCGTCGCGAGCGTGGGCACGTGGCCTCGTCGTCTGGGTTGAGGCACGCGAGCCCGAGCTCGTTCCGAACCGTCCTCGGGTCGGGCACGCTTGTGCTGACGTCTAGCACCTCGGTGCTCGATCCGATGTACTTCATCTTGCTCCAGTCCCATAGGGGCCAGATCTTCTCGTCGTTGATGCACGCCTGGCCCGGCTGCATGATGTGCGCCTCGGTGTAGTAGTGCGAGCTCGTCGTGTACGTGGTGCGCGGACCGCAGTAGCGCAAGCCGCCGGCAAAGTGGTGCCCTACGATATCAAGGTTGGGTGGGACCACGCCGCGGATTCGCTTCTCGACAGAGCCTGGGCACGTGCCACGGAAGAGCGAGCACGGCTCCGATGCACTGATGCCGGCAACGGTCGGCCACACGCTACCCAGATCATCCTCGCTACACATGTTGCACACGTTCTGGTCGGTCTTGAACTCGTCGCGCTGGCATTGGCGAAGAGACGTCTCGCGCCTACACACTCGGACCATCGTCTCCACACCTGAAGTACCCGAAGCACTGCGGCCGAAGCACTTGGAACACAATGCCATCGCCCACCCGTCCTCATCGTGCCCCACGAGGTTCGGCCTGTAGCGGGGCATGTAACTATCCGCAGCCGCGCCGCTGGATACAGCACCGGCAGTTGAGCCGCTGGTACTGCTAGAGCTCTGAGAGCAATTGAGTCCCAGCGTGGTGGTGGTGCCTTCAAGTGCGAAGGCCGCGCATCCACGCGCTCGCAGTGTGTCTGCTTCTCTCAGCAACCAGTTGCTGGCGCCGCGAGCCCGCACGCCCGCCGCGGTGCTGCTGGCGCACTCGGGAGCACGGCGGCCTGGGTCGCTACAACCTCCATTGCTGCTGCTCTCGCTGCCGCTGCCGCTGCCGCCGCTGCTGCTGCCGCCGCCGCTGCTGCTGCTGCTGCCAGTGGAAGCGACATTTGCACGACGAGGACGGGCGTGTGCCGCGGTGGCGTTGGTCATGTAGCCGGCCTCGAGGCATTCTAATGCCGTGAGCCTCTCGTCAACGCACCGACGAGGCAAGCCATCTGACGACGAGGCTCGTGAACAGAGGTAGAGTGTCCGGCGGATGTCGATGCACTCCTGGAGCGGCAGCGCCACCGTCCCGTACTCCTCGATGCGAGGCTCTTCGCCCTTTGCCACGTACTCACACCTGCCGCCCGTGGTGATCACTCGCGAGCAGTCCCCACCGGTAAACCAGTGGTGGCAAACGCATGTCCCGTTCTGATCGTACTCATTTACGTTGCCGCCGGTGGTGTTGAGGCAGCGGCCGAACGTGAGGTTGCACCCGCTAGTGGCGTTACACCGGCTATCTGTGTAGAGAGCGGCGAGGCGCTGCTGTATGAGAGCGAAGGCTTGAGGCGTGCCAATCTCCAAAGGGTCCAGCAGTCGCCGTTGCCAGGCAGGTACCAAAGCTACTTTCTCATCCACTGTCAATGTCCAGTGTGGGCGGGTGAAAAGCACGGCCCGCTCTTCGAGGCTCAACATGAGGAACAAACCCTGCTGCTGCATTTGCCTCCGCGTTGGCTGCGGCTGCCGCTCCTGGTCCTGCTCATGCCAAGCATGGTCGTGCCAAGCGTGCCCGACCCACGAGGCTCGTCCTCTCGGCTGCTGCATCTCGTCTTCCTCCCGAACACCCTGGGAATGGTCAGCGTCATGTGCACCTCGCCGTCTTCGACGGAAGACGTAGCCAGGGCTGCCGCCGGACACATCGACAAGGGCTCGTTTTCGTACGGCCGCGGCGAGCTCCGCACTCGGAGCCGAGAGGCCTACATACTCCGTCTCGTACCCCGTCGGGTCGTCCGTCGCGTGGAGAGATCTTTCCAGAGGCGAGCCCCCGTCGCCCGTCACATCGCTCTCAGCCAAACGGCGGCGCTGCGCTGCCGCTGGTGCGGCGGAGGCAGCTGGCCCATAAGCTGGCCCACCCTCCGCCGCTCCGCCAATGCTGCTGCTGCTGCTCCCTACGCTGGTCGGCCTTGTCCTCGGATTTGCCATCGGCCTGCGCTCAGGCCGGCGGTAGGCCGCGAAATCATCCGGCGGGATGGTCGGTGGCGGCGGCGGCCTACCATACTTGCCCGAGACGTAATTGTAGCACTGTAGGACAGCGTCCAGTTGCGGTCGATTGGGGGTCTCTATGCCTGTGATCCGCTCTCGGGGACCAGGCGGCACGAAGGCCTCGCACACCTTCGGGCCAAGTGTGCGGTTGGCGTACGCGCTGCAGTGCTGCGACGAGACGGGGTATACCTGCCCTGACGGGTAGTCTCGCTGCAGTGCCGGGCGCGGCACGGCACGCTGTTGTGGCCACGGGTACCATGCCAGGGCGAGTGCGGGCGACGGGCGGTAGTACCGGATGAGGTCGTATGAGCGCGCTTGCATCCCCGCGGTCACTAGCAGAGGCGCGGCCCTGATCACTATGAGTGTGTCGATGGGTAAATTCGTGATCGGGTCACGCGTGAGGCAAGTTTGATCGCCCGCGCACCAGGTGCAAACGTCGTAGAGCAAGCAGGACATGCACTCGGTGATCTCGCTGCAATTGAGCGGCCGGATCAGCACGGTCCCACGCGCGGGCGCTATCACTTCCCCTTCGGCGCGCGGCATGCCGTCCCGTCGGCGAAAGGTGGTATCCCAAGCCATCAGATTCTCGTACTCGATCAGACCCTCCGGCGGTCCGTACTGGTCGGCGGCGGGGGTCGTACCCTCGGCAGAGCCGCCGAAGAGCACCGAGAAGTTGGTCAGTGCGCGGCCGCCGTTGAGGTTCACGAGGCCGCTGTACAAGTGGAACGGCGCCTCCGCCGAGCTCGACGTTGAGGCTGACGATCCACGGTTGATGTTCGTGCCGTTGAGGATGACGTCCTCGTACGTGCTCAGGACCCACGTCACGAGTGTGCCTGCCTGCACGCCGATGTGCGCAGGCTCGAAGCCTCCAGTCGACGTTACGGTCACCTTCGCCGTCAAGCCCGTGAAATATCGACGAGAAATGGAAGCGGCTCCGCCGTCCTCGCCGGCTTCTGCCATCTCGTACACGGAAGGCTGGACGTACTCGGCCGGCCGCGCGACGGCATCTCCCACATAGTCGTGTACATAGCCTACTGGTGGTCTCCAGTATGAGCGAGGTTTGTCAGGTATCAGAGTGCCAGAAGGGGTTGAGATGATAGGCCTCAAGACCGTTCTAATGGGAAAGATTTGGGCCGTGTCCATGGTGCCCACGATGCAGCCCACGTCGTTGCTTGGGCATTCTGCGCGATCCTCCGGGTAGTGGTAAAGAAGCTGCGCGTTCGAGATGATCAGGAACATCAAGGTCCACAGAGTGCCCTTCATCTGCACGTGCAGCCGCGCCCACAGCAGCGACGGCTTACGGTTGTCGAAGGTTCGTTTCACATTTACACTCACGCCATATGCATGCAATTGCGCAATGCTCGAAAAGGCCCCGAGAGATAGATCTCGAGGTAACCAGTGATCTCCGTTCTTTCTACAACAGTCATTTCAACAGGCGCATTCGGAAATACAGTGCGTACCTTATGTTCGAGCTCAAATTTGGCGCCCCTGCATGCAGAAGGTCCTTGTCAAACACGATGGCGGTGCCGGGCTCGGCAAGGATCGGCACCGCCCGCGCCTCGGAACCAGCGCCCGTGGCCGCGGTGCTGCTGTGGAGGGCCCCCTTGGGCAGCTCGCCTTGCACGCGTGCGCGCCGCTCGTCGTGCTGTGAGCCAGGCTGCACCATCAGAGCTCCCTCGCTGGCACAGCCAACGGCTGACAAGAAGACGCCTACGACAAAGTGGAAACTCTTCTTGTCATTGTACTTGGCTGCGTCCGTGTGCCAGTCGAGGCCATCGGAGAGGCGCAGTAAGCCCGGAAGTGCCGCCTCGCCGTCAGTGACGCCGGCCGAAAACGGAGACAGAGGGAAACGAAGAGCGACCTGGCAACCAAACATCGGGCACAGGCGGATCGGGGCTGCACTACCGCCATCGCCGGCATCTCCGGCATCTCCGGCATCGCCGGCATCGTCGCGATCTCCCCGCCCGAGATACGTCCGTTTGAGCGCCGTGACGAGCGCCTGACGCTCCGTGGTCCCGAGGAGCTCAAGCAGTACGGCGCTCTGAGCCAGGCAGCACGTGCACACGTGGCCGCCGCCGAGCTTGACGACGCCACCAGTGACCACGCCGTCGTCCAAAGCGCTGTCGTCGAGACCGCCGCTGTCATGAGCGGCCGCGGCGCGGACGTATTGTGCGCCGAGGCCGTCGGGCTCGAGATCGGCGGCGAGATCGGCGGCTCCGAGATGGTGATTGAGGAAGCGGAGAGCGCGTGCGATCTTGTCCGGGGCCACAAGCTGGGGCATAATCAAATACCCGTCGACGTCGAAGTCGCAGGCGGCAGTCTGAATATTAGCCAAAGGCCTTTCGTCTTCACTATGCAGCCGCCAGTAGGCTGCTGACGCCTGCAGCGTCCACTTTCCGTCCTTGTCCAGCGCGAGCCAGCTGCCACACGCACGCGCACGAATACTGATCAGCTCATCGTCCTTCTCGATTAGCCAGATGGCAGCAGAATTTCCGCGCGTTTGAGCAAAGAAGATCTTGCCTTGCTTCTGCGCCGCCGCGTGCAGCCGATGGTATGGCTGCTCAGGCCGCGCAAGCATGACGCCCTTCTCGATGGGCTCTACGATCAAGGAACATGCGTGGCCGGTCTGCACGCTCGTGAGGTGAAGCGTGTCGCCGGCGACGAGGGTAAAAGAGCTCGCTGCTGCTGCTGCTGTAGAGCTCGCCATCGCGCGCCCACGACGACGCTTTATGTTGCGCCCAGATCAGCAACGTTCCTGGATACAGGTTTTCTTCCATAATTCAATCTGTCAAATTTACAGACGGAAGCGCCACGGTCCAAGCTCCAAGGACGTCGTCGTCCACGGTCGTTTTAAAACGCGTTTTTCGTGTCGTCCCGCGCAAGAACTCTAAGGGCCCCCGTGAACATCGATGGGATGGTAAAGAACCTCGGGTGGCGGTGTTTACCGTGGGAGACGTCCCGACAGACCACACCAGTCACACACGCGCGACTGCACACGGACACTGCACAAGGCATTGTTGGTTGCACACTTCACTACACACTACGCCTCTACGCGCATCGCATGTGTACCACACTGTCATGCGCGCGATGGCGCTTCATAGTCACCATCATCGGATCAACACCGAACCGTAGTCGAAGGATCTACTCGTCCGCCCAACGGCCGAGGTTGTTGGCTGTACTACTCGTATGGTATGCTCGTCATAGGTAAGGGCCGGCCCCGTCAACAGGACCAAGCACGCCGGGACGCCGCGCAGGTCAGTCGCGCCTCAATGCAAACATTCAAAGGCGGCGCCTACCCTGCTCTCCTTATCACATTCATTCCCTTCAACGGCGGCTGGACGCCGGGGCTGCCATCCTTGACAGAGAATGGCTACCTCTGGCTGCCATCCTTTGCGGGATGGCGGCCTCTGGCTGCCATCCTTGACAGATGATAGCTACCTCTGGCTGCCATCCTTGACAGAGGATAGCTACCTCTGGCTGCCATCCTTTGCGGGATGGCGGCCTCTTTCGCGGCTGCCACCCCTCTGATCGCGGGGTGGCTGCCATCGATGGACCTCAGCATTGGATCCATTGGACCTCAGCAATGTACCTCAGCAATGTACCTCAGCAATGGATCAGGTGGCCAGCCTCGCCACCGAGCACCTCGCGGCACGCATCGCACACAAATTCGACAAGCGTGTCCATGCCGCGCGCCGAGTCGCCGTATCTCACATCAAAAAGTGGAAGCAGAAGCCAGTCGTGCACGCCGTCCTTCTGCTCAAATAGTTGTACACGCCGCCCCGGAAGCTCATCTCCACGACGAGGGGGTGTGGCGAGGGGGACGTCGGCGACCCCCGAGCGAGCGGGTCGAGTGGGTGAGGCGCTGCGCCGAGCGGGCGAGGATTTGTGTGTGCGGCTGATAAGGGGGCTGTTCGAGGGGGCGACCGTAGGAGACGGGAAACACGAGCGCGAGAGAGCTGCGGCAAGGCGTCGCCCATCGTCTCCAATTAGCTCACCACCGCCCACCCAGATACCAGTAGTGGGCCAGGGTCGCTGCAGTGGACGGCCGTCCAGAAGCGCACCGCACGGGCCGCAGGTGGCGCCCGCGACGGCGCCTGCATCGGAGACGGGTGGCTCATCGGGATCGGGGGGTAGCATGTAGTTGGAGCCGTGGTTGGCGAGTCTGGAGAAGATCGCAAGCATCCTGGGTGTGGCGTAGTCGGAACGACGGCGTGCGTTGCGCAGGCGCGACGGCGACGGCGGCTTCGACGGATCCGGAACGACATCGAGCCATGGCGAGATGGTGCAGAGCACATCGGGTAGGCGCGAGGCTCTCCCGCCCTCAGGCTCTTCGCACAGCGCGTGCACCATCGACGTGGCCAGGTGGGCGCCGGCGCTGTCACCCGCGAGCACGAGCACCGTGTCCGTGTGGGTGTGGCTGACCAGCTGCGTCCACGCGTGCTGGACCTGGGCGAGCTGCACGTCGCGCGTGACCGGCGCGATACTGTAGTCGAGAGAGAGCACGCGGGCAGGCACGCCACGCGCCGCCAGTCGCGGCAGCACCGCCGCCGCAAAGAGCACATCGGTGTGCAGGTTCGCGCAGAAGCCGCCGCCGTGCACGTACACGATGATGAGCGGTGGGACGAGCGGCGCCGATGTGGGGTGCCTGAGGTCATACCAGATGGCGGGCGGCGCGTCGAGCGTCTGCAGCATGGCCGGTGCCAGCGTGGAACGCACGATCGGCCACATTGACAGGTGGTTGCACCATGCAATGATCCGGGATTGATACTTGTTGAACCAGATTAAGCGGTCGTCCGTCAAGTTTGTAAACGCGCGGAAGAGCATGAGGGACATCGAGCGCAGGCCGGGGACGGTCGGCAGCAGGTAGGTGATGATCCAGACGCCGACACGGACCAGGTGGGCGAGCAGGTAGATGCCAACGCCTGATTGAGGTAAAAGGTAACGCGGCGAACCGGCGATGCCCCAAGACGCCATACGGCGCGCGCGGGCGGCCGGCCGCGGCGGGGCGCGTAGGTGGGTGACTTCATCGCGCACCCGCGTGTGCACGATAGGATGCAAACCGGATTCCCGGACGCGAACGTAACGGTTAATTAACGAGCCGGGCGTTGAGTACAAAATCAGGTGCTGGGGAAAGTGTGTGAATCCAGAAAGAAGCGTCAAGACAACCACGTTCGTTTCAAGGAAGCTAAACTCTGAGGTCGTTGAGCTCACGGGAGAGGTCCGCGCGCCGACGTCGCCGCGAGAGGTCCACGCGACGGGGATTTCTGCATGGGCGGCATGAGCGCACTCTGCTGCCGCAGCTCGGCCATGCGCGCCTGCGTGCGCTCGCTGATCGCCTTCATCTTTGAGCGTGTCGCGTCCGCGTCCGCGTTGACACCGTAGAGCTCTAGCGCGCGCTCATACAGCGCGCTTGGGTCCATAGCGGCCGCTGCAGCGACCGCGGCCACGTCCTCGAGCGCCGCCCGGGAGGGCGCGATCGGCATCGTCGGCAGCAGGGCCACCGAGGGCGGCAATCCCGCCTTCTCAAGCAGTGCGTCCACTTGAGCCAACTGCGAGTCCACTTGAGCCAAGGCGGACTCCACCGCAATACTCACTGTACGTCCACTTGAGTCCACTTGAGCCAACTGTGAGTCCACCGCCGCCTTGGCACCTCTGAGGTATGCCGATGGAGCGATGTTCTCCTCCTCGGCGCTTGGGTGTCCAGCTGCGATGGTATGCTTGGCGGCGGCATCCACCACCACCACCTCCTCGTCCTCGTCCTCGTCCTCCTCTTCCTCCTCCTCGTCCTCTTCCTCCTCCTCCTCCTCCTCTTCCTCATCCTCCTCCTGCGGAGCTGGCTCGCCGAGAGCTTCGCGCCGCTCGCGCTTCGAGATGCGCACCTCATCAAGGAAGACGAGCGAGGGCAGCGCCCCCACGAGGCCGGCGCGGTACCCGTCGCGCGTCGCGCACGGGTTCCCTGTGAGCTCGAGCGCCATCAGATGCGTAGGCAGCGCCGAAGCATCGACGGCGGCCACCGCATTGTACGATGCGTCGATGTACTGGAGCGCCTTGAGGTGCGCGATACCGCTAATCTCGTCGAGGTGGTTGTGCGATATTACGAGGTACTGCAGCTTGTCAAAGAAGGACAGGTCCTCGATGGTGCGCAACCGATTGTGCTGCAGGTGCACGTGTGTCGCGCCGTTGCATACGTCAATGCCATCCATCGAGCTGAGGCGCAGCCGGTCGAGGCGCAGGCGCGTCAGCCCGAGCACGCGTTGCGCCACGTCGTCGCTCGAGAGCTTGCGCAGCTCAACCGGATCGATGTTGCGTGAGGCGATCAGCGCTGTTGTTAGGCGCTGCGGCTTCTCGGGTGCAGGTGCCGCCTCGAGCTTGGCAATCTCTGCCTCGAGCAGCTGAATCGCGGCCTCCGGGTCGAGCCGGCCCTCGGCCACGTCTGTGCACAGGCTCGGAACCGGGTTCTCCAGAGCCTTGCGCAGCTCGTCGCGCACTGCGTCATCCATCTTGTGTCCAACGGTACCCGTACCTGGAAGAAGGTGTGGAAAACTCAGATGAGGTCATATCGGTTCGAGCCGAATGGTCCTCGTCATTGTATCCAGTTTACCGCTCAACCAACCCAACCTACTTTTCGGTAGGCTCAGGTTAAGACTTGACTTGACTTGACTTGGAAACTTGATCACGATGCCAGAGAGGAATTTTACGCCGGAGGAGGTCGCGGCGGCGGTGACTGAGCTCGATTCGCTGTTGACATTCGCTACGCCGAAGTCGTGCGCGCCAGACTTGCTCGCCATCGGCGTACTCACGCTCCCGTTGCTCGTTCGCTCAAAGGATCAACGCAAGTTTCACAGGGCTGTGCACTTGGTGCAGCCTCCCGTGATTGCCGGGCGTGTGTGCATGCGATACATCGTGAGCGACGCGGAGATGTCTGCGCTCGCCGGACCAGAGAAGGAATACAGAGACAAGAGCCGCAAACCTGGTTTGACCCCGAAAGAAGCAGTGGAAAAAGATAATGCGACTCACGGTGACATTCTGGTAGTCCCTGCGGTCCCACGTGGGCAACTGCGGAAGCTGCTGAGCAATTCGACGCACGGGCCACTGGGCGCCGGATGCGTGCTCAAGATTATGTCGTGGTTCCAGGTCGCAACGACGATGCTGCCGACCACGCCGTTCATTGCGTACGGCGACGACGACACCTTCTGGGCACTCACCAGGTGGGTCGGCACCCTCACCGCGCTGTCGGTGGTGGAGCCCGAGACGCGGTACGTCTACGCGGGGGCAATGCAGTATCACGATTACTGGGACTTGCGCACGATGACCTCGCATGGCTGGTTCTGGACGTTTCCTCAGGCGGGCAGGGGCTATCTGACGGATTTCAAGGAGGAGACGTCAAACCCCTCGGACGCCGACGAGGCGGCGAAGCAGCGCGCCGTTCCCTTCCAGCGCCCGTACCCGATGGCCCACGGCCTGGGAGTGGTCGTCTCGCGTGCGCTGGCGGCCGATCTGCCGCAAGCGAAGGCAGTGTCCGACTTTCTCAAATTCTATGAGGAGTTCCTTCACACGAAGATGGGTCGGGAGCAAGCGGCGAAGATCAAGACGAGCCCCAAGTGTCGGCTGGGGACGGACTCGACCACCGGGAACTGGATCGCCGCGTTGCAGAAGCCGGTCGTGGCCGTCGACATCCTGAACTTCAACCAAAACTGGCCGTGGCCGTTGCCCAACCGATGCCACGGTCCCCAGGCGTCGAAAGAGCTCGCGAATCTGCATACCTTTCATCTCTATGGGCACAAGGCGAGCGATGCGACGTACTGGATGCACCTGCACAACTACACGACCAAGCTGCACACGAGTGGGCCGAATGAGAACTGGCCAAATCCCCGGCTGCGCTGCAGGCACGCGCCCGACTCGCCGACAGCGCGCACGCTCATGGACCGCTTATTGAGTGGCAAGGTCGTCGCCGAGGTGAAGCCCCAAAGGCAGGGCCAATTACGGACGGGGTGGCTGAACAAGCTCGCCCGCGAGTTCCCTCGCGTGCCAGGCGAGGACCCGTGGCGCAATCGTACGCGGCTCGACCTACCCGATTGGCTCTATTGCGGCGTCCTGTGCCTGGCCAAGTGTTCGGACCGCGATCCTGGCGCTGAGGGCGGAGGCAAAGAGTGCGGCCGAGATTGCCAGTTGGAATGGCCTGATGTGCGCCGTCGGAGGCGCCGATGACCGTCGAGCATCACTTGGCGAGAGTTGCTTCGCTGGATGCGCGAAATCGGTCTGGCTCGTGAGAAGGTGAGAACTGAGATACATGCGTACATCTGTGCATGCCTAGGAATCCTAGTGCTACCTTTGACTGGGTTAGGAACTCGACTTAGTAGTAACTCGACTTTGATTGGGGCGGCGTGTGCGTGGCTTTGCGGGTCTGTGGTGTGTGTCTTCTACAGCAGGGAGCAGCATTAAAGTGGAACGTTGTGTCTAAACAGACTCGTGATGTATTCACAGCGAGCGAGCCCTTTCACAGCTATTTCTTGGGGTTTCATGGCGGACATTCCCGCAACCGCATTCCTCAGCGGATCGTCGATTCAGCTGGGCTCACGCCCGTCGACCGCTGGAAGTCGGAAGGATTCACGCCCGTCAACCGCTAGCCAGCGCCAGTTCGAAAACACGGCAGCCTCTAAGACTGACTCTCGCGGCGACAGCAGCCCGGAGATGATGCGGGTCTGGACAGCAGTGGCGGCAACTACGTGGAGCTCGGTATGGAGCCCAGCGCCCGCGGTCGACGAGGACTTTCATGCCACACGCTGGCGGCCCAAGTCATCGAAGGAGGGTTCCAAGCTCATCCGAATGAGCCACGGCTCGCTACCGCCACGACATCACTTGGCCATCGGCCACAGCGGCCAAGCGGTCGGCTTCAGCATCCCCGCAACTCATCTGGACCCGATGCTCAACTCGAATCAGCTGACGCTGCGCCCGGCTACGGCCTCGAGCACCGGGCGACTCCTCGTCGCGCAAGACTCATCCGGTGGGTTCGGGCCGTCGCCGCCGCCGCATGAGCAGCGGCGCGCGCCGCAGCAGCGGATTTCCGTGCCGAGTGGGCGGCCGAGCACCTCGTCAGCGAGCACGCGCGAGGCGGCTCCGACGCAGCCCGGGCTGCCCCGGCCCGCCACGTCTGCGAGCCTGCTTCGGGTGAGTGTGACTGGCTCGGCCTCAGCGCCCGTGCTCTCAACTGCAACTGCCGAGCGGCGAGAGGCGCCCGCGACGGCGCCGCAACGGTCTGAGGCGCCCGCGACGGCGCCGCAACGGTCTGAGGCGCCCGCGACGGCGCTGCAACGGTCTGAGGCGCCCGCTACGCAAGCGGTGGCACCGACGCCGACGGCATCCGCGCCGCTGCCGCCGAAGCCATCGCCTGCTCCGATGCAGCCGGCGCACCTGCCTGTCCCTCGTCGCAAGCACGCGGCGCTCGCGCGTGCGGAAGGCGATGCGTCTCCTCCGAAGGACGCGTCGATGGAGATCAGCAGCAGCAGCAGCAGCAGCAGCGGAGGAAGGCGCCTCGAGGGGTATGACACCGGGGCGCTTCGAGGCTATGACGTGCTCGAAGGTGTGCTCGCCACCGCGCCCACGGCGACGCGCGACGTCTCGAGCACCGCCTCCTTCACAGCCTCCTTCACAGCGCGCTGTGCCGACGAGGTGACACACCGAAGTGCCGCGGCCGAGGACGCGCCCGACACGGCGCCCGTCACGATCTCGCCCGTCACGAGCCGTCCGCCGGGTGAGCCGGGCCCGTCGCTGCAGCCGCCGGTGCGCCCGCCGCCCGTGCAGGTACCTTCGGAAGCCTCAGCCTCAGCCTCGGCTGGGCGAATCTCGAGGTCGGAGATCTCGAGGTATGCCTCGTCCTCGCCCGTAGTGCACCTCGCCGACAGCGCCGCCCCTTTCCTTACGGCGTGCAACGCGGGCGCTGTGTCGAGCGCCACCAGCCCAGTTAGGGGCGCCGTATCGAGCACTCCCTCCGAGCCGCCAATCGCACACGGGGCTGTGCCCGCGACGGCGCGCACACCAGTGCCCACGATGGCGCCCGCGCCCACGATGGCGCCCGCGCCCGCGCCCGCGCCCGCGCCCGCGCCCGCGCCCGCGCCCGCGCCCGCGCCGTCTTCAGCGACGCCAGAGGCGCCGGCACCGGCCGCGGAGAAGTCGCGCTACCCGCCGCCTGGCGAGCGTGGCATTACGATCGGTGAGCACGAGCACCCCTCAAATGGCCTCTGATGGCCTTTGATTGCCGCCCTCATCCGGTGACCCTCTTGGTTGCCTCCCTCATCCGGTGACCTCTTGATTGCCTCCCTCATCCGGTGACCTGAGGAGCACAGCAGCCGACCCGGGTGTTTGTCCCCCGACTGCATGCTAATTGCACCCCCAATCCCCCCCCTCAATGCATGCTAATTGCACCCCAATCCCCCCCCCCCATCCCTCCCCCTCCCACCCAATGCATGCAGGTGACCCGCGGAGCACGGCAGTCGGCGCGCTCGCCTCGAAGCGCCACTGGAAGCAAGATGCGTCTGGCCGGCTCGGCGCTGTGCCCGCACTCATGACGATCGCACCCGCGATCCCAATCGACGGCCTGCCACGTCGCTTCTGGCCCAAGCGGTTTCACGTGCTGAACGATCGCGCAGTGCTCGCCCTGACAAATAACGGCTCCTCCGAGGTGATCTCCCACGAGCTGTACGCCATGTCGGTCGACTCGCATAACATCCTCGCACGCATCCCATACCTCGGGTTGCGCATCCCGCTCAAGTGCTTCCGAGGCTGGACCACGTACGCGCGACGGCATAAGTACGAGCGTCATCAGTCGAAGCTCGAGCGCGATGCGATGTGCTTCCGGCCTCGTGCGATCCAGCTGCAGCAGCGCGTCTCACGGCTCCTCGCCGACGCCGAGGCCGCCGCAACGTCCGGTGCCTTCTCCCTGCTGCCGCTACTCATGAGCCTCGACGCCGAGGGCAAGGCGGCGGGACGCCACCCGCCGACACCGTTGCAGTATGAAGAGATCCATCAACGCCATTGCGAAGGGCTGCGCTCGCGCATTGAGGAGCTCGTGGCGGCGGTGGCGCTCGCCGTCGATGACACGTGGCTCCCGCTCAACGTCGCGCAAGAGGCTGAGCCGCAGGACCCATCCTCCGAGGCCGAGGGCTCTGACGACGACGAGGTCCCCGCCGTCGACGACGAGGTGGAGCTGGCAGCGAGGATCAAGATGGCAGTGGAATATGAGTATGCGAAGGCGGTGGAGAAGGCCGCCAAAGAAAGCCCCGGCCGCGTCGGCGGGAAAAGCCCGACCCTCAGAGAGAGCCGCCGCCGTGCCGCCGAGGAGGTCAACACGAATGCTCAAGGGTACCATGACGTCACACCGTCCGAGCAGCTGCTGGGCATATATACGGCGAGCACGATGCCTCCCCCGCCGCGGGGTGGCTATCGCGCAGCGATGGTCGACTGGCGACCGGGGCGGCTGACCGAGGCGAAGCTCAAGCCCGAGGCCATCGCCTTCTTGCCCGCGCACAAGGTGGCCAGGCTCACGCGCGAGTTCCGAATCTCGATACTCTCGCCCCGCATGCAACTGCTCACCACGGCGCCATGACGTCCCTGCGAGATCCAAATCTCGATACTCTCGCCCCGCATGCAACGGCTCACCACGGCGCCATCACGTCCCCACAGGTGGCCAGGCTCACGCGCGAGTTCCAAATCTCGATACTCTCCACCGGGGGTGCCGACGAGAACGCCAAGGAAGCTGCCAAGAGTCGGCTGGAGGCGGCGCTGCTGCGCCAGCTGCGCAAGGTACGCAGCTTCGACGGACTCGCCTTGCATGCAAGTGCTCACCACAGCGCGGCATCCACCCTTCCCCACAGGTACGCAGCTTCCATGAGCGGCGCGAGCTCGCGCGCGCCCTCACGGTGTGCGACTGCCGGCTGCGGGAGACGTCTGGACGGCTGATCGACCTCTCGATGCAACGGCTCAAGACCGCGCTGACGGCAGTCACGCGCATTCCGCTCGCGCCTCCGCCGGTACTGGCGCGCCGTGATGAGCGCCGTGCAACAGGCGGCGGCGTCGGTGGCGGCGTCGGTGGCGGCGTCGGTGGCGGCGTCGGTGGCGGCGTCGGTGGCAGCGTCGGTGGCGGCGTCGGTGGCGGCGTCGGTGGCGGCGTCGGTGGCGGCGTCTCGTCGACCACTGCCGAGAGCGCGGCGGAGCAGGTGCCGCCTCCGCTCGCCAGGCTGGTGAGCAAGCGGCGGATGGCGATCCTTGCTCGCCAAGCTGGTCCGCAGGGGGAGATGCATGGAGATCGCCGGGAGATGTATGGAGATCGCCCGGGCTCGCCCAAGGCGGCGCTTCGGCCGACAGTGGCGCCCGCAGGCGTGCCCACCACGGCGCCCGCGGGCGTGCCGCGCGTCGACGCCGCCGGCGCCGCCGCGCGCGCTGCTGCCGCGGTGCGCGGTGCTGCCGCCGGCGTGGTGTCGGACGATCACGTGCTGACTTCGGTGATTACCGTCGGCTCTCCTCGGCCGCCGTCGCACTCGACGTGGCATCATCATCGCGAGCCTACGCTCAACTTGCCCGGTCGGCTCCTCGCCATCCGAGCGGAGGTGATGGTCGCAGCGCACGACGAGGCCGTACCGCGACTCGAGACGTCGGCTGCGCTGCTCGAGACATTGCTGCTCCGCTCCGTCCGTCAGAGCGTCGCAGCGATGCAGCCGGCCACCAAGCTCGCGTACCTCAAGCCCATGCAGCGGCTGCTCGAGCGCACCCTGGGAAACTACGAGCCGCGGCCGCCGCCACCGCCCACAGCGCTCGAGCCGATCCCGGCTGAGAGAATCCATGATCTGCGGGGCGAGTGGCGCTCGCACATCAAATGGTCCGAGTTGGTCGCAACCGTTGGCGCGGCTGTGCACCGATCGTTCGCGGTCGCGTGCACCCATGTGGCGATGGCGCTGCGTGAACGGGGCCGGCTGCTCACCAGGCTGCTCACATCGGCGCAGCTCAAGGAGTGTGCCCAGCGCAAGGACGCGTCGGCGGCGCGGCCTTGGGAGCCCGTCTTTTGTCACCTGTCCGTCGTGAAACCGGCCGCGAGCCCGCCCGTAAGCCGCCCACGCACCCCCGGCTCGCGCGCCGCTGCTGCGGCTGCTGCTGCTACCGGTTCGGACGGGGCGAAGGTGCGGCTGGTGCTGCGCCCCGCGCCTGCTCGAGACGGCCTGGCGGGTATGGACTCGGCGCTGGTGCAGATGGCGCGCGACGCGGCGGCGATGGCGGCCGCCGACGCGCCGGACGATGAGGAGGAGGGCGAGCTCGCCACACTGCCGACCGAGTTTGACGGGCTGCGGGGCTGGGAGACGGACTGGCAGCGGATGCTCACGCGCGTCCAAAAGGAGATGATTCTCGCGGCCAATTGGGGACGTTACGTCGACCACCTGCAGGGGGGCGACTGGGGGCGGGCGGGGCTTGTGCATCTCGGATGCGCGTCTCTCGTCGCGTCGGGCGTGCTGCAGGTGGGCGTGCAGCTGCAGCACAACCAGCGCGACCCGAACCACTGCGCGAACTCGCTGCTCCACTCGGCGCGCCTCGTGGCGCACGAGGTGACGCACTCGGCGCAGATGGCCCTGCGCCTGGCGGACTCGTCCCCCGCCGACCTCAAGGAGTTTGTGGAGAAGCTCCAGCAGCTCGGCCGTGCCGACAAGGCGGTCGACCATGCTTTCAAGCTACCCAGCCGGCTGGAGAAGCTCTACTCCATCCTCGAGGGCTTCGGCGTCTCGGTGCCGACGATTGATCGGCAGTACGTGGCCCAGATGCGTGGCTGGGCCGTCGGGCTCGCCGCCAAGTGTGGCGCGCTGCACGAGGGCATCAAGGGGCCCTCGCCGGGCTACGCCAAGCAGGCGGTCGCCGTGGGCGCCGGGCTGCGCGCGAGCATCCGGGCTGTGCTCCACGACGGGCGGGCGCGCGGCCTGACGAACCCCGAGTCCGTCGCCGAGCGCATGCAAGTGCTCGCCGAGAAACTCACTCAGAAGCTTGAGGCGATCGATGCACACGAGGCACCCATTGTGCGCGAGTGGCTCGCGACGCTCCAGCAAGACACGACGATCGTCGAGCTGTCCGAGCTCGCTGCCTCCGAGCTGCGCGTGACGAGTGGTGCCTGGGAGCTGCTCAGCTCGTGGCGGCGCCTCGTCACTTCCTACTTGGAGATGCCTCTCGTCAAGCTCCAGATTCGGAGTGAGGGGCTCGAAGCCGAGCTCCGCCGCTATGAGAGCGCCGCCGCCGCGCTGTACCAGCACTCTCGCGAGAACATCGAGCGCGCCAAGGCGGACGACGCGCGTCACCCGATGCCCGACTCGGCGCGCCCTGACGAGTCGGAGGCAGCCGGCGTTGCCGCCGGCGCTGCCGCCGGTGCTCGCGTCGATTCCGTATCCGTCGCCGAGCCGCTCTTGGGGGGACTTGTGAGCGGCGACGTGAACGTCATCGTCCTGTCGGCGATTGCGGAGATAGCCCAGTGGCGCGATGCCCTGCCCCTGGTGCTTCGCCTGATCCACCCGGAGATGCATGCGGTGCAGTGGCAGAAGGTGCTCGCTTTCGCGCCTCCTACCAAGGTCACGGCGCCCACCGCGCCGGATGCGAGCAAACCCGCCGACGCCGAGCGCCCCCCCTCCCCCTCCGCGGCCCTGCCCGAAATCTCGCCTGAGATCGCGAAGGGGGCGTCCAAGGAGAAGAAGGCGCTCAAACTCGGCTCGATCTGGGAGGAGCGAGATGCGTACGCGGTCGCGATCGAGGCCGTGCTCAATGAGACGCTTGCGAACCAAAGGGCCATGCAGCTCAAGGCGGAGAAGAAAGCGAAGAGGGCGGCGAAGCAGGCCGAAAGGGAGAAGGGCAGCAAGAGCCCAGCCCGAGCAAGATAGAGAAGCACTGCTGAGATCATCTCTAGAGATCTGGGTCGACTGACCCGACACGACCTTGGCACGTTCAACACGTCTCGAACCCCACCCGATGCGCACCGACCAATAAGCACGATACGATATATAGCCTCTATTCAGCTTTTATGATTGAGCGCGCTAGAGATAAGTACGCCGATAGGTGGAAACGCGCGTATCGAGGACCGGGCGGATTGCGACCGGGACCGCTAGATCTTGACGTCTATTGTACGATGTTTGGAGCTGAGACACCTTTGTAGTGCTAGGTGAGCCGTCTTTAAAGAAGAGACGCGGACGCGTGAGTAGAACGTTCTGTGTCGAAGTCCGCACACTCACGACAGCTCACTACGTATGCGTATCTCTTGGACTTGGTGCTCGCGGGGCGGATGCGTGAGGCCGCGCACAACTCACGACGTGACGCCTAACGACGGCTCTCTTGGCGATTATCTCTCTCGGACACGCTCAGACGCTCTCCTACGCTACATGTGCCGCGCGCATGGCCTCTCTAAAAGGGGCCTATCTGCAAATTGGCGGCCTCGGAGATAAAGGGCACCTGGTCGGGGTTCTTGCCTTGCGCGACCTGCGCCCAGGAATAGCCGACCACCAGAACCATGAGGTAGAACCAGAAATTGGTCCCAATGACCTGGAGATCGTATGGGAACATCCTGGTTGCGCTACCCAGGACGCCTGGGATGACGAGAAGGATGTCCAGCAGCAGCGCCTGCTGGATGTTGAAACGCACAAAGCGAGACAATCCTGTGTTGCGAGTAAAGGTGGACAGGCCAACGAAAAGGATGAGTCCGGCAAACGGCAGGCTTTGGAAGCCGTTCACTAAAGGCAGCAGCGTGTACGCGGCGTTGCCCACTGCTGGAATGTTGGCGTAGATGAAAGACCCATAAGGAAAGCCGTCGAGAAGCGGTAGGATGTAGACAAGCGCAGCTGCGGCGCGATCGGCCAGAGGGGCATCGCCTCCCTGCAGCATAGCAGGCGTCACAATCCGCGGCCGAATCGGCGCCGTGCGTAGAGGCGGCGCATGGTTAACTGCAAGCCCATCAATAGGCCATACGAGCAGTGCGAGAAGACCGCATCCGACCCACATCGCCGAGAGAGGCGTGTGTGTGGCCCACGCGTGGGCCTCGCGGTTCAATTCCACGAAGCATCATGTTTCTTCGTCGCCGTTACATGTAAAGGGCACACTACTTGAAGTTTATATCGCGCGCAAGCCCAGCACGATCGCGACCACAGCCACCATCAAAATGGCCACGATCGTGGTCAACCGCGAGTCTAGCCACTCCTCGAGCGCATCTCCCGGATCTCCCGGATCGTCGTCTACACCGTCCTCACCCGCCGCTGCCGACGCCTTGACTGGCCGAACGCCCCGTTGGAGCTGCTGAGGCTGCTGCTCCTGCTCGCGCTCTTCTTCAATCAGCCTGCGCACTTCCTTCGCCTGGTCGAGCTGCGCGGGCGTCATGTTGAGCACGTGCTTTTGCCACGCGGTATCGGGCAGGTGCTGGGTGAGCTCCTGGCTCTCCGAGACCATCCTCCCGAGCTTCTCGGCTGGAATCTGCCCGAGCTGCTCCCTCCACATGTCACTCGGCAGCTTGGCGAGGTTCTCTACACGGAGCAGTCGATCTCGCTCCGCCTCTCTCTCGCGCGCCTCCTCCCTCAACGCCGCCTCCGAGTACAGTCCGTCGCCCTCCGCGCCCTCGCCAACTGCGCGTTCAAAGAGCCCGTGGAACATCCTCTTCTCGTCGCTCATCCGCCGCCGCACGGCCGTGAGGAGCCGCGACGCTTCCGCATGGTTCGGATGGCTCTTGAGAAGTCGCGTTGAGAGTACGCTCGCCGCGGCGCGCAGTTCGGCACGCCCCTCATGCGCCTGAGCGAGCCGGTACAGCGCCTTCACATTTGTCGGCTCGCCCTCCAGGACGCGCTCGCTGGCCTCTTGAGCTACCAGCCAGTCGTCCCGTTTGATGGCGCACGCCGCCACGTTGAGGAGCAACGTGCGGCGGAGTGAGACGACCTTTTCGGCGTACTCGTGCTCGCACTCGGTGGCCGGCAGCGCGCTGTCCTCGGCGCTGCCCTCGATGGCCAGCGTGACTGCAGGCGATCCACTGTGAACGGACGCCGTGGCGCACTCGTCGAGCGCTGGTAGCAGGCTGCAGCCCTTTGGCAGCTCCTTGCAGAGCAATGCTGCCGGCGCTGCCGGCTCGTCCGACTTGAGCAACCACAGCGCAGTGAGGTACAGGCGCATCGCCACCTCATTGTGGCCAGATTTGAGCTGCTCGTTGGCCTGCGCCTTCAACCCGTCCGCGCCAACGAGGCGGTCTTCGGGCATCGGAAGTCCCGATCGCAGCTCCGTGAGCGTGTTTGAGGTCTCGCTCAGTTTTTCGGCCAGCCGGCGCTCAATATCATGGGCAGAGGGTGACGGCGTGGGCTTTGCGACCGTGAGAGGGCTGCCGCCGGACGGGTCGGCCACCATGTCCACCGTCAGCACTCGAGTTTGGCGCGTGTGTTCTCTGACATGTCTGCTGTGAACGTTGCAACGCCGTCAGATGTAGGGCTGTTTCTATGAGCCATGTAGAATCTTGAGGTGTCACGCGACGACTTTTTGACTTGTTTCGTTGAAGAGTTTCGTACAGTACCGGGCCTGCGGCTCCTGAGTGAGTGAGTGAGTGAGTTATTGAGACACAGACACACCGCGGAACAATACGGGGTACAGGTCGAGATACCTACTGAGGCTCATAGGGCATCCCATAGCAGCACACGCAGCATGTATACAAGCTCG
>Ga0180442_100106_pt1 | contig 42723 bp, 23 predicted proteins | sample ChrtobMetP5_16mM_FD_119746 | JGI IMG/M metagenome (GOLD analysis project Ga0180442, IMG submission 119746) | Chrysochromulina tobin associated microbial communities from unialgal haptophyte culture, Seattle, Washington, USA - P5_16mM MetaG | ecosystem: Host-associated > Algae > Haptophytes >... | reverse complement strand
GCCTAGCTGGGTGGCCGGGAGTAAGTATGGCGATCGCAAGTGCCGCGAGGGCTTTGCATGCAACAAGAACTGGTGTGGCTATGCGCACCCGATCGGCTGGCCACTTCAAGCGCTTCACGAGCTGCATCTGAGCCAGGTGCACCAAAGCCAGCCGCAGCAGCCGCAGCAGCCGCAGCCGCAACAGCCGCAGCCGCAGCCGCAGCCGCAGCAGCCGCAGCCGCAGCCGCAGCCGCAGCCGCCGCCGCAGCAGCAGCCGCAACAGCACCACCAGCAGCAGCCACCACAGCAGCAACAACAGCCGCAGAAGCCGCCGCCGCCGCCGCCGCAGCAGCAGCCGCAGCTGCCATCGCCGCAGCCGCAGCCGCAGTCGCAGCCGTCGCCACGTTTTGGGCAGCAGCACCCAAACACAGCCCCCAACACAGCCCCCAGCACGACGCCCAACACGGCGCGTTGGCCATCGCAACCACCGCATGCACAGCCGCACCCACTGCCGCCACAGCACCAGAATGCAGCGCCATATGCGCACCTGGGGGCGGCGGGTCGGCCGCAGGGCCCCGCGGCGCCCAATGGGTTTGCATCCGCACCTTTTCGGCCCGCACTTCCACAGCAGTTGCATGCAGGCATGCCGATGCATCCAAGGGCCATCCATGCGCAGCTGCCGCTGCCGCTGCATCCTCAGCTGCATCCTCAGCTGCACCCTCAGTTACACCCCATGTGGCCGCGAGCCATGATGCCGTCGCAACCGCAGCAGGCGCAATGGCTAAGGCCATCCATGCCGCAACAGCAGCAGCCGCTGCGCGGCATGCCCAAGACGGCGCCAGGCATGCCCATTGCACCGCCGCAGCCGCACGGCATGGCCGGCATGGTGCCCATGCAGGGGCCCAGGCCGCACTTCCCCATACCCCAGCAGCAGCAGCAGCCACCGCCGCCGAGGATGAACATGATGATGGGCAGGCCGCCGCACGCGACGCCACATCAGCACCACCCCATGACACAGGAGATGGCGCCGCCAATGCACCTGGCACGGGCGCCGCCGCACACAGCGCCCGCAGCCGCCGCGATAGATGAGCCCGAGGAGGGTGAGCTGCGCGACTCTTAGCGTTCCTGACTTTATAGTCTCTTTTCTCCGAACTGTCCGTTTCGAGCAATTGAGTTTCGTCAAGCGATGAGCGATGGAATACTTGGCCTCCCGTGGCGCCAAAGGAGACGCCAAAGGAGACGCCAAAGGAGACGGAATGCAGACGTTCGCCGTCACCATTCCGCGAGGCATCCGCCCGGGCCAGGAGTTCCAGGCGAATCTCGATGGGCAGCTGACGGTGGTCACCGTGCCACAAGGCAGCGCCGCGGGCTCGACGCTTCACGTGAAGGTCCCGTCACGACGTGTTCAAGCCAGTGAACACAAGGCCATCCCGCGGCTCATGGAGCTCGACGACCGCCTCGAGGACGCCCTCCGCTCGGGCGCCATCAAGTTGATCATCGCCGACCGCGTGCGGGACGGCACCATCGGCACGAATATCGCGCGCCGGCAGGACCTGGAGGAACGCGAGCGCGCCGAGAAGCTCCGGATCTTTGAGACGCCCGTGGATGCAATCAAGCTACTACGCCGCAACGGGCGCGAGATCGGCTCGCTCACATACGGCTGGGACACGCCCGACGGGTCGGATCCGTCTGGCGATTACTTGCGCGCCGTGTGCCGCTTCCTGCTGAGCGAGCTGGGCGCGCATGTGAAGGCGATCTTCTGGGACGCTTGCAGCCTGCCGCAGGAGCCGCGCTCCGAGAGCGATGCCATGGTGTTCAAGGAAGCGCTCGAGGTGATGGCCGACATGTACGCCTCCGTGCTCGGCACGATGGTCATGCGCCACCGCTCCGTGCCCGCGCGTCCGGCGAGCCTCGACGGCGAGGTCGTGGTGTTGATGATGCCGAAGACGTTCGCCGCCACCATTCCGCGAGGCATCCGCCCGGGCCAGACTTTCCAGGCGAATCTCGATGGGCAGCTGACGGTGGTCACCGTGCCGCAAGGCAGCGCCGCGGGCTCAGAGCTCCATGTGACGATCGGCGATGCGACCGCTGAGTCAGCGGTGCACCGAGCGCTCAGTGTTCACGGCGCTATCGAGCGGGTGGGCCGCGATGAGCTTGGACGGTATCGCGCGCGCTTCGCCTCGCACGCGGACGCAGAGCGCGCGGTGGCGGCGGGGCCATTTGTGGGCGCGACGGCCATCTTCACGTACCACAACGCGCGCCCGTACGCAGCACGCGGATGGACGAGCCTCGAGAGCGGCGTGAGTACCGAGGGGCTCTCACGTGCGGCGTACCTTCCGGGGCTGAAGGCGACGCTCGAGCGGCTGCCGCCCAAGCTGGTCGAGATCGACGGCGAGGCACCCGAGGCGGCGAGCGAGCAGTATGGCGGCAGCGAGGGTGCGGGCCCGCGGATCGAGCGCGTGCGGTCGAGCATCCGGGACGCGGTCTTCACGGGCAAGGGCGACAAGGAGGTCGTGATGCGGCTGTACGATGAGTATATCACCAAGATCGGCAACGCGATGAACGCAGGCGAAGGGGTGGCCGGCGAGTATGAGGGCGAGAGGAACGCTTCGGGTGAGGAGGAGGGGCGCGGCACGTACCGCTATGCAAACGGCGCCGTGTACGAGGGCGAGTGGAAGGCTGGTAAGCAGGAGGGGCGCGGCAAGTTCCGGTGGGACGATGGTGACGAGTACGAGGGCGAGTTCAAGGCTGATCAGATTGAGGGGCACGGCACGTACCGGTTTGCCAACGGCGACGTGTACGAGGGCGAGTGGATGGCTGGCAAGCAGGAGGGGCGCGGTACGAAGTGGTCTGCCGCCGGCGCCGTCGTCTTCGAGGGCGAGTGGAAGGCAGGCGAGCCCGTGACCACATCGTGGCATCACTCTCTCGCTCACTCGCTCTCTCAACATTTCTGGTGACAGCGCGACGGACTCAACCAGCGTGAATAGTGCAAGTGGAATTGTGCGGCCTGTCGTTGGCTCCGTGGGCACAGATACGCGCCGGCGCCGATCCGTACTGTATGGGGAGTCCTCTCGGTACAACTTTCGGTGTTTGCCCTTAGCGCCGAGGTAGCGCCCATGGGTAGCGCCATGCGCTGAGGAGGACGGCCGCACGATGGCCGGGCCCAAGGTGGAGCCACACGATTGTCGCACGATGGCCGGGCCCGAGCGTTGCGGGTCGGTACTGCTGAGATGATCCGCCGGCAGAGAGATTAGCTCTCTGGCCGTCATGCTGGCCGTACGGTACTCGAATGGGTACTCGATACGGTATGAAAAAGCCGTCAGACCGTGCGGGCAGACCGAGACGCCACGCGGCACACGGCATGAGCCGAACAAAACCGTCCGCGTCTGCGCGCGAGGTGCCGTTGTACATTCTACATTGGTGTGCAAGTGCCCATGGAAGGCAGCGAGCGAGCGAGCGCGCGTGCGCTCCCGAACAGTCGCGTTCGGGCGGCGCGACCGTAAAACGGCAAAAGCCGGAGTCAGAGCCAGACATAGAGGGAGGAGAGGGCATGGGAGGGGAGCAGGCTAGACACAGGCCCAGACACAGGCCTCAGGCCACCGTGCACCGAACAGCACGATGCATGAATACACGAAACAGAGACAGTCAGAGGCGCATCTGATCCACTCGATCCACTCGTCAGATCCACTCGATCCACCTGATCCACTCGTCAGATGTCGTCACGCAGCGGACAAAGAATGGGTCACTCACAGCGGACTACTACCTCTCTCCTCGGGCATCTCGTGTACCTACTTGCGGACTTGTCGCCTCGCAGCGACCAGCGTACTAAGAGTGCTCGCACCGGACTCGGGCGGGGGCGTCCGCGTTCGGATCGGCAAGCCTTCTGCCACACGCTCCACGTATCGGAGGAAGTCGGTGGTGTCGTTCCTTGCGTCGCGCTTGAGATGGTGGCTGCGCAACCTTTGAGTGAGTCCCGCTCCCGGCCGGAGGAGGGCGTGGCCTTGCTGTCGACCAACCCACCCGCCGCCTCTCACAGTTCCAGCTGCCCAGTAGCCCGCCGAGTGCTCAAGCGCGCTTGGCCGCACCCAGATCCCATCTCCCGCCAGTAAGCCCACGAGATGGAAGCCGGCCTGCGAGAGAATTGCGTGGATCTCACTGACCTCATCCCGCCCGTTATGATCCATCTCAATCACGATCGAGTAGACAGAGATTTCGCGCCAATCTATTGAACGCAGAAGCGGCACCTCGTAACCCTCTACGTCGATGGACAGAAAGTCGACGTGTTTCACGCCGTGCGACTTTAGAATGTGGCCTAAGCCATGGCACGGGACGTCGACGGTCGCATTCTTCTCCGCCGCGCGAGCGCGCTGCATCAGAATGTCGCCGCGCAAGACATTATCCTTGACGCCAGAGCCCGGATGACATCGGACCGAGAAGGGGATTGTCCCGCCGGACGGCCTCGGGTGGCAGACAGCAGATTGCACGGTCTGCACGATTTGCTGTCTATGTCCCGGAAGGCCTTTCTTTAGGGCTCGCCGTGCGAGAACTGGCCAATGCGTCGGGCACGCCTCGATCAAGACACCTGACCAATCCAGCGCGTGCTGCAGCGTCAGCGTGTTGCTCAGGTCGAAACCATTCAGTGCCCCCAGCTCGACAAATGTGCCTTGCACAAACACTCGGCCCTGCTTTTCGAAGAGCTCTCGCAGCACGACGGTCTCTTCTCCGAGCTGCGACTTTGAATACTTGTCGAGGTCGGCGAGGTAATAGCGCTCGGAATCGGCTACTTCCGCCACTGTTGCGGCGACGAAGGCAAATACGCACGGGATCCGCATATCTTTCCGCATCGATCGAATCTGTTGAAATGCTGCATTGCAATGCATGCACTTGAGTTTCCACGTGCTCCCTGCCCTTTATGCCCAAGGGTTTGTTCCTCAAGCTCTCTGTGAACGGTATCCTGTCTAGCTACCTAGGGATATTCTCGGTGTATTGGGTGCCCTACCGATCCTCTGTTGCATCTCGCGCTTCGAGCGTTCTCCGGAACTCGCCGAGATATAATCTCCAAGATCGTGAATCTCGGAGATCATCTCTGTCGTTCTGGCTACTGTCCCATTCTAGGACGACTCCCGGTTCCATTACCGCTAGGATGTCTTCTGGTGGCTTATGGGGTGGTCGTTGGGTGTTTTGATATTCGAGAGCTTGTAGAGTGGCTGCGTGCGAGCGGGGTGCGTGCTGGATCGCGGGACCCTGCCGACGTCGGCTTCCATGATTCGCGCTTGAGCGAAGGCGGCCTTTCATCTGTGAGATTCCTCTGATGCGCCGCCTTACGGTCACACCCGACGGTGCGCTAGTTCGCTCCCGGCGATGAGCCCGTAACCTTTGGGGATTTCTCGGCTCATCCGCCACGTGCGCCCGTAACAGCGCTCCCTTTGTTTGGATCCATGCACTCTTGGAGCTTGGGGCTCAGCACACATTTCTCATTTCCGAGAGAAGTTCAGGAAGTCCAACCGTCACACTCTCTCGATGGCACTGAAGCAGCCACCACCGCCGCCATCGAGAGTGTGACGTGAAAGAAGATGATTGCGATGGTGCACTGAGTTGACGATATTGACCTCCTTGTTGTTACTTCGCTTTATTTCGAGGCGGAAATTTGATTGACGAAGTGGCCTTAGGCCTACGAACCGGCGACACAGAGTCACAGAACACGCAACACCGAACTCCGAACACGCGCGGTCCGGGGTCGGGTCGCTGCGGTATCCGCCTGGGCGTGCGTATGTGAGGCTGGGGTCGTCTATCTCGTCTGTCCGGTCGGAATTCAAATTGGTCGTTACCTCATAGCGGTACTCGACACACGATACGGTAGGAAAATGCCGACAGACCGTGCGGGTAGACCGTGACGCTACGCCCACGGCGCGGCATGAGCCGAACAAAACCGTCCGGTCCGCGCGCGAGGTGCCGTTGTGCAGCAGTGGTCAGTGCAAGTGCCGCTGTGCGCTCAGGCGAGGTAACAGCATCTCCTCCCGTCGACCGTCGTTCAATCAGCTTCCTCAGCGCCCTAATTGTCGTCCTCCTCGTCGTCGTCGTCCTCCTCCTCCTCCTCGTCGTCCTCATTCTCCTCCTCCTCGTCTTCGTCGTCGAGCACCTCGAACACGTGCGTGCCCATGAGTGGTATAGGCGGCGCATCAGGCTGTGCATGCGGCCGAGAGCAGAGCTCGAGTCGCACTCGGCCGCGCAACCCGGCACGCGCCGGCACCGTGCACGCGACGACATTCGGTGCGAGGAGCCGTGTGGAGTGCAAGTCGGCGCGTGCACTGCACACGAAGCGGGCGAGGTACTCGACACCGGCCGCGGGGGCTCTCTCTAGCAATGCCCACACGACCGCACCGGGGCGGCCTTTCGCACACGATAGCTCGACCACGCGGATCGCCGCGAGCGAAGCTTTGTCGACAGAGGACTTAGCGCGAGAAGCGGCCGGCTCGGCGGCTGCCGCCTTGACGTGGCGCCTGGCAGCGATGGACGACCCCGGCTCGGCCGCCGGCGCCAATGTAGCCGAGGCGGCGACGCCGCCCCCACCAAAGTAGCTCTCATCGCCATCAGCCCCTCCACTTGCCTTGCCAGCCGACTTGCCAGCCGATTTGCCAGCCGGCTTGCTAGCTGCCGCGACGGTGGCGGCTGCTGCGGCTGTCGTCGTGCCGGGCTCGCGCACTTCGGCCCTCTGTACCCATTGGCACAAGCCGCTCGCTCGGTAACGGATCCAGAGGCGCAGCCCGTCATCGTCCTTAGCCTGGACGCCTCGCACAGCCTCCTCGACCGTGGCCGCATGCCATACAGAGCGCTCACCGTTTGGGTCCACTGCCTCGACCTGCGCACCCACGCGCGCCCAACGTGGGAGCTCCGACGGGGCGAAGTCGGCCATCACGCGTACAGCCGCGGCCGCTACCCACGCGGTCGATCGGTCTACATCGAACTGAACTCTCACCCCCTTGGGCTTGCGTGCGTCCACCTGCAGCACCACCGCATTGTACTGCTTGCGCCCGTACTGCACGACCACCGCCTCGTTCGCTTCGAGCTCCTCCTCCGCCTCCGCCTTCTCAGCCTCGAGCCGCTCAGCCTCGAGCCTCGCTGCTTCCTCCTCCTCAGTCTCTCGGGTGGTGGCCCGCCGAGGAGGGGGCGGCGGGGGCGGCGGCGGTGGTCGTTGGATGCGCGCTGGACCCGGGCCGCCGACCTCATCCACGTCCATCGCCACGCCCGCCTCCGCCTCCTCCGAAGCCTCCTCCGAATCAGGCTCCGTGTCGCCCTCATCGCCGCCAGCCGACACCGATGACGCCGGCCGCCGCCGCTTCGCACTGCCATCGCCGCCATCGTCGACTGCGCCGCCCTCAGCCCCCGCCTCACGCACCTGCAGCCGCTTCACCCACTGGCATAGTTGGCTCTTCGTATAGCGAACCCACAGCCGCAGCCCATCATCGTCCTTGTCCGCCACGCCTGCCTTGGCCTCTTCGAGCACTGCGGCATACCATTTCGATGGAGACCCGTCCGGATCGAGCGCCAAGACGGCGCCGCCCACACATGCCCACGCCGGCAGGCTCGCCTCGGGCGCCTCGGGCATCAGCCGCACTGCACCGCCCGCCACCCAGGCGAGGGTCCGATCGGAATCAAATTGCACCTTCACGCCCCTGGCTCGCTTCCTATCGAGCTTGAGGACGACCGCGTTGCAATGGGAGTGCCCCCAGCGCACAAGCACCGCCTCATTCTCGTCCACACCCTCGGGGATCGCGCTGCTTGACGCCTCGGTTGCCCCGCTCACCATCACCGGCGCCGACGTGCTGGCCGCAGCAGTGGCAGCGGCAGCAGGGCTGTCAGCGGCGGCGGGGTCTTTGCCACGGGGCATGCGCGTCGTCTCTCGACGTCGCTTCGCACCGGCACCGGTGGACGGGCGGGCGCGGTAAGCAGAGGGTGCTGGCGCGCTCGTGGGCGCGCGTCGCCCACGCTCGCGCTGTAGTGAGCGCGGACCTGCGCCAGCTACAGCGGTGTCGGGGGCGGCGGCGGCAGCAGTTGGAGCGGCGGCAACGGCGTCGCCGTCCTCAGCCTCAGCCGCACACAACGCGTCCTCGTCCTCCTTCGCGTCCTCGTCCTCGTCCTCCTCGTCGTCGTCCGTGGTGGGAACGTCGCGAGCAGACGCCGCCGCCAGAGCCGCAGCCTCCGGAGCACGCGCAGCCTCGGATGCTCCAACGGCTCCAGCGGCTCTAACGGCTCCAGATGCTCTAACGGCTTCAGATGCTCCAACGGCTCCGGCGGCTCCAGCATCCTCTGCTGCCTCTTCTTCTTCGGCCGCCTCCTCCGCCGCCGCCTCTGCCTCCTGGTGCGCGCACCCGCTCTCTTCGAACAAACCCGCCTCGTCCACCTCCGCGTCCGCGAGCGCCGCGGCGAGCGCTTCCGCCCCCTCGCGGATGAGCTTCAGCGGCGAGGTAATCGGGGCTGCGACCGTCGAGGGCGCTGCTTCGCCCTCGTCGTCGTCGTCCTCTTCCTCGCCCTCTTCCTCGCCCTCCTCGTCCTCATCCTCATGGGCGAGGATGTCGCGATAGCGCAGCCACATCCGCTCGCCGCTGCGCGAGCAAACCTTGAAACGCGCGCCCTCGATGCCTCGCTTGAGGCCTTGGCGGCGGTCGAGGATGAGCACATCTTCCTCATCGCCGCGCAAGGAAGTGCGCACGGTCGAACCGATGGTGAGCCATCCGGGCAGCAGCCCATCCTTTGGGACTTTCAACCCCTGTACGTCATCCTCTGTCACCCAAATTGATGCGCCGAGCAAGTCGTGCTTCTCGTGAGGGCCGTCAATCTGCACGCGCAGCCCACGATCGGTAGCCACGTCCTCCACGGTCGCCTCGAAGCGCACCGAGCCCCACTTCACGGCGCACAGGTCGCCAACGGCCACGGTCGCTCCCGCTGCCGCGCGGGTCGCCGCGAGCTTGGCGGCCGTGCCTTCCAGATGGGCTGACTTCATGGCAAAAAAAACCCGTTCACAGTTCATCGGCCTGTGAAGAAACAACGAAACATCCCCGCGTGGGGAAAACCGCACACTCATCACCGGGGGCTCAGCTCCAGCGCCGGGGGCTCGTGCACCACCTGCCGCAAGTAGTCCTCAACGTCGAATCGGCTACCAATGAAGAGAGGCGTCTTTTCGTGCGCCGAGGTGGGCACCGCATTGAGCGGACTCGCGCCCTCGCCGTCGTCGGCCTCGGCGCCTGCCTGCAGGGCCAGCCACGACATTGGCCCCGCCTCGAAGAGCAGCCGCAATTTGCCGCGTGGCGCGCCGCGTGAGGCGGGGTACAGGAAGAGCCCGCCGTACAGGAGGGTCCGGTGGACGTCCGCCGCCATCGTCCCAATGTAGCGCAGCGTGCGCGGGGGGCTAGCGCGGCTCAGCGCGCCGATGTACTGAGCGGTGCGTGCGTCCCACCCACCGCTCAGCCCAACGTTGACAGAGAACGTCTTTCCCTTGGTGGGAGTTCGGATGTGCGGCCGTGTCAGCACAAAGTTACCATGTGAGTCAAAGGTGAACCCATGCAGCCCTTGACCTTTCCCCACAGAGATCACTAGCTGGGTCGAGGCGCCGTAGATCGCGTAACCAGCCGCTACGAGCTCCGAGGCGGGCCGCAGCGAGGAGGAGCTACCGTGCACCGAGGCTGAAGCCACCGTCGACCCGTCCGTCGACCCGTCCGTCGCCAGCTCGTTGGCTTCATCGCTCGCAGACGCTACCTCGGCTGCACACCAATTGGACGTCCGCTCGTAGATACCAAATATGGTGCCCACTGTGCTGCCCGAGTCAGCATTGTTCTGCCCATCGAGCGGGTCGATCACGACGACGAAGCCCCGCGAAGGGGCGGCATTGGTGTTCACGTCCGCGGACGCGGGGAAATCGTAGCTGCCCTCGTGTGTCGAGAGCACGAGCTCGCTCACCTCGTCGACCGAACTAAGCTCTCTAATGAAGATCGAGGCTGCGGCGAGGTCGAGTGCGTCCACATCGCCACCTCGCGGCCGGACGCCCTCGAGGTGGCTGCATGCGCTGCGCAAGCCGCGCCGCATCAGGTGGCCCGTCTCGCGCACGCCCTGCTCGAGCGCCACGAGCACCCGCGCCAGACCAGCAGCCTCGCCACGGCACGTTGTGAGCACGTACTGCGTCATCGTCAGAGCGGGCCCGTCGGGCGCGGTTAGGCTGTTGGCAGGTCCGGCACCCGCCCGCCCGCCGTATCGCATGGTCATCTTCTCCAGATTCGCCGGCTGCGGCGGCAAAGAGAAGGACAAGCTACGCGCTCGCTGGCTGTCTGGCTCCTTCGCTGACCGTGGCTGCTGCGAAGCTCCGACGGAGGTCGTCAGCTTTCGCGGAGTGACAGTGACGGCGTACCGAACTAGGTACGCGCTCAGAAGCGAGAGAAGAAGTGGTAGTTGCTCGCGGCAGCGGAGGATAATGTAGCGGATGAGTGCCAGCAGCGTACGCAGCGTAAACGTCGTAAACTGCCTTGCCATTGACCTTTCGCTTTGTGTGAACGTTAACACGACAGAATCTTCACAACCTCGAGGTCTTCTCTCGGAAGGCCACTCCCGCCGCGGCCGCGCCGTCTGCTTGAGTTTCAACACCGTCCGCGGCGAGAGCGGCCTCATGGGCGGGGGCGCCCTTGCCCTTGCCGGGCGCGATGAACTGAACAGTAATGGGCGCCATCTCCATATTGTCGAGGCGCACAATGACGCGTCCTTCGCCCTCGACAGAGCTGGTGAAGCGAATTGAGTACGTGCCGTCCTTGTTGTCCTCGACGGTGCATTGGGAGACGGCGGTGCCCATGGCGCGCGCGGCAATGGTGGCGCCGCCAACGTCGAGCGTGTTCCCAAATTTGTCTACGGTCTGCAGGCGCAGCTCGCACGGCACGTTGATGATCGCGGGCTCGATCACCTGCGTAAGGTGTGACTTGCTGCCCACCGCCGGACCCGGCATGACGACAAACTTGAAGGGGGAGCCGGTGATCTCTTCGCCATCCAGCACGACGTGAGCGGCGTGCAACCCCTTGTCCTTGGACTCGTACGTAATCTCGTACGCCCCGAGCTGCGCGAGCTGCTTGAGCTCCAGTTCGACGCGTGTGCGCTCTGGGTTTTCCATCCAAGCTTTGAGTTCGCCGTTGGGTGCCGAGGAGGCGTTGCCATACTCGTCACGCAGCTGCGGCCGAAGCACGATCCGCTCGCCTACGCCCAGTTTGGCACTCTCGGCTCTCGGCTCGGCCGAAGCGCTCGCCTCGTCGGTGACCTTGTTCGGTGCCTTGTCCCCGGGCTGATCCTTAAGCTGATCCGCCCCCCGAGCTGAGCCTTGCCCCTGAGTAGAACCGCTCAAGTACTTATCGATGCCACCGAGAAAGGATCCCGCGGGCGAGGCACGCACGCCGCTCACGCGCACTGGGAAGGGCGAGCCCACGACACTCTTCCTCACGCCACTCCCATCCGGGTCCATCCAGACGTGTAGGAAGAAGTCCCCCGCCTCCTGTGCCGTGTACGAGATGTGGTACGCCTCCACGCGCTCTCCCTCGATGCGCTCGTCGACCCACAGGCCTGTAAACGCCATCGACTTGGCATTCGCGAGTGTGTCGAGGGGATCGCGACGATCCTTACCCTCCTTATTGCTCGCGTCCTTGCCGCGTGATGCTCCAGACGGTTCGCGTTCCTTCGTGACGCTCCCGCGTGGCGGTCCAGCAGGTGCCTCCTCCTTCGCATTTTGCTCCCGGGGCGCGAGGAGCAGACCGAAGCGCATGTCGTCTGATCGCTGCGCCGTGTTGCCGTAGCGATCCTTGCACGAGACCTCGATGGCGGCAGGCAGCCCGGCGCGCGCAGCTTTGAGGCCGTCACCACTCACGGCACACTTCGACACCTCGGGCGTTGCCGCCGAGATGACAACCGTCGTGGGCGAGCCCGCGATATGAGTGTTGGCGATGGTGACCCGCACCGGGTATGTGCCCGAGATCTCAGATCGCAACGAGATCGAGTAGGAGCCATCCTGATGGTCGACCACGTTCACACTCAGTTCATCGACCTGGTTTTTCTCGTTGTTGGCGCCGTGCTTGTCGAGTGCAGCCTGCACGAGGGCGCCACCTTTCGTGCACAGGTTGCCCATCCGGTCGGACGTGTGGATGAGAACCGTGCACCCGTCCTCAGGAGCCTTGCCCACAACACCCCGCAGGGGCAAGTCGCGCACCTCGAGGTGCGTCGTCTGCGCGTGCGCGGCGCCCGGCGAGACGACGAGCAGAAAAGGAGACCCCGGGAGGGCGACGGCTTGCTGACGCAGGCCAACGTGTAGCCAGTATCGGCCGGCAAGCCCGACCGAGTAGCGTACGGTGTGCGCCTTGATGATGGTGCCGTGCGCGTGCAGATTACCGGGCTCGACGCCGCCGAAGGCGAAGGCGAACCCTGCCTTATCATTCGAAAGCTCGTGCGCCTGAGATGGTTCGTGCACATGGGTTCGATCCTCTCTCGACTGCATCTTGGCCCCGGCCGCCTTGGCAGCGTTATCTGCCGCCTTGCGCCGTGCCCATAAGGTTAGATGTCGCTGCCGTTCGCCTGCCTCGAGCTGCTCGTGAAGAGGGCCCAAATAGATCGCCCCCTGCTTCGTCGCCGTCACCCAACCGTACTGGGGCGGTGCTGACGTCCCGTGCATCATCTCCGTGCCGTCGTCGTCGTCGCCGAGCCCCCACAAGTGTCGGTGGGCACGGTCGGGCCGGAAACATTGCAGCCGCATCGCCCTCGAGCGTGGTGAGCCGTCAGAGGTGGTGGGCGGCAGCACAAAGGACGAGTCCGCACCAAACTGGCGATGTGTGCCGCCGCCGGCCGCGCCTGTGCGGTAGGACGGTAGGACGGGGCGGTAGGACGGGGCAGACCCAGGACGTGTGTCCCCGCCCGGGCTGGCCACCGAGTATGCGAAGCGTGCGGAGAGCTGCCCACCGCCGTTCAGCTCGTCGGTCGTGCGGCAGAGCTGTAGCTCGACCTTGGCTCGTACGCCGTGCTCGGTGGGGCGCGCCTCGACGACACGCACGAGGCCTCCCACGGCGAGCATGCCGAGCACTTCGGAGTCGAGCTCGCACGACACGCGTACGATCAGCGGCTTCAGCCCGGCGACGCACCGCAGGGCCTCTGCTACCTTTGCGAGGGCCGCAGCACCGTCCTGTGCTGACGATACCCTACCGTCCGATCCCGCCTTGTCGGGCTCAGACTCCTCGTCGACCGGGAGGGCCTTTAGCTCGGTGGGGGGGATTTCTTTGGTCGGCTGCCGCTTGTGCTGCTCGGGGCTCGGGGACGAAAGCACGGCCTTGGAGGGCACGGCCGCTGAGCCCTTGGCGTCATGCTTCGCATTCTTCGAAGCGGCATTCTTCGTAGCAGGCTGGGACGGGACGGCAGCTGCAGCCTCTCCCTGGTTGGCCTTGATGAGGACCGCCGCTTGCTTCTCGGCGCGCTGCCGCTCCTTATCGGCCACCGACTGGAACGCTCGGATGAGCCTCTCGAGGCCGTCGGTGCCGTCGTCCGTCGATGGCAGCAGCTCGACGTAGACGTCAAGGTCATCAGCGTGCGTGTACTGGCCGAGGCCATCAAGGAAACTGCACTCGAAGGCGGTCGGCTCACGCGCCGTCGCCGAGTGAAGCGCTTCGCCGCGCAGCTGGCATCGCGACGGGTCTGGCCGAGCCGCGAGCACGTCGACCGCAAACGGGCTGCCGGGCAGTGAGATGCCGTTCAGGGTGATCGACACGTTGTACCGACCCGATGTTGACGGGAAGTAGCTGACCGTGTACGTGCCGTCCTCGTTGTCGAAGACGCGTGCGCGCAGTGCGCTCGCGCCGCGCATCGCTACGTTGAACTTGTCACCGCCCATCTTGATCAGCTCGTCTGCAGCATTGCGTGCAATAATGGTGAAGGTCGCCATCTGGCGCACGATCGCTCTGCGTAGCCCATCGCCTTCGACCTTGCACGAGCTCGCCATCGTGAGGGATGAGCGCAGTGACGATGGCGTGCACGACGGCATGCGTGTGTAATTGAGCTTGATGGCAGCGAGGTTTACGCGGGCGTGGTTCGCGTTGGCACCAGAGCTCGCAACGATGACGCCTTTGAGATCCGGGGACATGCCATTCGTCGCGGCAGCTGTGCTAGGTTCAGAGGGTGTTGGCATGGTGCTGTGTGTCCGCGACAGTCCGGTCGGTTCAGCCACAACCCCCAAAATTCCGTCGCGACGCACGAGTTTTCACGCAGCCCCTGAAACCAATGTAGTTTCGCATGCATCGTCAAACGTGAGCCGACTTTTTTATATAGACCTGTAAAGCCAGCTTTACATCTCTTCTAACGACCGCCTCGCGCCGCCGAATGTGGCCAGGCGGCTCCCTGGTGAACGGGTGCCTGCTCGCCCGCCCGCGAGCGACGCTCGTCACGCTCTATACATGTACTACGAGTCCGGCATGAAGCTCGTCTTCGCGAGGTTGTCGGGCAAATCCGGGTCGCCTGGGCTCCATTGGTTCTCGGCGGGCGGCATGTGCGCCGTACGGAAGGCCGTCGCCAGCCGCACCGCATCGGATGCCTCGAGCTGCGCCGTGCGCAGGTCGAGCCGCGCCTCCCCGCTCACGATGTTGAGGCGAAGCACGACCTCGGCGCCGCTGTCAGTGCGCACGGCCGTCGTGTGCACGTCGCGCTCGAGCGAGAAGCTCGCCCCGCGCATCGCGTCCTGCATGGAGCGCCCCAAGCAGCCCATCGCCGAGGCGAGCCGGCGCGACGGCTCCATCGGCGCGCACTTCGTCACGACGCCCAGCGCACACGCAAGCACCTCCGAGGGCTGCGCCGAGTGCGGCAGCGCGAACCCGATGTCTAGCGCCGCGCCCGCCTGCTGCTGCTGCTGCGAGAGCTCGAGCCCCTGCGCCTCTGCGGCTTCCAGCGCCGCGCTCGCAAAGACTCGCCACCCACCGGGCCCAAACATCCACAAGGCACGCTGGAGATTCTCGCGAGCGGAGACGAGCTGCGCCGACGGGGGGTCCAGTTGTGCGGCTGCGGCGGCTGTTGACCCCGCCGCGGTCGACATGCACGCCGCTCGCAACTGGTTGGCACGCTCAGAGACGGCCGAGCGGAGCCCGGGGAGCGGACGAGAGGCGCCCCTGTGCACGCCTCCTCCGGCCTCGCACTGCGCGGCCGGCGCCTCGGCCAGTGCATAGGCGAAGGCAGAGGTGCCCAAGGCCACGCCCGCAGCCGCACGGCGCATCATCGAACTCTTGCCTCGGAGGCGCGCTCCAGCGTCGACGCACAAAATCTGCGTCTCAAGAAAGCACCCACGCGTTGCATCAGGACCTGAATCAGAGCCGTTTTCCCACAAGCCAATCCAAGTTAAGTCAAGTCAAGTAAAACAGTCTCATTCAGCCCGGTCCTTCAGCACAACACGAGCGAGCGTGCGTACACCGGCGTCAGAGACGTGGACAAAGTCAACGTCATTAAGTTGACAAAACCCCCTGCATGCACGTCAGGCAGGCGCGAGGCTACGAGGCGGGCTGCGGGACTGATCCCTCTCGCGTGCCGTCGTGCCACGTGCCGTGTACCTCCTGTACCCACAAGTTTCGACACATTGCCCCGAGCGACCCAAATCCCGAAAGAGAGTTCTGTGAAGAGGAAAGCATGACTGCGCCGACCATCAAGATCGCGCGCACGCTGTGGGGCGTCGATGGCTTCAACGAGCCGGGCAAGTGGGATGAACTCTTCGGCCGCATCAAGGCAGAGGGCTTCGACGCCATCGAGTGCACCACGCTCACATGGCGGTGTGACCCGAAGCTCCTGCGCGAGCTGCTGGACAAGCACGAGCTCGGGCTCATCTGCCAGATCCACACGACGGGCGGCGACATCGACGCCACGACGGGCGAGTACCAGTACCTCACGTCGAGCAAGCTGCACGCCCACCTCGCCTCGTTCGTCAAGCTGCTGACCGAGGCCGCCGCGCTAAAGCCGCTCTTCGTCAACTCGCACTCGGGGCACGACTCGTGGAGCACGGAGACGGCGGTTGCCTTCTTCAAGTACGCTCTCACGATGGAGGCCTCGCTCGGCGTCCCCGTCGTCCACGAGACGCACCGGCAGCGGCTGCTGTGGAATCCGTACTCGACGGCCGAGATCCTCAAGACCGAGGCACTCAAAGGGAAGCTCAAGGTGAACTGCGACCTGTCCCACTGGTGCTGCGTGTGCGAGCACGTATTCGACGCGACGAGTGCGCGCGACGACTGGTGGCCCGCGACCCTCGCCCTGGTCGCCGAGCACTGCCACTTCGTCCACTGCCGCGTGGGGCACGCCGAGGGGCCGCAGGTGAATGCCCCCGAGGCGCCCGAGCACGCGAAGGACGTCGACGCGCACTTTGGGTGGTGGCGCACGATCTGGCAAGCGCAGGCCGCGCGCGCTGGCGCGCCGCCGGTCGTGTGGGCCGAGCCCGAGTTTGGGCCGCCGCCGTACATGCAGACGCTCCCGTTCACCAACGAGCCAGTGTCGGACTTATGGAAGATCAACAGCCGGCTGATGGTACGCATCCGATCCGAGCATGCACGCGCACTCGAGGAGGCCGCCACCAAGGCCGCCGCCGCCGAGGCCGAGGCCGCCGCCGCCGCCGCTGCCGCCGCCCCCAAGGTCCCCAAGAAGAAGTGGGTCCACACCCTGGGGGGGCAGCAGGGTGGGGGGTATGTGCAAGTGGATGTGGAGGACGAGGAGGCGGCTACGAAAGCGAGCGGCCTGGCTGTGAGCGCTGCGCTACGTGAGCTCGCGGTGCAGGATGTCGAAGCCGTCGCAGCCGCCAAGGCCGCGGCGGAGGTGCAGGCCCAGGCGCGCGCGGCGGTGCAGCGCGAGGGCAACCTCAAGGGCGCCGAGATGGCGGCAGCAGCACGCCAGACGGGCGTGACCTTCTTCTGCACGCCGCTCGTCAGCGCAGAGGGCGAGCTGCCGCTGCTCAACACGGCGCTTCAGGCGATGAATGCGCCGGCGGACGCGGCGGGCGGCGGCGGCGGCGCGGTGGCGTTGGGCAAGATGCTCTTCTCCGCCGCAGAGGGTGAACAGCTCGCGATCGTCACCTACGTGCCATCTGGCCAGAATGTCATCGATGTGAGTGAGTGGACGGCTTCAGTGCTCGAGGCCATCGGTGGCAAGGTGATGCTCGGTCCGCCCAAGATGGTGTCCAACGGCACCGAGGAGGGGCGCGGCACGCGAGTAGAGGCCGCTGTGGCCGCCGACCCTGACGCGGGCAAGTCACCGACCAAGGACCTGGACGTGGGGCTCGCCGCCGCCGTTGCCTTCCTCAAGCAAAAGGGCGCCCTACCCTCCGACCTCGAGTGATGGGCGGGCTTCGTCCCGGCTGGCGCAGAGCCAACGGGGAGAGGAGCGCGCACGGCGGAGAACGGCTGAGAACGTGAGGCGCACGGAGGGTTAGGAGTGGTCGGCCGCGTGCACAGTGCCCCCTTCGCAACCTCCCGCCGGTCCGTGTGTCACGTTATATTTAATTCAATGATCTGGCGTGTCTTAGTTTGTTGTGTCTTACAGTGTCAGCTTGGGGCTGAAGCAAAACTTCGCTACGACGTTTATACAGTGCGTCCTCGCGCTCTCTCGCGCGCGCCACACATAGACAAACGCTCGGGGTCGGGCTTTCACGCCTCGTCAAGAGCCTATTGACCGAAGAGCTGTCCGCGCCGGTGCGCTCACTGCTTCTTGCGCGCACCGGCGGCGGCGGCGGCGGGCCGTCCGCCGCCCTCGCCGCCGCCGCCCTCGCCGCCCTTGGGCGCCTCCCCACCGCCCATCGTCATGACCATCAACGCCGGCAGGATGTACATCCAATACTTGCGAAGGAAGGACTGGTTCTCAGGCGGTGGGCCGCCCTCGGCGCCGCCCTTGCCGTCGGCGCCCTTGGCGGCGGCGGCGGCGGCGGCGGCGGCCGGAGGCAGGAAGGCAGCGTCGGGGACCTTGCCCAGCGGCTTCGGCCCCTCCAGTGGGAAGAGCTGCGTCGCCGTCGTGTTGAACAGCACCTCGTCGAGCGCCAGCCGCGGCAGGCCGTCAGTGGGGCAGCGCGCGGGCACCTTGGGCAGCACGTACGAGAGTGCGACTACGCGGTCGCGCCCGCGCATCGTCAGCTGCAGGTGCTCCTCGAAGCGCGACGCGAGCAGCGTGCACGCGCTCGCCGACGCCAGCACAGGCGGCGAGTTCGGGTCGCTCAGCACCGACGGGAGCGAGAGCGTGTAGTAGCCGCCGGTCTTAGCGAGCGATTTGAGCGCCTCAATGTCAGCGCTCTCGAGGCGCGCTTGCGCTACGCGCACTGCGACAGAGCCGCCCGTCGCCTGCACACTCTTCGACGACTTGAAGAAGAGCTTGTTGCGCACCCGCGGCTCGCCGTCGCCGAGGGCGTGCATGAGCTCGGCGGTCATTTCGTTGTCATCATCGGCCGTGAAGTAGGTCGGCGTCGACGGCACCGATAAGTCCTCCTCGTCGAAGTCGAAGGCGCTGGCCGCGAGCGCGGCGAGGATCAGGAGAGAGGCTCTCAGTGTCCTCATGTGTTCGCGTGGCGGCGCCGAAATGGGCGTTCACTCGTGACGCTCCAGGGTCCTAATTCTATCGCCGATCCTTTCTGCTCCTTTCCAAGAGAACTATACTCGATAAGGCAAGAGTTTCCTTCCTGTCGCGCCTGTCGCGCGAAGGATCGGACTGGCGCAGGTGCTCGTCCACGCTCATTGCCTAGGCCAGCCCGGTCCCTGCGCACGATGAAGCCCGGCACGGCGCTCTCGGACGCCAACAACCCCACCGGCAGCGCCGCAATGGCGCACTTTGCCGAGGCGACCGGAAATGTGCGCCAGACGCACACCGGCGTCAACAACTCGTACGGCGGCCGCGCTCCCGGGCTGTCTCAAACCAAGGTACAGCTCTCGTACGGCGTGTACGAGACGCGCATGCCCGCGCTCAACCTGCAGTACCACGGCTACGACGACGCGCTCGAGTGCGAGCACGCCTTCAAGGCCAAGGTTACCATTCCCGAGAAGTGGCTCACCAGCCCCACGCCCGTCTCGATGCTCAAGGCCTTCTTCCTCAAGTCGTACCGCAAAAAGTTCCCGGATGCGCCGCTCTCGAAGCTGAGCGACGATGCCATCCAGCTCGCGGTCAAGGACCAGTCGATGTTCGTCTTCTCCAAGGAGGCCGTCGCTGACGACGCGATCGTGAGCAAGACGTTCTACGACCGGCAGGACGTGTGGGCGATGGGAACGCAGGACTGGGCGGACATGGAGGAGAAGCTCAAGGCGTACCGGCGGACGATCGTGCGCTACCTGGCACACTGCCACCGCTCGTCCACCGACAGCTGGGAGCTCGTCACGCCCGTCACGAGCGCCAAGCAGCTGAGTCCGACCAACTGCTACGTCGTCTTCACGGGCTGGTACAAGATGCAGTGTGTCGTGGTGCAGCCGCATCTGACGATCGCAGACCTGAAGGTGTACCTGCACGAGAAGAACGGCTCGCGCATGCCGCTCGAGTGCATCGACATTGGCGTGCGCTCGGGCGACGACGTCAAGATCATCGACGACGCACTCACCCTGCAGCGAGTGTACGAGTTGAGTGAACGTCCAGATGCGGACTACATGCACGGGCCGGGTACCTATGGCGAGTGGGAGGAGAGGGAGGCGCAGCGCAAGGCGGACGAGAAGGAGGCGGTGCGGCTGCGCGAGCTCGAGCAGCGCGCCGAGGCCGAGATTGAGGCCAACCGTGACAAGCGCGGCCCGGACGGTACGTACTTTCGGCGGCACGACACGACGAGCCGCGTGCATGCAGAGTGGGACAACCCGGAGGCGAATCTCAAGACGTTTAGCGTCGACGACCAGCCGCACAGCAGGGAGTCGGCCGAGAAGGGCGACCTGAGTGACGTCATCGGGCCGCAGATGCCCATGTACCTGCGCAAGACGCACAAGGACAAGGAGTCCAAGTATGCGCACCTGGTCACTGAGGACGGCTCGATGCCATACCTGACCAGGGAAGGAGCCTATGCCGAGCGGCCGACGATCACCGACACGGCCGAGAAGGCGGCGCCGCTCAGGGCGGCGCTCGCTGCCCAGTCGCCCACGCACACGGACTCCGAGGATCAGCATCTCATACCGGTAGGTCTCTTTGGCAGCGCTGCCCCGCCCGCCGCCCTCGGGCCGAGGCCAAAGCCGCACAGCAACGCGTCCAGCGTACCGGACACCAACGCGTCTAGCGTGCCGGATCTGACCAACGGCTTCTGCATTGAGGACGTGCCCGAAGCGCCCGCGCCCGTGACGGCGCCCCAGGGGGCGACGGCATCCGACGGCGCTCAGGACGGCGCTCAGACCCTTGCCGGCCTCGAGCCGGAGCTTGCCACCACCACTCTGCCGCCGCCGCCGCCGCCCGCCACGCCCGCCGTGCCCTCGACGACGTCGCTGGCACGCCCGAGCTTTGTCGGAAAGACCCTCGTGCTCGGTGTGGGGAAACGCATCCAGGACGAGAAGCACAAGATCTGGGTCGCGACCGTGCACGACCCGTACTCGTTCCGTGGGCCCGAGGACCGCGCCGCCGGTGGCGGCCCGAAGGAGAGCCTCGGCCTCCAGCAGAATGGCGCGCCCAAGGGCTGGTCTGCGCCTGCCATCGGCGAGGCGAGTATCAACCAGGACGAGAACTGCTGTATCATGTGACGTGCTAGGTGCGCGAGCGACGTCTCAATGTCACATTCATACTCTGCCTCTTGCCTTACTTATGCAGCTTTTTAATTAGATTATCGATCTCGTTACGTGTGCGGTGTTTAGCCTCCTCGTTCTCTAATGTGCGTATCGCTTCAGCCGGGCGATTACCGATTTCCTATGTCTCTGAGTTGTCACGCCGCCCAAGGCCGAGTTTAACAGAGGTCGGTTCAGGCGCTTGGCCATGGCCCTCCCGTCCGCTGCCCGGGTTGCCGCGTGACGTGATCTACACCGCGGGCCAAACCTCACAGCGACACCCTCTCTCTCGTTGTCTCGTAAGTCTCTGCGACCCACCGACTAAAGTTGGGTATACCAGCGTGATCATATTAGGTGGCGAACAATCTCAATCAGTCTCAATCACGCAGTACACGTCGGCACACGGCCGGCGGGGTCGTCGGGTGTTCGGCCCTCCTCTCAGACCACTCACCCTCTGTCTTCCGTGATCCGCCAACCTGCACGCGTCCCGTGCCCTAAACTCTAGATGCCGTATCGCGTCTGCTGCGCGCCGGCCGCGAGCCCCGGGGAGCGTAGCGGCGGCGGGCCGGGCGGCGGAGGCGGCGCGGGCGGCGGCGGGATTTGCCTGCTCCCACTGCTCCCAGCCCAGGGCGAGCTCGTGCCCCTGGCACTCAATGGTGGCCCGGCACTCAGTGGTGGCCTGGCACTCAGTGGTGGCGCCTCACTGGACGGCGCCGGCCTGTAGACCTTCTGAGGCTCATCGCGTCCTCCGTCCGCCCGACCTCGACCGTCGATCCCTCCGTCCACCCGACCTCGTCCGTACTCCTCCGCCCGTCCGTCCGTCCGTCCATCCATCCCTACGTCCCCCCGTACTCGTCCGTACTCCATAATGGGCGGCGCGAAGTTGACGAGCACACTCTTTTCCTTGAGAGTGGAGAGCTCGGTGCGCAGGGCCTTGACCTCGTTGATGAGCTCGAGCTGGCTCGCCATGAGCGTCTCGACGAGGGCGCCCTCGGCCTTGTCCTCGGCGGGCGCGGCCTTCCTCTCGGGCTCCTTGGTGGGCTCCTGGGTGCACCCGAACCAGCCCCTGACGCTCTCACTCACGTAGGCGAGCGCGCCGTACTCGTCGGGCCATCCATCCTGATCGAGTACCTCCGCTTCTGAGAGCTTCCTCTTCCGATCGAGCATCTTGAGCTGCGAATCCGCGAGGATGACGATGAACATCGAGAGCATGATGAAGATGGCGACGAAGAGGTAGCCCAGATAGAAGAACGCGCTCAGGTAGTTCTTCGAGTTGTTGAGGATCGCGCCGATGTCGCTGTCGCCAAAGAGAGAGCGTGTGATTGTGAGGAAGGACGCCTCGATGGACATGAATTGACTCATGCATGGGCCAAGGCTCACGTAGAACAGCATCGAGAACGAGAACATCGAGATAAGGAAGGCGATGCTGAAGAAGAGCAGGTCGACGAGCGCGTACCGGAGCACGCTGGTCGCGAGGCTCACCTTTGGTACCAGGAGCTCGATGTGCTTGATCATCTTGAGCAGCTGCAGGCACACGCAGAGCGAGAGCCAGAACTTCGTGTCGCTAGAGTCGCGCATCACCCTCCAATCATCCCAATAGCCCACCTGCGAGCACAGGTAGCTCTCGCATGCCTTGCCGCCGTACTCGGGCGTCTCCACGAGCGCGGCGTTGTACGCGCGGATCGAGAACCACACGAGATAGAACAGGATGTAGTTGGTCCAGTCTATGACGTTCCACATGTTGCCAAAGTATTGGATGGGCCCAAGTACGACGACCTCGACGAGCGCGATCACGCAGAAGAAGACGACCATCCCGAGCCCAATATTGGCGTACCAGGCCATCTCGAGGATCAAATCCTTGCGGAGCACCCGCGTGTCCACGTCGAACGAGGTGAAGATGGCGCCGAGGGCGCTGAGCTCGAAGAGCAGGTTGATGCGGCAGCGCACGCCCTCGTGATTCGATTTGAGCTGGAGCGTGATCGTCATCACACGTGTGTGCATGTCGATGTAGTGAGCTCGCTTGAGATCGTTCCACCACACCTCCACCTCCCGGCGCACCAAGCCCGTGAGGGCGCCCGTGCCGTTGCCCAGCGTGCCCGGGTCGCACGACTGCCTCATCCAAAGCCCGTTGATCGACGTGCGCACGCAGTAGAAGAGCGCTACACGCCCGTTGGTCGTGCTGACGGAATAGCGTCGGAAATCAGCCACCTCCGCCGCTAGACCCTCCTCGGGCTGCAGCCACGTGTCCGAGAAGAAAGGGATGGCCACCGCCACGTACCCATCCACATCGTACCGGCCAGAGAACGAGGTGGACAAGGAGGTCGATCGGATGCCGTCCGGGCTCCCGCCGAGCTCCGCCGCGCTCATGTGCGTAAACTGGCGCGAGGGCAGCTCGGCCGGATGCGTGTAATTGTACCCAAACGGAGCGTGGCTCCCCTCGCCCGGCAGCAGCTCGGGGAGGCACTCGCCAAGCTGGTCCGTGTCCCGACACGACTCGGGGTCGGCACGGCCTTGCCGGATCAGAATCCCCTCACTCCAATCCAGCTGGTCCATGCGCATCACCTGCTCCTCCACCGTGTACGGCGTCGGCCCGTCGCCCGCCGTCAGTCGGTCGCCAAGGTGGAAGGCGCCGTCGCCATCGGGCCACACGTCGTCATTGCACCCTTTGCTGTAGCCGTTGACGACCGAGCCCACGATCTCGCACGGGCCCAGATCGCCCATGAGCCCAGGCATGAGCACGGTGTTGCCCCACTCGTAAATGTCGGCCACGCGACGGATCGAGTTGAACGTGTTGTGCGAGGAGTCAAAGGGGGCCTCAACGATCCGATCCATGACGTGCTTGTCCAGGTAGAATTCGGAATTGAGGCGCGTCGTCGTCACCAACATCTGGAATATGTAGACGAAGACGAAGTAGATACAGCACTGGATGTAGGGCTTGTTGAGGAAGCCGGTGAAGGCTTCCCACCCGATGAGCAGCGACCCACGCGATTTCACCCGCAGCCTTTTGTCCGCACCGCCCTGTCCTCCGAGCGCATTCGCCGGGTTCGCCGCACCCGCAGCTGCGTCGGCCATGGCGGGCTGCAGCTGCTCGAGTGCCCGGTAGAGTCGTCGGGCGCTGGAGGCGTCAACTTCCCAAATCGGCAACAGTGGGGATTCCTTCGAGACGACTGAGGGTTTTGAACTTGACAGACAGCAATGGAATTCAGGAGAGGAGTAGTACAGTACAGTACAATGTACTGCGTGTCCTTTGGGCCTCGTGTTTCTGTGCCTGGGCAAAACGCAGGCACGGCCTTTTCAACTGTGAGTTGGTGCCTTCTCGGAACCGGGAGCACGCTCCGGCTCACAGCCGTTTCACACAGAGCTGGGCAAAACGGCTGTGTATTCATGTGATGTCCCGACTTCTCACTGGTGCTCGGGTCCGCCTCAGCGATAGCTCTTAAGCACGCGTGCGGCAACAAGGAGGAAGCGCTCTTAATGCAGACCGCCACCGACATGTTGCCGCAGCTGGCGCGTACGCTCTCTTCCGACAACCAGACGGTGCTGATCGCGGGCCTGGATGCCCTTGCCACGCTCGTGCAGCAGAATGCCACGGTGCAGGAAGCCGCCCGCCGCCACGGGCTGCTGGGTACTGCCATACTGCTGCTCAACGATGGCCGGCGGCGCCACGAGGCCGTGTGCGGTGCCATTTGCGGTGCCGTCGGCGCGCTCGTCTGCGCGCACCGGCCCAGCCAGGAGGCGCTGCATGCGGCGGGCGGGATCGCAACGCTCGTCCAACTCGCAGCGTACTCGATCTTTGTGAGCGTGCGCGCGCGGGCCCTCTTCGCCTTGGGGTGTGCGGCCATGTTGCACAGCGCAATACGCGACGACGTGGTGGCACTGGGCGGCATGCACGCTGCTGTGGCACTCGTGCGTACTCAGTCGTGCGTGGACGCGCCGAGCCAACGAGTGGCGTGCCAGGCTCTCGCGGCGGTGCGCGGTTGGGCCACGGGCGATTGGGCGTCGCAGCAGACGCTTCTAGAGGTGGGCGGTCTGGCGGAGGTGCTCACCAAGCTTCGCGCACCGGCCGCGGTGGCGATCGAGGCCTGCGCCACGCTGCGTGTCATGTGCGAGGGATGCGCCGAGGCGCGGCACGCCCTGCTCGCGCCGGAGGGGCGGCATGGGATGGCGGCGTTGCTCGAGCTTCTGGGCACAGCACCGGCGGACGCGTGGGGGTCACGAGAGGACGTGGGCGTGAGAGAGGGGATTCGGGGTGTGAATGTGAATGGGATTCGGAGGGGACGCGTGGGTAAGGATGGCGCTTCGCCGCCGTCGCCGCTGAGCTCCGCGTGGATGGCCTCCGCCGCGTCCGCGCTGCCGTGGGCGAGGGCGTCGAGGCAGATTGGGATGGCAACGCGCACTGTGCGTGGGTGGCCGCCGCCGTCACGGCGCTCGATGGCCGCATCAGCTCGAAAGGCGGCTGTGGAGCGCCTGCGTGCGAACCAGGTGCCAGAGGCGCTGCTGATGGCGATCTGCGAGGTGCTCGGATGCCTCCTGGCAGAGGCGGAGGTGGAGGCGGAGGACGAGGCCGAGGCGAAGGCAGAGGCGGAGGGCGAGGCGGCGGCCGAGGCGGCGGGCGCGCTGGCCGGCAAGGCGGCGGGCGCGGCGGGCGCGGCGGGCGCGGCGGGCGCGGCGGGCGCGGCGGGCGCGGCGGGCCTGGCGGCGGGCGGTATCTTGAGCGCGCTGCTTGCGTGCGCCTCCCTTGGCTTAGGGGAGTCTGTGGTGGACCCGCCGTCGCCGGCGGTGGTCGCGGTCGCGTGTGCGGCATTGGACGCACTCGGTGCTGCTGCGGCGCGCTCGGTACTGCTGGGGCGCGTCATCCTCGATCGATGCGGATTAGATGTGTTGGTGCCGCTCGCCGCCGATGCACGCGCGGCGCGTGCCCGCATGCGCACCGCCGCCCTCGGCTGCCTTGCCGCCCTCGCCCACGGCAGCGCGGACGCGGCGAAGGCCATCCACGCGGAGCTCGCGGAGCTCGGCGGCGAGGGCGACGAAGCGGGCGAGGGGGCGGCGACGTTGTTGGACTGCCTCGCGGCCTTGGCGGAGATGGACGAGGGCGAGGGCGAGGACGCACCAACGGGCGACGGCGGCGCGGCGGCGGCGCTGACGCAGGCGGCGGCGCGCCTCTTGGGCTCGCTCGCGCGGCGCGGGCTGCTCGACACGGCGCTCGGCCCAGGGCATGCCGCGCTCGGTTTCGGTGGCGAGGCGCTTGTGCCGAGCCTCGGGTTAGGTGGAGAGGCGGCAAGTGCGGCGCTCACGGCGATGCTCGAGCTGCTCGCCTCGGCAGGTCGCCATCCGGCGCCCACTTTGGCGCCCGCTTCATCGCACACCTCACGGCGCCTGGCGGCGGCGCAGGCGGCCAGCGTGGCCGAGGGCATCGCGTGTGCGCTGGCGGCGTTCGAGGGCGAGGGCGCGCGGATGCTCGTCAGGTTGATCATGATCACCCCGCGCTGCGCACCCCAGACGCTCGCACTCACGCAGAGCGCCGCGACGCTCATCGTGCAGCTATGTGTTTCGGAGCGGGAGCCGCGTGCAGGTACGTTGGCAGCGCCCGCTTTGGTGCGCGCGGGAGTCCTTGGAGCGATCACAGCCGCGCTGTGCAATACCGCGCTCGCCGCAACCTCTGCCGGCAACGATCCTTTTGACGCGGCGGCGGCGGAGGTGCAGTTTAGCGCGCGGGAGGGGGCGGCGACTCAGGCACTGCTGGCGGCGCTGACGTGTCTCATGAGTACTGGGGATGCGACGGCGCGCGAGGCGGCCCAGACGAGGGCGAGGGAGGCGGGAGTTGTGCGTCCCCTGCTGGCCATTGTGTGTGGCGGCCCTCCCGCACTCCACAGCCCGCGGCAAGGGCCACTCCTGCATGCCCTCGCTAACCCTAACCCGAACCCGAACCACGGGCCACTCCTTCATGCCCTCGCCGCCCTCGCCGCCTTCACCAGCCGGAGCCCTCCGAACCGCACCGCGGTGCGCGTGGCTGGTGCCGTGCCGTCGCTGCTAGCGCTCCTACGCGAGCACACGCCGCCCGACACATTGCGCGCAGCCGTCGAGTGCCTCACGCAGCTCGCCGCGTGCACGCCCGAGTGCCAGATCGCCATCGCGGACGCTGGCGGATTTGTCGCGCTCGTCGCGCTTGGCGCTGCCTCCGCGGGATCGCCGAGCACGCACGCGGCAGTGGAGCGCTGCCTCCATGAGCTCGCCCTTGATCAGCCGCGCATCGATGCGGCGATCATGCACGCGCGCCGGGCGGCCGCCGTTGGTGAGCTCTCCCTCAGTCGCCCCGACGAGTGGCCTCGCTTCCATCGGATGGCGGCGCTTGGCGCCGTCTCGACGACGGATGGCCCTCGGCGTCGCCTATAGGTGCACGGCTCGGCTGTAGGAAGTTAGAAGTTTTCCACCTACACAGTGCACTTATAAGTTCGGAACAGACAACCAGGGGATGGCGGGCATTTCTTTCTAACTAGGGGGTCCTTCTGCGCCGCCGTTCACAGTGAACAGCAGCAGCTGGAAAACTCAATGCGTCGTCACTCGGCGCGTCGATCGGGGCTGCCGCTGCGAACCGGCTGATCACGCGCGCTCCCTGAGCGATGCCAAGGCGCGCTCACCTGCTCACTGCACCGCTGCGAGCGCGCGGCATTTGTAGCCGGGTGCACACCGTGCTGGACAATTACAAGGGCCACGCGTTCAGCGACAGAGTGAGCTTCCCACTCCGGTGGCGGGACATGGACGCTATGGGGCACGTAAATCACACGCTCTTCTTGGCCTACTTTGAGCAAGCCCGTGCCGAGATTTGGAGTGCGAATGGTCTCGTGCTGCATGGCAAAGGCGAGGCGCCGATCCTCAAGAGCCTCACTGCAGAGTTCAAGGCGCCGCTTACCTTTCCTGATGTGGTCACAATTGGAGTAAGGACTGTGGAGCTGTCACAACGGGAGTATGATCAATTTTACGCCTGTGTCAGCCATGCATCCGGACGAGTGGTCGCCACTGGGACGGCCCGCTTCGTCAACTTTGATTACGACGCGGGGCGGCCCTCGGAGATGTCATCGGAGATGTCGGACAGCATGCGGCGAACGCTCTTCGGCAGCCGAGCGCGACAGGAGGAGCAGAAGGAGCCTGCAACACGGGAGATGTCGCGTCCCGTCAAGGGAGCCGCTAAGGAGAAGCTGGTCGCGCTCGGCGGCACGGTCATGACGGAGCGGGTCGGCGGTGGTACCGACGAAGGAATCTTCCGTTGCGTTGCCGAACTCGGCGGGCAGCGGCTGAGCGCCACCTCGGCGGCAGGCGATGACGAGGCGGCACTGGAGCACCGCGTGGCGAAGCAGCTGCTCGATTCCGTCTTCGCAGAGTTATCATGAGCAGAGAGCCAGTAGTGAGTAAAAGTGAGTAGAGACTAGAGTCTGAGTAGAGTGAGTACGTCATTCAACACGATGAGATAGCACAGGCCTTGCACCGATCTGATCGCTCTCGCTTCAACTAGATTCTACTATAACGTCGTCACACCTGACACCTCACGGCTCCGCACGCGGGTGGGGCAGGACTCCTCATCATGGCAGGACGCTGCCGCGCCACGATTTGCGTAACATGAGCACGGGCGCCACTGCAGCTGCCTTTTTAATGTTGACCTTGTTCACCTTCCTGCCGGGCAGTAGCACGGGTGCTAGCCGGTATCCGTCGCCGTTGATGAGGGGCAGGTGTGGGAAGATGGTGCCGCCGCAGCGTGGCGTCTTCGAAGCGGCCCATACCGGAGGGGATGCGAAGAAGCCGCTCACGCGCCCTAGGAAGGTGGGGCTGCTGTAGCCTGCCGTATTAAAGTACGTGCCGCGGTCCCAGTAGCCGTCGCGGTGCTTGTGCATCATGAGCGTGCGGAAGTAGGCGGCGCCCGTCAAGGCGGTGCACAGGCCCGTGTCGAGCAAGCACATGTTCTCCGAGATCAGCGCCTCGTCACCATCCGAGTTGAAGTGGAAGTCGAGCCGTGTCTTAGCGAAGAGGTCTGCACACGCGTGCACGGCCGCAGAGCACCCAGTGGTCAGCAGTGCCCTTCGGAGGCGATCAGAGGCAATCAGAGAGGCGTACGATAGAAGAGCAGCCCCATGTTGAGGTGCCACGGCGCGATCTCGTAGAAGGCGTGGACGTCCTCTCCCGTGCTCCCAAAGTCGGCGGTCACGTCGAGCCACTTGGCGCCGCGGAGCCGGCGCTGCTCGGCAAGGATGTTGTACCCCTCCTTGGGGTAGCTGATCAGGCCGGGCATGTGGCAGTATGCTGTCCTCGCGGGCGTGAGCAACCCGCCCTCACCCGTCCACTCGCAGTGCGAGAAGTCAATGAATCCCGCGCCCGGCAGGCCCTGGAAGTGCCACACACCGAGTGATGGGATCGGGCAGTCCTTGCACGGGCCTTGAAGACCCCACGAGCCGACGTCCGCCGTGGCGCGCGCCTCCATCTGGAAGAAGATGGAGGCTTGCATGGCAAGGAAGACGGCGAAGACGGCTCGCCACGTGTTCTTGAGCTTCGCGAGCATGTAGACGACCCAAAAGAGCACGCATGGGAGGAAGAATGGGAAGACGAGGAACTTCATCTGCGAAGGTGCATGAGGGTGTGGTGACGGGTTAGCCAGCACGCGAGACCATCAGATGGTGAGGTTCGAGCCCATGCTGGCCATACCGTCGTCACTGGCAGCGCCAGCAGCAGCGGCCAGCCACCATATATGACGTAGGCGGCCCAGTTCAAAAAAGGGATCACCCAGATCGGCGGCAGCGTGAAGAACACGCCGACGCCGGCGACGACGAGGACGCGTCTCATTGAAAACCCGGTTCAAAAACACCGAAGAGCCCGTGTGAACGTTACGTTGCTTCTTGTTTGTGTATCCCTGGTTCCAGGATGCCGCTTGCGCACAACTTGACGATCGCACTGTATAGCGTTTCAGTCGAAAGACGAGCACGACACTTCGTGGAGGGCGTCCGGAAAATGCCGCTCTCCTTCTCGGTCAAGCTGGGGGCTTGCACCTGCGAGCTCACCCTTGACGACCAGGCCACGATCGGCAACCTGCACGACGCCGTCCGCGCCGCGTTCGACGTGCCCGAGGATGCGTCTCTCAGGCTGTTGACCAAGGGCAAGTCGTTGCCCGCGGACTTGGCTATTACCCTCGTAGCTGCGGGCGTCGCGGCCAACTCCAAGCTCATGGTGATGCAAACTCAGGCGCAGGAGCGCACGCGCGTCGAGGAGGCGCAGCCCGAGCGCATGCGCGGCTTCGAGGAAGACGACCGGCGGCTGCGAACGGGCAGCGTGCACAGCGGCGGCTCAGCCGCGGCCTACAGATCGCGTGCCTCGGCGTCGAAATACCGCTTTGGCGGCGTCGTCGCACTGGCGGTACCCGAGGGCGTGCAGCCCGGGCCTGCTGCCGCCGAAGCGCTCCTGCGCCAGCTCTCGACCGACCCGTCGATCTTGGCGATCCTGGAGCAACACCGATGGAGCGTGGGCGTGCTCAAGGAGATGGCGCCAGTCGGACAGGTGGGCGTGTCGGAGTCGTGCCTGATGGGCCTCAATGTAAACGCGGGGCAGGAGATCCTGCTGCGCTGCCGCACCGACGACTGGCGCGGGCTCCGCCCGTACCACACCCTGATCGAGGTGCTCCTACACGAGCTGACGCACAACGTGCACGGAGACCACGACGACGCGTTCAAGACGCTCAACTCGACGCTCAAGCGCGAGTACCGTGAGCACGCGAGCGCGCGCACGGGCAGGACCCTCGACGGCGCCGCCATTGCCGCGCCCCGAGCCGAGGCGGCGCCCGCGACGGCGCCATCGGGCGAGGCGCTGGGCCATGTGCTCGGCGGCGATGCGGCGGACACACTCGACGCGCGCGAGGCCGCCGCGCAAGCCGCCCTCGCTAGGGTGAGCTGCACTGCTCGAGTGCCTTTGCGCTGCGTGTGTGGCCTCGTCCATACCCCAGGCCTTAGACGCACCGACGACGCACCAGCAACGTGCGGCCGATGCGAGGACACCTTCGGGTCGTGCTCCGAAAGAGGCTAGGCTTGCTTTGAGTTTGAGCACATAGTCATAGACTTGCGTTCGATCATTTGGTACGTAAGTGGGCGAAACAGACGAGTTTCTCCGGAGAGTTTACCCAGGTTCACAGCCAGGTTCACACCAACGGAAAAGGGTCTGAGTCGTGTGTATGGGCTGCTACCCCAATGGACCCACTCGACCTTGAGGCGGCGCAAAAAGCATATGAGGCGCGACATTTGATTCAGCAGGACCGTGGTCGCCTTGCAGTAGGCCATGCAATAGCAGGGTCAGTTGTGGAACGATCAGACGCGCAGTCAGGAGCTCTTTCACGTGTACTTGAGGCCGAGGCTACCGCCATTGATGATTTACTGGTCGCCGAAACTGATCACGGCAGCACTACGGTAGCGCCTCCTGCCTGCTTGCTGTCTTGTGTGCCGTCCACGCCTCACGATGCCGCAGCCGCCACTGCTGCCGCCGCCACTGCTGCCGCCGCCACTGGCAACTCGGGGCCTACCCACAACCCGACGACAGGGAGCATCGAACGTGGCCAGAAGGTGGGGGCGCGCCCAGCGGTGCGGGCAAGCGAGCTATACGCCAAGTATCACTCGGGTGATGCTCTAAAGCATTTGCTGAGCGCCGAGGAGGAGCTCAAGTCATCGAATGCATCCAACGCCTCTACCGCCTCGGGCAGCTCGTCAGGCTCCACCGAATCCGCCGCATCGGCTGTCTCCGCCGCATCGGCTGTAGGCACTACCTCTTGCGCCACGGCCTCTTGCGCCACGGCCTCTAGCGCCTCCGCCTCCGGAGCTGCCGCTGCTCCCGCCGCCGCCGCGTGGGTCTTTGACTTCTCGGGGCCGAAGACCCACCTTGCTGCCTTGGGCTCCGCCGCTCCCACTGCGGGCTCGACTGCGAGCTCGACCGCTCACAAGATCGTTCCTCAGGTGCGGCCGCCGACGCCGCGGACGGTCGCGCGGCTGCAAGCGGCGAGGTCAGCGGCGAAGGTACTCGAGGGCGCTCTGAGCGCCGACTTGAGCGCCGATGAGGCGAAGCGCGTCGAGACGGGTGCGTCCATCGGTGCGTCCAACGCCTCGAGCGACGCGGCTGCGGGCCGTGCCATGGCCCTCGCCATCCTGGGCGGCGAGACCCTCGACGACATCCTCGGGGGGCATGCTGTGGAAGCAGCAGTTCCAACGGCTGCGGGCTCGTCTGATCAACACGACGGGTCAGTTCTTGGCACTGCGCGGCAACGTGCGATCATGATGCGAGCTGCCGCCGTGGCGAAGCGGGCGCAAGCCGAACGGGCCGCGGCCGCGGCAGCGGCGGCACTCTCCGCAGCTGAGGCCGCAGAGGCGGCGGCGGCTGGAGCCGAGTTTGCTCTCATGATGCTGATGGGTGACGACTTTGGGGACGAGGGTGCGTTGCCGTTGGTTGCGCCACCGGCGACAGGAGGATAACGCACCATTTGAGCTTTAAGGCCGTTCCGCGCTTCTCCAGCTCCTTCTTTACCGACGGTCGTCCCTCCTCAATCGCTTCAATCCTCGTGCGACCGATCCATGGACCGATCCATGGACCGATCCGACCCGCGCGGACGCGTCCGGCGCTCTAGCACAGAGCTCGGCTATCGGCTTTGTTAGTCCTTAGTCGTTATAGATCTTAGTTAGTTCCACGGCGTTAGATCTAGTAAATCTAGGCTAGCACTCAGTTCAAAATCAGCACTCGGTGGGGATAGCGTGTGAATCCAGAAAGAATACCTCCCTCTACCCCTTATCCCCTTGGGGTCAAAATCAGTGTCTCCTCACGGACGAGGGACCGGTGCCGGAATGTTCAAAATCGGCTTATATGAACGTTCAAGCCTGGAAGCGCGCCCGGGGAGGACGTGTGGGACACCACCATGACACACACCTGCGCTCCCGCGCCCTGTGCTGCCTCTCCGTGAACACAAAAGCTTCACACCTCGGTTTGCCCGGAGGTGCCGAGAAAAAAGTTCGGCTGGTCTCTTGGCAAACACACAATGGCTATGTTCAGCAATCCCTCCATGTTTGGGACGTCCCTCTTCGGCTCGGCGACGGGCGACCCCGAGAAGCACGCGCAGCTGCTTGCATTGATCACCGAGGGCCGTTCATCGTACGAAATCGCGACCGCGTGCCAGGGCGTCAAGGCCGCAACCATCAACCTCGTGCCCAAGGACGGAGTTGCGCCTCCGCTGCTGCACGCAGCGGCGGCAGCGAATGCGGCCGACTCTGTGCAGGCACTGCTCACCGCCAAGGCGGATGTGAACCTCGGCGACACTTCGGGCGCGACCGCGCTCTTCATCGCCGCGAAGAACGACGCCGTCAACGTGCTCGAGAAGCTGATGGTAGTCCCGCACGTCGACCTCAACAAGCCGCGCAAGAGCGGCGCGACGCCGGTGTACGTGGCGACGCAGAATAACGCCTTGGGTTGCCTCAGGGCGCTTCTCGACGCGGGCGCCGACCCCGACGCGTCCAAGGAAGGCGGCTTCACGCCGTCGAGCGTCGCATGCCTGCGTGGCAACGAAGAGTGCCTGAGCTTGCTCGTCGAGGCAGGCGCGTCCGTCGACCGCGCGTCGTCGGTGGCGGATCGGTTCACGCCTCTGCACCTCGCCGCAAATGGCGGGCTCGACTCGATCCTCAAGATCCTCCTCGAGGCGGGCGCCTCGATTCGGCTGCGCGACAGCCAGGGCAAGACGGCGAAGGAACTGAGCAAGGCTGCTGGGCACACCGTGTGCACCGCGATGCTGACGGCGGCCGAGGGCGGCGAGCGGCGCGAGGAGGTGCTCGCGCAGCAGGAGCAGCTCGTGCAGGACCTGCGCCAGATGCCACCCGTACGCGCGACTCCGCCGCCACACCCGCCAGACACCCCGCATGCATCCATCCATCTGCACGCCGCTGCTCCAGCTGTCTGCGCTCCCCCCTTCGTTCCCGCCCCCCCCTCGTCCCCGCCTTGCTTCCTCCCCCCTTCCCGTCTTCGGCAGGGGGCGCACGCTGACAGCCGTGCGACGCGTCCTCCCGAGCAGGTTCGCGAGGCGCTCGAGGTGCCCGCCACAACGCTCGAGGCGCTCAGTACAGCGCTCGCATCCCTGAGTTCCGAGATGATGATCGGGCAGGTGGCGGCGGACTTGCAGTCGGCGGCGTCGCTGCTCACTCAGGCGGTGCTGCCCGCCCGCCGTCTGGGTGAGCAGCTCGCCTCCCTCGACGAGGAGGCCGCCTCGCTCGAGGCGGCCTCCCGGGACGCGAGCCGCCGGCTACAGCAGGCGCAGCAGCATGTGCTCGAGTCGCCCGATGACGAAGCCGCCGTCGGCGCTCGCGAGGCCATGCGCAAACGGTACGCGGGGGCGCTGAGCGCGCTGCAAGACAAGTACGAGGAGCGCCAGCGATACGGGCAGAAGCTCGCGAGCGCATACGAGAGGGTCGCGAGCACCGCCCCATCCCTCATGCCAGCCACGCCAGCCGCCGACGGGGCGACGGTCGATACCAAGGGCCTCACGGAGGCGGCGGCCAAGGCTCTGCCCGTGCTCAAGCGCGCGTCCAACGACGTGGGCGAGGCACACCGCGCGACGCTCGCCGCGATGGGCACGCTGCAGGCGTGCCTGGCACGCGAGCTCGAGCTGCTCGCGCGGGTTCGTCAACCGCTGCTCGATGCGAAGCAGTCGTGCACGGTCGCCGTGCAGTTGGCCGCGACCCAACTCTCGACCGAGCCGCCCATTGCGGGCGAGCTGGCGCAGCTCACCCTCCTGATCGGCCAAGTCAAGGGCAAGCAACACGCGCTCGAGGCGTCGCGTGCCGCACTGCTCGAGGCCAAAGCGGCCCCATCAGCTCGCTCGCTCTCAAACCCCCTGATCGTCGAGTACTACCCGGAGGCCGCCCCCACGATCCCGCCCGAGTCGGACGACCCGGACACGGCGGCTGCAATGGCTCTCTCGACGGTGCTCACCGCGCTGAGCGCGGCTGCGACCCTTGTGCCAGGCGCCGAGCTGAGCACCCTCGAGCCGCCGCTTGTGCTGCTGCCGCGCGTCTTCTTGGCGTCGGCGGCCGTTGCGACGCCCGTTGAGGCTCGCCTCTTTGAGAGCGCGGAGGGCGGGTGCACCCTCCTTCCGCTCGCCGACGGCGCGGCGGGTGGCGTGGGTGGCGGTGGCAGCGTGACGGAGGTGTACGAGAACCTGGGCCGGCTCCTCGGGTACGCGGCCGCGCGGGGCGTAGGGGTGACGCTGCCGCTGCACGCGTCGCTCTTCATCGTGCTCTCCAAGGGCCTCGACGGGCCGCTCGCCCCAGCCCTCGGGGAAGCCCTCGGGCTCGTCGGCAGCTTCGCGCCGCTCACCGCCCTCGAGCTGCGCTGCGGGCTCGCCAAACGGCCGCAGGCGGACGAGGCCAAGAAGAAGAAGGAGACGCAGTACAATGCGCGCATGGCACGTGCGCGAGCGGCCACCGGCGGCGCCGCGCGCCCCACGGCGGCCGCCGCCAGCACGGCCGAGACGCCGCAGCAGAAGGTGCACACTGCCCTCGTCACCAAGCGGCAGGCGGCGCTGAGCGCGCTGCGGGCGGGCGTGGCGAGCCAACTCGGCGGCGAGGGGGCGCTCGCCGCAATGGCACCGCACGAGCTTGCGGTCAAGATGCTCGGCGCGGCGCTTCCCGAGTTCCTGCCTGGGCTCGGGGACGACGGCGAGGCGCCGACAGGCAGCGGCCTCGTCTTCGATCGCGCGGATTGGGAGGCCGATGAGATGCGTATCTCGTATGCCCAGTGGCTGCGCGCCTGGGACCAGACGCTCAGCCCGCCACAGCGCTGCGCGGTCCTCCTTCGTGTCTTCGGCGCGGTAAGCGGCGGCGCGCTGCGCGTGCGCATGTGCGTACTCCCCTCTGCGCTGGAATCGCCCTTGTTCGTGCCCGAGGGCGGGCAGCTCTACCTGCCGATGGCGTGCTCGCTCGACGAGTTCACCACGCGCATGCATCCAGCGGCGCTCACTCTGTGAGGTGTGGCTTACACGCATCGACGGGACTCTGCCTGTGTCGTCGACAGCTTTGGCTTCAGACTGCCGGCATGGCGGGTCAGTGCTGGATGGTGTATGAGGCGAGTCCTCGTGAGCGAGCACGCGTGCGCGCGCGCCTGCGCCGAGTCGGACAGGGAGCATTGTCCTTGGAGCATACCCGGGGTGGGCGGTGTCCACGGTGGGGGGCGAGCAGGCAGGTCCAGGACGTCCAGGTGGTGGTCGAGCCGTGCAACATCGAGAACTGCGGTCCAGAGGGAGTCTGGGATTGTGAGATGCGACGCGGGGGAGACGAGAGTCACGAGCCCGGGGGACCCGTACGAACGCCGCACGACGCAAGATCACCAATACGCGAGTAGATCCACGACGGGAGGACGATCCTATACGCCCACTATGCACTAAGCAGAAAGCACGGTCTAAAGCAGCATCCGACATCGAGCGGAGCAGCGGAGCCCGACCTTCGTAAACGCTGCTATGTGACGGGCCGGGAGCCCGGGAGCGGGACTAGGGGACTTACGTCTGCGACCCGGGAACGGGTGCGTGAACGTCGCTAGGTCGCTTCGTCGGGAACACGCGCGCGCGCAGGGCGCCAACGCAGGTCCCAGGTGCAGCGGTGCAGGCCCTGGCGGCGTGGTCGCTGACGCCTATTTTTTCCCCCATCCGACCTTCGGTTCCCCGCAGCCGCACCTCTCGGTACTCGTACACTCCGATCTCCGTGACTCCGAGTACGGTACTGGGTACTCGGATCATGGGGCCGGGCTCGGCTTGAGGCGCCCGCTGCATGCGACTCTTATCTCTTAACGAAGAGCGGGCGCCGTCGTGCGTCGAGCGTCGTGCCCCTCGTGCGGCCGGCGCACCGTCACCGATCTGCTGTAACGTAAGATATCGAAACGTGTACCCGGCGCATCCGCATGTTAGAGCGCCCCGCTGTAGCTAACGTGCCACTCGGATGTGGTCCTGAGCTCCACTGACGGTGCGTCGCTCCTGTGGTGCTTGCTCCTGTGTCGGTCCCGTTCGGTGTTTCGGCCGTGCCGTAACGCGTAAGCGCGTTTACCTTTACGCTTCACACACACACACGTACACACCGGCACGGAGCGCCGCGGCGACCAGAGGTTGGTTCGGCGGTGAGCCGGTGTGCCGACACCCCACCGCCTACTCCAACGTGGCGCGGACACATAAATACTTGTCCATGTATTAATTCATATTCAGCGGCTGTCCGCCCACCCCGAGCCGCTCTGGGTCCGCAGGTCCAGTCGGAGTCGCGGAGACGAAAGCCCTCATCGCCCACGTGAGCCGTCGGCGTTCACGGCCGCCGACACAAACCCCTATGCACCAATTCAATTCAAAGCCCGCCCGGAACGCCACCTTTCACAGGAGCTTGTTCCCCGCACACGGCCACGCAGCCCCGCTTGGGGGGCCTTCGGAGATCACGCCGAGATCACGAGGCACGCGCAGCCCGGAAGACCGCCTTTCACAGGAGCCTTTCCTCTCTTCAGTCGCATCAAGGCGTGACGCCCTCTGCGGCGGCCGACTTGACAAGCGCCTCCCAAAAGGCTTCGGTCACTTCGGCGACGCCCTCAAACTTGCGCTCGGTTTGGAAGACGGCCTCGGGCATTAGCACCTTCCCCTCGAGGTCGATGACGGAGGCGTACGTGGAGAGGACGCCTTCAAGGGTCTCCTCCGTGCGGATGACGAAGATGTGGCAGTCGTTCGAGCCGGGCACAAAAAGGAAGTCCGAGCAGCCGCGCAGATCGCAGAACTCGAGGTACTCGCCCATGGCCACGTTGGCGCCATCGGGCGCGGGCGGGTCGGGGCATGTGAGCATCAGGTTGACGCACTTGGCCGCGTCTACCACCTCATCGTAGCGCTCGCGCGAGAGCTTGCGCGGCATGAAGAGCCACGCGCCGTGCACGTCCGACCAGCGCCCACCCTCGTGGATCATGTACCCCGCCCCCTGCTCGCAGCGCGCCGCCACCCGCAGCGCATTGTAAAAAGAGCGCATGTCGACGTGCTCGATCTCGTACGTGCTCGCGGCGAGCTTCTTGACCCACATCTCGCCCTCGTGCACCACGTTGCCATCGTCGTCAGTGCGCTCCTTGCCCGTCGAGCCTACCACCAGCACGCCGTCCTTCTTGGTCGCCCATTCCACCTTGAGCGCCTTGTCCTTCTTGCCGTCGCCCATCCTGAAGGCCACTGGCAAGCCCGCCGCGTCCACGAGCGGCACGATGTCGAGGGTGCCGTCAGCCGTGATCTTGATCTCGTCGCAGTTGCCCGTGCGGTCGCACATCGTGAGCAGCTTCCCGTCAAAGAGCTCGAGCGCCGAGTACTCCGCGCCGCGCCCGTCCTTGTCGCCGCGCCTCGTGTATAGCCTCGCCTCCGGCCCGGCGGTGAGCGTGTAAGAGCCCTCGCCGAGGTTGCCGTGATACTTGAGCACACCGGAGGCGAGCTTCGTCTCCCACTTCGCGTCCTCGCCGACCCTGGACGCCTGGTCCTGGTCCGCGATGAACATTAGCCTCATCTCGGTGCCCACCGCCGGCGCGGTTGCCTTCGACATCATCTTCACCCAGACCGACTTGGTCGATTCCAGACTCTCGAAGAGGTGCTTGCACGAGTTCTCCTTGCCCTTGGTGAGGTCAAATGGCGGCTTTGGAACCACGGGCGCATCCGGCATGGCGAAACTGCCCAAGGCCTGGCTGTTTCTCCGCGTCATCCCAGGTCGCGCGGGTCCAGGCGCTGCCGGCAAGGCCTGGCTGTTTCTCCGCGTCAACCCTGGCCGTGCGGGTGCATCCACTTTGTCGGCCGCGGGTTTCTTCGGCTTGTCACCACCTTGCGGAGTTTTGGGTAAGGAAGCTCCGCAGCCCATGGGCGGAAGCCCAGAGCCTCGAGACAACGGGGACCTCCGAAGGAATTGCGCCGCGCCCCTCCCTCTAATTCTCTATATGAATTATAATTAAAACGGCCCAGCCGCAAGACACCTCCGTCCTTGAGATCCGTTTTTGCACAAAAAAGACACGTCACCACCACCGCGCTTGCGGGTGTGTGGTGTGGAGCGCTGGTTTGTGGACGCGTGCGTCCCGGGGTTCGGGTGTGGTCACTGGCGCGTTTGAGTCGGTGTTTTGAGGTGGTTCGTGAGGTTCGTGTGTCTGTCTCGTGTGTCCGGCTCGACCCCCGGTGTATTTTTACCGGTAGCGGCTCCCGTGCTTTGGGGTGTTGTGTTGAACAGCAGGAGCACGGGTACCGGAGCACGGTCACAACGGCAAGCACAACGGCCTGTCAAGGCGGCCTGCTGTGTAAGAAGCAAGGTAAGAAGCAGGCTCCAGGCTGAGTGTCGGCCACGCCTCCGTCCACGAGATGCGATAGCGGCTCCTGTGCTTGCTCCTTGCAGCTTCCAGCTTGGGGCGTTGGGGGTCCGGAGTTTGCGCGTTGTGTTGAACAGCACGCACTGTACCGGTACCGGTACATGGACCGGTACAAGTAGCACCTTGCTTGGGGGAGGTCGTGTGCGTTGTGTGTTTCACAGCAGCAGCAGCACAGTAACTCGGTGGACAGTACCTCGTGGACCTACCCCACCGTATCCCCGGTGTTTTTGAACCAGAACAGGAGCCGTCCTTTGAGACGGTAGTGGAGTGAGCGTGGGGGGACCGCGAAGAAACTGAACTGAACTGAACCAGAACAGTACAGTACAGTTCTGTACTTTCCCTTTCATGCGAACTTTCGGACTCGTCTGTACCCCCCAATTCATGGCGAGACAAGCGCAGCAATCGGCCCCAACGGATCGGCGCTTGCGGTGCAAGGCCGCGTTCGACCCCACATGTGGCCTCAGTGCATATTTCTTGCGGTTGAACGTTGTCTTCGGCTGGCGGTACATCTGTGCCGTCGTGCTCACCTACGGTGTCAATCAAGGCATGGGCGAGGCGCTCGTCTTTACCGCGCGCAAGTACTTCATCTTCGACGGCATGCAGCTCGATGCGTCGACGGCCGCCCGGCTCGTCGGGTTCTCACGCATCCCATGGCAGCTGAAGAGCCTGTTTGGCGTGCTGAGCGATGCGCTGCCGATCGGCGGCAAGCACCGAGGGCCGTACATGCTCCTCGCCGGCTTCCTCGGCATCGTCGGATCGTTATCGCTGGCGGCCACGCCGGAGTCCAAGTTCAGCCTCTTCACCGCGGGTCTGATGCTCTTGTTTTGCAATGTCAACTTCGCCATGCCCGACGTCATGATCGACGCGACCGTGGCCGAGCGCGCAAAGGTGGCGCCGGAGCGCGCGGCCGACTTGCAGGCGCTTTGCTGGGGCTCACTCGGTGCCTTCGGCATCCCGATCGCACTCGTCTCGGGCAACCTGCTCGAATCGGGGGGCGCGCGCCTCCTCTTCGCCCTCGCGATCTTCACGTCGTCTGCTACTGCGCTGCCACCGCTCCTCGGATGGCTGGGCGAGAAACCGAAGCCGAGTGGCTGTGCCGCGTCGCGCCAGCTGTGCCGCGACCTCGCGAGCACGCTGCCCAAGCGGAGCGTGCTCATGGCGGCCACCCTCGTCGGCTGTTACTCTTTGAGCCTCGGGCTCCTTCAGCTTTTTGTCGCGGACACGTACCCCGACGAGGTGGCTTTCGCCACGATGATGGGCAATTTCGTGCTGTGTGTGGCTCTGTATCTCATCATGCGCCGCGTGGATGTCGTGCTCGCGCGCGCAGTCATCTTCCCCTTCTTGCAAGGCGCTCTCACGCCGCGCAGCGACATCATCTTTGATTGGAGTCATTCGCCCTCGCGCACCTCATCCGACCAGCGCTGTTGGTCGGCGGCTCAGTGTGCGGCGAACGTGGCCGCTGCCGCGAACGCTACCTTCTCGAACGCGTCGACGATGATGGACGATGGGAGCGAGCTGCCGTGCGGTTGGGCGCGTTTGCGCGGCAACCCGTGCCTCTCGCCGGTGGTGATGGCGTACATTGGCGTGGCGGGGAACGTGGCGCTTGTGCTCGGTACGGCGGCGTACACGTCGTGCTTCCAGACATGGCGCTTCCGATCGATCATCGCTCTCACGCAGCTGCTAGCGGTCTTCGCCAGCTTGACCGACTGGGTGTGGGCCTTGCGCATCAATCTGCGGCTCGGTCTGCCCGACGTCATGTTCGCCTTCGGCGAGGAGGTCTTCATCGACGCGGTCGACGCTCTCAGCAACCAGCCCTTTTTCATCTTTGCCGCCAAGCTGTGCCCTAACGGCGTTGAGGCCAGCATGTTCGCCCTCTTCATGGGCCTTTCCAACTTCGGATCGGATGCGGGCCAGTACCTCGGCGCGAGCCTTCTCAAGTCCTTCGGCAACCCGGTCGAGCCCGAATTTGAGGGCATGGTGCCGTATCTGATGTGCAAGTCGCTCATGCGCGCGCTGCCCATCCTCTTGATCCCCTTCCTTGTGCCCCGTGGCACACCCGCCGACTCGGCCGCCGCCATGGGCGCCGTCAACATCGTCGCCGTCGTCGTCGGCGGCCCGGGCGCCAAACAGGACGCTGGCTTGCTGCGCGGCGCCGAGGTGCGCAGCGACAGCTCGATGCCTGCTGAGATCGCCTCGGTGAACGACACCGACGCGTACGATGGGGTCGCTGGCGAGGTTGAGCTCGGCACCACGAAGCCAGGGCGATCTTGGGGCGATCTGGCGAGTTGAACTTTGCGTACCCACCGCCATCCCCTTCTCTCCACACCGTAGTACTGTTCTGTATGTGTGTCTGCGATGGGGGACCCATGGGGGGACCTCTTAGGACCTCAGATGCTGGATGCTCGTGCCTTCACAGCGCACACATACGGGGACCTCAGAGCCCAAGCAGTAAGTAGTAAGTAAGTAAGAAAAACACGCCTATCGGCAGCGTACACGTGGCGAGAGGGATATCCCCAGGCTATTACAAAGGGTGTACAGTGGTATTGGTCAACAGCCAAGTGCCGAAGGACGGCTGTAATATCTAATAACACTGACGGAAAGCCATCCGAGGGGCCGGGCCGGGGGGCTTCTTACATCTGACATCAGTCAACGCTCGACCTCGAGGAACTTCTGAGGTCGACGCTCGACCTCCTAGCCCAAGCCTTGGGCTTGGCGTCAGCGCTCACCGGCCATGGGCATTGGCAAGTGGCGAGCCCGAACCCGTGGCCGAGCGAGCGTCTGTGGGCGCAGTTGCGACAGCGAGTTGGCGCACTTTACGTTATGGCGCACTGGGTCTGCGGAGATTTCAGGATTTTGTGTGACCCATCACGCTCTCCAACCCCCATGATCCAACGCACATCCTCGAGCCCGAGCTGAGCGCTCCGCCCATCATTCCCACCTCACTCCTACCGTGTACTGAAAGGTCCCTTGCATGTTGCATCCCTAACTCCAGCGCGCTCTCCGTAACGAGAAAACCCTTTACACAGACGCCTGCGCACCCGTCACAACCACAAGGCGCACTACGTAAAACACAGCCCCCCCTCCTCCCTGCCTTACCAGGCGACGCGCGCGGCCGGCGCCCGTGCAGTGTCGGCGGATGACGCTCTGCCCCGAGACAGTCTCTTACCTGCACTACCCTTACCTGCCCGAGCAGTGCCGGCGGTGCACTCCCAAGCCCGAGGCAGTCTCAAAGGAGCGACCGCATGCATCGCAAGGGAACTGTCCAAAAGCGTCCAGCCGAACGGGTCCGGTCGCGCCCGCACGAAAACGCGAGGCACAAGCGGCGCAGAGCGTGCGCGCACCGGCTGGCCCGGGTCCCTTGCCACTGGTCTCATGGGCCTGGCACTCGCACCAATTGCAACGCCACGCGCCGCCATCGCAGTCGCGCGAGTGCACGCCGAGCGCGCGGAACGTTTCAAAAGAACGTTCGCACCGCTCGCATGGGTAGCGGCCGTCGGTGTCCGTCGGGGGCGGGCCCGTGTGGCCAGAGCGCCAGCGAGCCGAGCAGGTCGAGCACAGCATCTTGCCCCCGTCGGGACCCGGGCCCTTGCCCGTCGTCTCTTCCGCATTGCACTCGCACCACGCACAG